>JGI24695J34938_10003237_pt1 | contig 11526 bp, 9 predicted proteins | sample TergutCo191P3_FD_34938 | JGI IMG/M metagenome (IMG submission 34938) | reverse complement strand
TCCGTCACCCTTAATGAAAATTTCGCTTTTGGAATAAACCAGTCGTACCTGCTGAACAGCGAAGGCGACATCCTCTCCCATGATGATTTTTCAGTATTAAAATCAGGGGCAAACGCCGGTAGATTGCCGTTTGTCCGCTCTATTCTTGACAGCTCTGAAAAGAACAAGCAGCAGCTGCTTCACGAAGATTTCGGCGTTTTTCAATCGGCCTCCGGCATAAAAAAAAGCAATGATTTTTTAACATTGATAGAAAACGTAAAACTTTTTTTTGTGAAGATAATAAATAAAATAACGGGCAGAAGCTATGTTGATCAGGCGGCGATGCTTTTAGTCACGCCGAAGGAAGAGAATGATAACGCTGATAATAACAAAATTACCGGAAAATTTGTCGCTTTTACAAAATTGAATGTCGCGGGAACTTTAGTTATTACAAGCGTCGAGTATGATAAAATCTTTGAAGGAATTAACGCGACTACAAGGCGGAATATTTATTTAACAATTTCTGTTTTAAGCATCTCGATTATTTTTATCTGGTTCTTCTCTAAAACAATTTCGCTTCCGTTAAGATCGCTTGCCGGAGCTGCGAAATTAATTGAGGGCGGAACATTTGATCCTGATTTTACAGCCTCAGGCAATGATGAAATCGGAGTTTTAACAGCCGGGTTTCAAAAAATGTGCTCCGCTTTGAATGTATTCGGAAAATTTACAAATAAAGACATCGCGGTAAAAGCCATGCGCGGAGAAATAAAGCCGGGAGGACTTCCAAAACACGGAACTGTTTTCTTTTCCGATATCCGCGAGTTTACCGCTAAATCTGAAGGTTTTACAAAGTATTTCGGCGCTGAGGCATCCGATAAAATCGTTCACTGGCTTAACGGCTACTTCAGCGAAATGGTTGACTGCGTAGTAAAAACAAACGGCGTTGTTGATAAATTTATCGGAGACGCGGTTATGGCGCATTGGGGAACAGCGTACACTGACGGCAGTCCGCGCAAAGACGCGTTCAACTGCATTAAAGCCGCTCTAATGATGAGGAAATCGCTCTACATTTTGAATAAGTCACGCAGATCAGGCGATCCGGCAAACCCTTCGATCCGCATCGGCTGCGGAATAAATTCAGGCATCGTTACGGCAGGACAGCTTGGAAGCGATACGCGCATGGAATATACGGTTATAGGCGATCCTGTTAATCTGGCGTCCCGCATTGAAGCGCTTACAAAACCTCTTGGAGCTGATATTTTAATCTCCGAAGAAACTTATAACCTTGTCGGAGACAGATTTGTCCTTGAAGAAATGCCCTCTGTTACAGTAAAAGGAAAAGCGAAACCTGTCAGAATATTCGCTGTTGTAAATTTCGCCGGAGAAAACAGAGGGCCTCAGTCGCTTTCTGATGTCAGAGACCTGCTCGGCATCGCTCCTCCCGATATGGAAAATGTTGACGTTAACGCTGACGAGAAAAAGTACAAGATTGGAGAAGAACAGGATCATAAATGAGCAATTGGGCTGAATTCCGGAAACCGCGGCGGTCTTTGGATATTTTTATCGTTATAATTTTTCTTGTTATTGCCGTTATCGGCGTTGAATTATTCCGCCGCGATCTTTTACAGACATTCAGGCTGCAGAATACAGAGCCTGTCGGCGTTATTATTGTTAAACGAAATATTGTGCAGAGGCGGCTTACCGACCGCGTTGTTTGGGACAGGCTTGTCAATGAATCGCCGGTATACATGGGCGATTTAATCCGCGTAGCGGAAATATCCGCCGCGACTCTTACTATTGACGCAAATATTATAGATATAAACGAGAATACGCTGATAAGAATAGCGCGCGCCGCGGACGGCGATAACGTGAAAATCTTTCTGAACGAAGGCAGCTTCTCTCTTGCCGCGGAAGATAACAGTAAAAGTATTATCATTGATATTAACGGACAGCAGTTAGAGACAGAGAGAAGCACGGTATTAAACGCGGCAGTCAGCGAAGATCGTCAAACGATTCAGGTAATCGAAGGAAAGGCGCAGTTTATCTCTTCAGGCGGAACGGCGCGCGAACTTACCTCCGGGTCGTTAATCGCAATGGATACGGAAGGAAAGCAGCGCCTTGACAGGGGAGTGGTGATAAATCAGCCGCTTCCGAACGCGCGTATTATTAAAACAGGCGGCGATCCTCAGACTGTCAATGTTTCGTGGAATAGAGTAAACCTTGAATCAAATATGCTTCTCCGCATGGAAATCGCGCAGGACAGCGGATTTTCGCGTATTACGCGGACAATTAATAATCTTGACAGAAATACTCAAACGCAGTTTGACGAAGGTTTATGGTACTACCGCGTTTTATATCAGGATGAAGTTCTTGGCAAAGGACAGCTTTCAGTTATCGCCAGTTCTGCTCTGCAGCTGGTAAGCCCCGCTGTCAACAGTTTATTTCAATATAACGACGCTCTTCCGTCTATCGCGTTTCAATGGACAAATGCAGAGAACGCTGTTTCCTACGTTTTACAAATCAGCAGTTCATCAAGTTTTAATATAATTAATTTTACAACGCAAGTGTCGTTAACATCGCAGACAATATCTCTGGGAGAAGGGCGGTGGTTCTGGCGCGTGCAGCCTGTATACCCTGATATTTATAATAACAGAAGCTCCTTTTCAAAAGCCGCTTTTTTCAGTATAGAAAAAACAGAAGCGGCAGGTATGACCGACGCTTCACGGAATGTCAGCGTAACTGATTGGATAGCGCGGCAGACTCCCTCGTCAACGCTTCCCGCGGATTTACCTCCTGATTTTATTCCAGAAAGAATTATTGAACCTGCGCTGCCTGAACCTGAACTGCCTGCTCCTTCTTCGCTTTCCGGTATTAATCTTTTATCTCCTGAAAACGGAGCTCAGATTGACGGGCTTACGGCTCTCCGCCGGCAGATTTCTTTTAACTGGAATACCGAAGCTGATTTTATCAGCTCAAGATTTATAATTTCAAGAAATGTAAATCCGCTGCAGGCGCCAATAAGGGTTATACATAATCCCGCTGAAAATTTTAATGTTGATAATCTTGCGGACGGATTGTGGTACTGGACAATTGAAATACAGACAGAAGACGGGCGCACTGTCAGCGCGGCGCCGAGACGTTTGCAGATAACGCCGGTGCCTCTGCTGCCCGCTCCGAGGAATCTTCAGCCGCCGTCCGGTATTCGTCTCGGCAACGCTGACTTAGCNGCGAGAGCGATTAACTTCCGCTGGGCTTCGGTTCAGGGAGCGAACGCGTATATTTTTACATTATACCAGCGGACTCAAAACGAGCGCCGTCAGGTTATCCGCGAAACAATAAACAGCGGCACAGGCTACACCTTAAACAATATTCGTTTATTAAACAGAGGAACTTTTGTCTGGTCGGTCGAACCTGTGAATACAAGAGGCAGTCAAATTGAACAGCGCGGAAATATAAGCGAAAGCACTTTTATAATTGATATTCCTATTTTAGGTCCGGTGCAAATAGATGACACAGGAATACTTTATGGCAATTAAATTATTACGCAAATTTTTATTAATATTTTTTATTTTCTGCTTCGCCTCCGGTTTTCTTTTTTCGCAGGAGAAAATAGTAAATGAAATCCGGTTTATTCAGCGGTTTTCCTGGTGCGGCAATGAATACACATACCGTTATGAAGTTATTGTCGAAAAACTTGAGAACAGAAGGTACGTGCCATATTTTCGTGATTCTACTTTCTCGCCTTTTATTGAAGTGTCTTTCCCTCACGGCGAATACCGTTTTCAGATAATACCTTACGATATTTTAGACACGCCCGGTTCTCCTTCCGAATGGAAAAATATTCAGGTGCGCCATGCGCTTCATCCTGAACCTGCTCAAACAAGCCCGGAAATTTTAAGAGATTACGGCGGCGAGCCCTACGGTTTATCACTCAATATTACGGGGAAAAATCTTGATCCTCATGCTGAAGTATTCCTTCTTCATCCCGATAACAGGCGGACGCCTCTTGACGTGCTTGAAGACGGTGCCGGCGGCAATTTAAAAGTTTTTATTGACAGCGAAAATCTTCCTCCTGGAGAATACGATATTATTATCAGAAATCCGGGCGGTCTTGAAGCGAAAGCGGGAAAAACAATTATCGGAGATACAATAAAACAGATTGCCGAAATAAAAGAACAGAGAGCGGAGATCAGAGAACAAACAGAAAAGAACAAAGATCAAGTAACAGAAAATAAAGATCAGATAACAGATGACAAAGATCAGATAACAGATATAAGAGTAGAAGAAGTGTATGTTGAAGAGAAAACAGAGCTTGCGCTTGAACCGGAGCCTGAGCCTGAGCCAGAACCCGCTCTTACGCCGGCGATACGAAAATATTTATTTAAGATGAGCGCTTCATTAGGGGTAATGAACGCCAACGCAAATGAAAGTATTGGAAATTTTTTTGTTGCCGGGCAGATGGGTATTGGTTTCCGCCTTCCTTATAATATTTTTATTGGGCCTGAAATTACAACGTCTTTTTCCGGTTTTGCGTGGCTGGGAGGGGTTAATGTACTCACTGAAATATGGTCGCCAAGCTATAGAGTCGGGGCAGGTATTCGTCTTGGATTAAGTTATCCGTTTACGCTTTTTAATCTTAATTATGACACTGAGCATCCTTTTGTGAATTATGATCCTTACGATCCTTATTATCCTAATGATTATACTTATGATATTGATTCGTATAAAAAACCGGTTATCGTAAATTTGGGCGCATCTGTTTCCCTGCGTATCTTTAGAAGAAGTTTCGTCGAAATAGGATTTAATTATATGTTTATTTCCGGAGGTTTACCGGGAAGATTTAATATCATGGCAGGTTTAGGACTGGTCTATTAACCTCTTGCCGCGAATAAAATAAAAGCAGCTATATTGTAAAGGGCATGAGCGGCAGCTACTCCGTGAAGCGAATTGTGCCTTAAAAACATGTAACCCAAAAGCAAACCGGAGAGCAGCGCGTTAAGAAAACCCCACGGACCTTCGTAGATGTGGCAGATTGCAAACAGAGACGTAGAAAAGGCAAGCGCAGAGGGAGCGTTTAGATTGAGCTCTTCTCTTTTTGAAAGCAGATAGAAACGGAAAAAACTTTCTTCAAGATACGCGGAAAGAACGCATAATACGCAGATAAGCGCCCATCCTGTAACGGAGGAAGGAACTGAAACCGGCATTGCCTGCCCCTGAAAGCCGCCTGTAAATGCCGAAATAAATGAAACAGAAAAGCCTGTAATTAAAAGCAAAGGAAAAGTGAATAGAAAGCAGGCAGAGTCTTTTTTCCCCGGTCTTACAATCCAGTATTCAATCTTCCAGCTTTTGTAAATAAGATACCAGATAAGCGCGAGCGAAGGGATGCAAAACAGAAAAATATTAATTATTACAGGGTAGGCGGAAAAAGACGCAGTTTCAAACGAGCCGCCTGCGGCCCCTGAGCCGATGATCCCGGATTGCGAGAAAAAGATGATAATATAGAGGATTAACGCCTCAATATATGCTCCCATATTTCATTCCTTGAGCTTTTCAGTCTTTTTATATTATAATTAAATAGTATTGATTTTGAAAATGAGGTAAATATTGATTCTGTATTTATTATTAGCGGTTGTTTTTCTCATTCTTGTTTTCCTTTTGACCAAGTCTAAACAGGAAAGTTCGGGCGGCTGGCTTCAGTTTTACGCCAAAGGAAAAGAAGCGGGTTTTACCATCAAGGATATGGAGCAGTTAAAGCGGCTGGTATCAAACTGCGAAATTCAAAATCCTGCTTTAATTTTTAAGTCAAAAAAACAGTTCGAATTAGTTGTTCGTTCTCAGATTAATGCGGCGCGGCTTTCCGGAGAAATTAACGATCCTGCCGTACAGCTTTTTCTTTCTAAATTATTTGATTATTTCAATAAGATTGAGATGGAAGCCGCCGAAGCGGACACCCGAATTTCTAATTCGCGTCAAATCAGCGAAGGCCAGTCTCTGAGAATTCTCGTTGCGGGAACCGGCGTTTTCAGTTCTGAAGTAATCAAGAATACCGCGAATTCTTTAGCAATCTCCCGTCCTGTAAATAAAAGTTCGGCATCGATCCACTGGAACGGCCTTAAAATATCAATATATTTCTGGCGAGAAGACGACGCAGGCTATGTTTTTGACACCACCGTAATTGACGAAGTTTTTTCTAAAGGGATTTCTTCGCTTAAAGTTGATCATAACGATTCTCTTTTCAGGACTCAAAAACGAAAATCAATGCGCGTTAAATTTGTAAAGCCCGCTTTTTTGTATATGGTGAATGACGCTGATAATCCGCACAGGCTTGAAACATCCGCAGGCTTAAAGTGCATGATGGATGATATTTCCGACAGCGGCTGTTCTTTTAAGATTAACGGACAGGCGACAATCGGTCTGCGCCTGAAGGTGCAGTTTTCCATAGACAGGGTTCCGATTTGCATTCCCGCTACTGTCCGTTCCGTAGATTACGAGCAGGCATTGAATGTATCGCTTGTTCATATGGAAGCAGACCCTCTTCCGGTTGCTGTGCGCAATCAAATTCTCTGCGAAGTATTCAAGCTGCTTCCTGAAGAAGATGAAGACGAACTTCCCTTCCGCGTGCCGGAAGATGAAGCAAATTACGCGAATCGTGATTCAAAGGCGGGGAATCAATATGAATAAAATTATTATGATTAAACGCGTAATTTGCGTAACGTTATTTATTTTTTTGTCATCAGGCGCTTTCTGCGAATCTCCTGTAATGCAGGCGTATCTTGAAAGGTTTGTCAGAGCCGATCTTTTCGGAAAGGTTGATATTCTTCATGAAGCGTCAAGAAATTATGAATTAAATTCGCAGACAGGTTACGCGCATTCGCTTTATGAATACGCGCTTCAGTTTGTTGCGGATAATTACGCGCAAATTGACGATCTTTGCGATATGAACACGATAGCCGGTTTATCCATAAACGGATTGATAAACGAAAAAAACGCGAATCATATAACAGATTCCGATATTTACGGCATTCTAAATGTTTTATGGAAACTATTTTTATCTTATCCGGATTCAAAAACTAGGGCGGATACCGTCATTGCTCTGAGTATTATAGGAAAAGGGAACGCTTCGTTAATTAATAACATAAACAATTTTCTGACGGAACAAAACGCCTTATTCCGATCAGGCGAAGCTGTTGATTATCTGGTCGTATCAGCGTGCATTTCCGCTCTTATGGAATTGGGATCGAGTTCTTCCTATCCTGTTCTTTTTTCGATAATTACTTCCGGTTATCCAGAAGTGATCTCTTCTGAAAGTTACGGCGCTCTTGAGATAATCCCCGGCGCCTTGCAGCAATTTTTGTTAAATGTAATTGAGAACAACCCGCCCGATGAAAAATACGCGGCTTTCAGAGCTGTAATGAACAGCCAAAGGCTTACTATCCCCGAGCGCGGACAGCTCGCTGAAGCCGCTCTCGCTCAGAGTCTTCTTGCAAGCGAAGAAAATGTTGATCTGTCCGTTATACGCTATGCTTCTGTGGTTATGCTGACCGGATTACGCTGGACAAGAGCAAACAATCTCGCGATCAGGCATTATTATCAGGTGCAGGCTGATTATCAGCATGAAATCATTCCAAAAGAAAGGTTCCTTGAAGCCATAGCTTGCCTTGGAGCTGTCGGAAACTCGGATGCCGCTTTAGTTCTTTGTTTACAGCTCGGACTTATCAATATCAGAACAGAAACGCAAGGCGTCTTTGACGCGGATATTACTCTCGCTATTGTTAAATCTCTCGGCCTTATCGGTGATAATGCCGCTTTTAATCATTTATCTTATATTACTAACCTTCCCTACACCGATGAAATTATTGCGCAAGCAAGGGAGGCGGTTAACCGCCTTAAATGGTAATTTAATGAAAAACTTATTACTAACTCCTCTTTTCTGTACGGCGGCAGGCGCTGTTTTAGGTTATTATGCGCTGTCTTCTTCGCATATTGCTGTTGTGATTACAGTATTGCTTCTTTTGCTTTTTGCGCTTTGTTTTTTCCGCGTTCTTTTAATGAGCTTGAATCAACCGGGAATAAGAAATGAAGAATTTAGTGATGTGCGCGTAACGCGGTTTTTACGGATTACATCCTTCTGCTGCAACGCTTTTCTTATCGGCGCGGTTCTCGGCATCTGCGCGTCAGGCGCAGGGCGCAATGACATTAAGTTTGGAATACCTGAAAATAAAATAACGGGAATAGAAGGCGTGCTTATGGAAGATCCGAGAACGCTTTCAAGCGGCGCTGCTATGGCTTCTGTAAAACTTCAAAGATGTTACAGTTCCGGTGACAGAGTCCGCGTCAGCAGTTCGGGCATTATTACGCTTTTCTTTCCTGAAAAGAGCGGGCAGGGCTTGTTCGCGCAGACGCTGCGCGGATTCGGGCGCGGCGCGGCGATTATGGCTGAAGGAAGCCTTCGCGCGAATGACCGCGGCATAACGTTCAGCGCGTCTTCATTGCATATAACAAAGCCCGCGCCGTCAATAGAACGAACGCGCACAGGCATCAGAAATAATTTATTTAATCGTTTCAGCGCAAAAACATGGGGCGGACTCTCTCTTGCGCTGCTTATCGGGATAAGAGACAATCTTGATGTAAATTTAACGGCTTTTTACAGAGACGCGGGGCTTTCATACATTCTCGCGCTCTCCGGGATGCATCTTGCTGTGATAACGGCATTAATTGCGTTTTTGTTAAAAAAGCCTTTCGGCCTTAAAGCAGCTTCCATAACAGGCGCAGTTATTATAAGCATTTACTGTTTATTGGTCGGTCCCATGCCGAGCCTTAACAGATCTGCGATCATGTATCTGTTAGGTGTCATTACAATCATTGCCGCTCTTCCAAAAAAATCAATGTCAATCCTGTGTCTTTCTTTTTTAATACAGATAATAATAACGCCAGCCGCAGGAAATTCGTTATCCTTCATTTTATCCTATCTTGCGCTTGCCGGTATTTTAATTACAAGCCGTCAAATATCATCTCTGTTAAGCGGTTTCATTCCTGATTTTATTTTACAGCCCCTCTCGCTCTCATGCGGCGCGTTTCTCGCTACAGCGGGCATAAGCAGTTTCTGCTTTGGCTCAATCGCTCCTATCGGAATAATCGCGGGTCTTTTAATTGTTCCTCTTACAACTGTTTTTATGATAGGCTCAATGATTTGGCTCGCTCTTGATTTTTTTTCGGTCTCATTTATTCTCGATCTGCCGCTTTTATGGATTTACAGATTGATGGAGATAACATCTTCTGCAGCCGGAAAAATCCCCGGTATAAAATTTAATCCTGCGCTGATTCTTGTAATATCGATCATAATTCTGATAACAATCGCGTTTTTAGAACAAAGGCAAAAAAAAGATCAGTTAATGTTAAAGCCGTTTTTATGAGATTAATTTTATTTTTACTGTTATAATAATTCTATGATTAATTACAATTCGTCTTCTGCCATGCGCTCTTTTCTTGATCGGGAAGGACTTGGAATGCAGAAAAAATTCGGGCAGAATTTTTTAATTAATCCGCAGATAAGGCAGGCTCTTATCAATGCCCTCGGCGCGGAAAGCGGAGATGAAGTATGGGAAATAGGTCCCGGCCTCGGCGCTATGACCGCTTTGCTTCTTGAAAAAGGATTAAAAGTAAAAGCGTTTGAAATTGACAATGGTTTTATCCGCGTATTAAAAAATTTATTTTCTGACAATGAAGGTTTTAAGCTTGTCGAAGGAGACGCGGTTAAAACATGCGAAGCGCTTACTCCCGCTCCTTTTTTGCTGGGCAATCTTCCTTACAATATAGCGGCGGCGCTGCTGGCGGATTTTATCGAAAGAGGGCAGACCTTTTCAAGAATGGTTGTTACGGTTCAAAAAGAAGTTGCGCTGAGGATGTCAGCCTGCGCCGGTTCGAAGGATTATTCGTCATTTTCCGTGTTATGCGCATCTGTTTACAGGGTAAAACCGTTAATGATAATACGCCCGTCTTCTTTTTATCCTCAGCCGAATGTGGACAGCATGGGAGTTCTTCTTGAAAATAAAACAAATCATTTTAATGTGAAAAACGGATACCCTGAAGTTTTTTATCCGCTTGTCCGCGCTCTGTTTTCTTCAAGGCGAAAGACATTAAAAAATAATCTTTTAACTTTTATTTCCGCGCGCATGGGAAAAATAAACGCGCATGGCTCCGTGAAGAATACCGCGCAGGAGATGTGCGCCTCAATTTTACATGAAAATCTGCTAAACGGACAGGAACGCTGTGAAAATCTCGAATTAAGCGTTTTTATATCTCTTGCAAAATCTATAGAAAATATGCGAATATAAAAGCGATGTCTGTTGCGGAAAATATAGCGAAAATAGAAGAGCGCATTCTTAAAGCATGCGTCCGCGCCGGAAGAAAACGCGAAGAGATTATTCTAATGGGAGTATCCAAATTTGTTCAAATAGAATTGATAAATCAGGCTTATGATGCGGGTATCCGGTATTTCGGAGAAAGCAGAGTAAAGGAAGCGTCAGAAAAATTCGCTTCATTAAAGGAGAATAATCATTGGAACGGGAGCCTTCATCTGATCGGTTCTTTGCAGCGTAACAAGGCGAAACAAGCCGCGCTTCTTTTTGACTGTATACAATCCGTAGACAGGGAAGAGCTAATCCATGAACTTGTCAAACATGCGTCATTGCTTAAAAAGCCGGTTGGTGTTATGCTTGAACTGCACACCGGAGAAGAAACAAAAAGCGGCTTTGCAAATTCAGATGCTCTGTTTAGGGCGGCGGATTTAATTTCTTCTTGCGAATATCTTATTCCGCAGGGTCTTATGACAATGGCGCCCTTTACTGAGAATACGGATTTAATCCGCGCTTCTTTCAGACAGCTTGTAAAAGCGCGGAAAGAACTTGAAAAGCGTTTTCCTGCGTTTAACTGGCTTTTAAGCATGGGAATGTCAAATGATTTTGAGATTGCCGCGGAAGAAGGTTCAAACATGCTCAGGATAGGCAGCGCGGTTTTTAAACAAGAATGAAGAAAGCAATATTTTTATTTTTTATTTTCTCGATATTTCTGATGCCGGTATCTCAGGTGTCAGCTCAGGATATACCGAATGTTTTTGATATGACTAAATTTCCTCAATGGGCGAAAGATCTCCGCCGTTTTGATATAATTACATTCGGAGTGTTTCCTTTTGCCGTATTTTTCACCACAATAACTATGGACACAATTCGCTGGTACAATGAAGGCAACAAATTTACAGATAACAGATATGCGCCATGGCCGATAAAATCCGCCGGCGCAGTAGAAATGACGACTGACGAGCAATTCAGAAAAATTATGATAGCTGCGGGTGTTTCCGTGACAATCGCGCTTGTCGATTTTCTCATTGTTAAATTAAAACGCCGCAGTGAACGCTTAAAAATTCAAAGCAGAGCGGCAAGCACCTACGAAATAGAAAAGATCCCCGTGAATCCCGTGACAGAAGAAAGCGGCGAAGAATTCGATGCAGACGATATTGTCAGCGGCGAAAAATAATGCCGTCTCTGTCTC
>JGI24695J34938_10003235_pt1 | contig 11530 bp, 10 predicted proteins | sample TergutCo191P3_FD_34938 | JGI IMG/M metagenome (IMG submission 34938) | reverse complement strand
ACAGTCAACAGTCAACAGTCAACAGTCAACAGTCAACAGTCAACAGTCAACAGTCAACAGTCAACAGTCAACAGTCAACAGTCAACAGTCAATTATAAACGTAGTTTTAAAAATCGTGTCAACTATACAATAGTTTATTTTCAAATTATTAATACTTTTCTCTGTGAAAATGTCGTCCATAAGTTTTATGGCGGTTTTCTAAAATAAAAACAAATGTACAAGGAGATGAGAAATGATGAAAACGAAAGTGTATTTAGGGATTATTGCCATAGCAGCAATAATCGGGTTAGGGTTTGCCGCTTGTGACGGTGATGATCCTGTGGCAGTAACAGGAGTTACGTTAAATAAAACAAGCCTTTCACTTACGGTAGGAGGAACAGAAACGCTTACCCCGATAATCGCGCCTGGAAATGCAACAAATAAAGCGGTAATATGGTCAACAAGTAACGCCACAATCGCCACAGTGAGTAGTGGCATTGTAACCGCAGTTAGCGCGGGAACAGCGACAATAACGGTAACAACAACTGACGGCAGTAAAACCGCAACTTGCGCGGTTACGGTAACAACAGGTTCTGTTCTTGAATACGCCATAGGCGACATAGGACCCGGTGGCGGCAAAATAATCTATGTTTCTGCTTTAGGCTTTGACGTAGCAGGTTTAGGCACATGCCACTACCTTGAAGCCGCTCCAACAAATCATGCAACATATGTAAGATGGTCATCAACCTATGAATATGTAACAGGTGCAACAGGGACAGCAATAGGAACAGGCATAGCCAATACAGCCGCTATTATTGCCGCTTATCCAGGCGATACGGCTTCAAACAATGCCGCAAAAGCGACAGTTGCATACACTGGCGGCGGTAAAAACGACTGGTTTCTTCCGAGCAAAGATGAATTAAATGAAATGTATAAAGCAAGAACTCATTTAGGTATTTCATCAGGAGGGTTCTGGTCTTCGTCGCAGAGCGACAACTATCACGATAGCGCGTGGGGTCAGGATTTCGGCGAGCATAACCAATATGAAGACAACAAGGGCTGGTCCAATGTCTACGTCCGTGCTATACGGGCTTTTTAACACTTTAATCCTTTAATTATGGTTGAGGAATTTTTAAGGGGGAAATTTTTCCCCCTTAAAGAATAATTATCTGCCGCAAGCGGTCGAAAAATTTAAGTCACGCAAGGGTGCCATGAACCACTTTTTCATGGTGTCGTTAGGTGCAATTGGCACACCATCTGTAGCGTGCATGGTGTTGTATAAAAGCAGCTTAGGAAAATTTACTACGAACGACACCAACAGGCGCCTTTAGCACTTTCACGAACTTGTGGTTCGGTATCTTTTCTCTTTTCAAAAGCAATAATAGTTTGTTAATGTTTAAGGAAAAGAATGCGTACAGCAGGTTCGTGAACGCGAGCTCTTGCGAGCGTGTTTGTGAGGTTGACGGTAAAATTCTTGGGTCTTCTCCGCGTTCACGCTAGGGTGTCAGGAACCGTTTTAGAAAGTTATACTACAGCGGCAATACGTTCTTCCAAAAATTCGCTGATAATTTATACCGGAATTTGGTGTGTAGAATAAGATTAAAGATTACTTCATGTGGTTGATTTTTCTTTCCGTATTACTTGCTACTGATCAACTGTCATGTTATATTTAAAATATGACAATTACACAGACAATTGAAATTCCTTCTGATCGGCGTATTACACTTGAGGTTCCTCATGAAATACCGACAGGAACGGTAATTTTATCATTTTCTCCTGCAAAAACGACAGAACCGATAACGGAAAAATTAAATAAATATTACGAAGATCATGATTCCGGACTTGATGATGATATAAAAACCGTAAATTACAACCTGCTCAGAAAAGAAGATTGGTAGATGATTCGCGGTGAAATATGGTGGGCGAATTTACCTGATCCTGTCGGCTCAACTCCTGCAAAACGTCGTCCGGTGTTGATAATTCAAAGCAGTGAGTTTAATCGCAGTAAGATCAATACCGTAATTTGCGCAGCCATAACATCAAACACGGAGTTAGCTTCTTTGCCTGGGAATTTATTATTAGAAAAAACAATTTCTGGTTTGGATAAGACATCGGTAATAAATTTTTCTCAAATTGCAACTGTTGATAAACGAGATCTAACAGATCATGTTGTTATGTTACCAAAACAAATGCTTGATAAAGTTAATAACTGCCTTAGAACAGTATTAGAAATTAACTGATATATTGTACAAAACCCATTTTTTTGCTATCATTACATGGTGTTCTGTTATTTTGGTAACCAAGTATAACATTACACCAGCACTCAACCACGGAGAAAAGTATGTTATTATCAGAGTTATCTTCGCCCATAAATGATTTATTTAAAAAAATTAACGAAACTTGGAGGCGTCTTTGAAGACGCTAAATTCGCCCAAAGAATAACCGAACTGGAAGAAAAAACCGCGCAGCCGGGTTTCTGGAATGACCAGGAAAATGTTGATAAAACAATGGCTTTGATGAAAAGCCTAAAAAACCGGTATGAACCCTGGAAATCCCTTTATAACGAAGTCTCGGATTTACAAACGCTTTTTGATCTCGCGCTTGAAGCGAAAGACGAAAGCGAAAGCGGCGGAATCGAGAACGCTTTAAAAAACCTTTCTGAACGTTACGAAAAACAAAATATTTTTGAACTAATGTCAGGCGAGATGGATAAAAATCCGTGCTTTCTTACCGTTCATTCAGGAGCCGGCGGAACCGAAGCTTGCGACTGGTCGCAGATGCTTTACCGCATGTACCTTCGCTGGGCTGAGCAAAAGGGTTTTAAAACAGAAGAGGTTGACAGACAAGAAGCTGAGGGAGGGATTAAATCCGCCACATGCCAAATTGACGGTGATTTTGTTTACGGATATTTAAAAGGCGAGTCCGGCATTCACAGGCTTGTAAGGATAAGCCCATTCGATTCAAACGCAAGAAGGCACACTTCTTTCGCGTCTGTTTACATTTTTCCTGTAATTGATGATACAATAGAAGTAGAGATAAAACCTGAGGATTTGCGCGTGGACACATACCGCGCGGGAGGAGCCGGAGGTCAGCATGTTAACAAAACTGACAGCGCGGTTCGTTTTACGCATCTTCCGACAGGGATTGTGGTTGCATGCCAGAATGAGCGCAGCCAGATTAAAAACCGCGCGATTGCCATGAGCATGTTAAAAGCGCGGCTTTACGAACATTACCGTCAGGAAAAAGAAAAAGAGAACGCGAAATTTTCTCAGGAAAAAAAAGATATTTCCTGGGGGAATCAGATTAGATCGTATGTGTTTCAGCCGTATACAATGGTAAAAGATTACAGAACAAAGGTCGAAAAAGGAAATATACAGGCTGTAATGGACGGAGATATCGATCCTTTTATCGAAGCGTATTTAAAATTTAACTGGCGCACAGATGAAGCGCTTAGAAGCGGCGAGGATGATTAATGCCGAATGAGGAGTGTTAAACTTTATTGAATAAATCATTTTTATTAATAATTTTATTTTTTCTTGTTATAACATTGCAGGTTTTCGCGTCAGGAAAAAAGGATGCTGATGACAGAAAAACTCATAATGACGACTGGGTGCTTTGCATAACCAATTTTGATTTAAGTTCGCTTCCGCCTGAAAAAACCAATATCGCCGAGGTGATTTTAAAAGAACTTGTTACCCGGATGAATGCGATCAATTATCGCACGAGAATTTCTCACGAGTACGCTTATTACGAAGAATACGCATGGAGCCGCGATAGAGCGGCAGCCGCCAGAGCGCTTTCCGCAAAACTTGATGAAAGATCGCAGCTTCTTTTCAGGGGTGAACCTGAATGGCGTTACAGGCAGAACTTAAGAAGAATCGACAGCGATATCGAAAGATTAAGAGCCAATCTTGAAGAAGCTGAAAATAACGTTCCTCTTATACACAGGGAACCGGAATTCAAGCTGCACTCAAGAAATCTGGATTATTTTTTTCCTCCGGCGCCGAAAGAAGGAACCGAATTTAAATTCGCAGGCGATCAGAGAGCCGACGCGTTTTTGACAGGTTCGATTTCTGATTTTCACGGAAGATATTTTCTTGCGATTAAATTATATACAGTCTATACAAGAGCATTTGTATGGGAAGACAGCGTAATATTTTCACATAACGATTATAATAATGCCTTAGAAGAAATTTCGCGGAGACTGCTTATTTTTCTTTCGGGTAACGTACCGGCTGTTGTCGCGGTAAAAGCGGAGCCTGAGGAAGCGCTGGTTCTTATCAACAGATCTTTCGCAGGCAGAGGCGAAACGGCGATGATTGAATATCCGCCGGGAAGAATTATCGTAACGGCATCCGCCGCTGAGCATGAAAGCCTTACATTTGAAACAGAAGTCGCTCAGGGAGAAAGCTTAAATATAAGCATCAGGTTAAATCCGATTGAATACGGAGAAATGGAAATTAAAGGAAATCTTGAAGGACATGTATATTACGGAGCGTTATACGCAGGTGAATCGCCTTTAACGCTTAGGCTTCCTTCAAATAAAATGGAATATATCGAAATGATATATCCGGGACTGGAAACGGAAGAAAGAAACGAAGCAAGACCGCAGAATGTAATGAACAGCGCGGCTGTTTTTCAGACGCCGCAGGCTCCCGGATTCTCTCAGTCTGTATCATTGAGTTTAACTGTTCCGATTAGAAGCAACCGCGTAAAAAATGAAAGAAGCGCGTATTACTGGGCATGGGGTACGCAGTGGATTACGGGAATTGCCGCGTGGATCGCGTATTATACTTATACCGGAAGCAATAACACAATAAGAATTAACGAGCAAAATTCCGGAGATCGGTTTATTCTTGATAATATTAATTTATATTATCTTTCCGCAGGTACGTTAATCGCATTCGGCGCGGCTTCGGTTTACGGAATATACAGGATGATTAGATACATATATTATTCCGGAAGAGACGCGGCTGTAATAATTAAACCGGGAACAATAAAATGAAATTCGGCGAAAGAATAAAACAGTTTTTTACGGGTAAGTCTTCATTTAATCAGGAAGACATAGATGATCTATGCGATCTATTAATCGAAGGGGATTTCGGAGCGGCTCAGGCGTATAAGATGACCGAAGTTTTAAAGGAACGTTGCAAAAAAAACAGCCAGGCTATTTTACCGGAAGAACTCGCAAAACTTTTAGAAGAAGAATTAATTAAAATAAAATATGATAACAGTATTTTTACGCGGCAAAAATTTATCGTTATTTTGCTTCTCGGCGTAAACGGAGTAGGTAAAACAACGACAGCGGCAAAACTTTCGTATTTATTCAATAACGAATACAAAAAAAAACCGATACTTGCCGCCGCCGATACATTCAGAGCGGCAGCGATCGATCAATTAAAAATTCACGGAGAAAAACTCGGCTGCCGCGTTGTTGCGCATAAACAGGGAGGCGATCCAGCTGCGGTTGTTTTTGACGCTCTCGAAGCTGCTTTTTCAGGCGGCACGGATGCCGTTATCGCCGATACCGCCGGCAGAATGCACACAAAGCAAGCGTTAGTTGAAGAGCTTCGTAAAATTGACAGGGTAGTGGAATCAAAAGCTTCGCCCGGCAAAGAATTATGTTATTTAAAATATTTGGTTCTTGACGCGACAACGGGAAGAAACGCGCTTTCGCAGGCTGAAACTTTTCATTCGGCTGTAAAACTTGACGGAGTAATCTTGACAAAATACGATTCAACGGCGAAAGGCGGAGTTGTTTTTTCTCTTGCGTCGGAATTAAAGCTGCCTGTTGTATTCGTATGCACGGGAGAAAAATACACCGATATGGAAATTTTTGATCCGGGTAAATTTTCAAAGGAATTTGCAGGCATTGAATAAAAAAATTATACCATTTTTTATTCTCGTTCTGCTTTTATCCGCGGGAATCATCGCATTAACTCAGGAATCAGATTTATTGATACCGGATATCGGCGATTTTAAAGAAGAACAGCCGGGCTTGACTATTCCTTCGCGCTGGTTTAAATCAAACGCGGCGGGTATGGCGCTGGAAGAAACACCGTCAAAACTTGCAGCTTTACGAAGTGAATACGCACTCGAAATAATCTCCGCACGCGATGACGAAATTCTTGATTTCCTTTTGCCTTATTACGACAGCGGTTACAATCCTGAAATCCGCGTGCTTTACAGAAACTCAGAGCAATCAAGAACCCAATGGCTGTTCAGGGACGAAAACAGCATAACAAGATTAAACGCGGTTTTTGTGAATACAGAAATTTCAGAAAATAAAAACGGATTTATCGAAATATTCGATGAAAATTCCGTTTTAACCGAAGAATACAGATTTTACGAAAACGGCGGCAGAATAAAAACCGAATATGAATTAAAAGAAAATCTGTTAATAAGCGCGGCGTATTTTTTATCGGATAACAGCGGCGATTACGCAAAAGTTTATGAGGATTTTTACAGATATAACCGCGCTCTTTCGCTGCGTTCGATAGAAAGAATCTACATTAAAGATGTTCAAGTTTCGTATGACAGGATTAATATTAATTTTCCGATTAGAATTATGGATACAATTAACAACAGTTTTTTTATTACGGAAAGAATAAATCTGTATCCTGATTTTTTCGGCGATGTATTTATCGCAAGTGATTCCAGAATGATTTTTGATACGGATGAAAGAGGAAGAATTTTAAAACAAACCCTTTATGACGATGAAGATAATATTATTTTTATAATTGTAAATACATGGGCAAATAACAGAATAGTTTCAACTAACAAAACGGAAGGCGATACGGTTTTATTGTCGGAGTTTCAATATAACTCTTCGGGTGACAGAATACTGGAAAGGAATTATAAAAACGGAGCGCTTGAACGGCTTGTGCGTACGGAAGGAAATACCGAAACAGAAGAATTATTTATAAATAATATCCTTGTTCTCCGCGCTGTTTGGGAAGACGGAATAATGACTTCTGAAACAAGGATAACAAATTGAAAAACACATGGGCTTTCTTTGTAGCAGCGCGGTATATTTTTAAAGGCAGATCGAGCTCGCCTGTTTTGTCGGTTTTGGGAATCGCTGTCGGAGTGCTTGCCTTAATTGTAATAATTGCCGTCATGAACGGATTCCAGCTTGGGTTCATAGAAAGCATCCTCGAAATCTCTTCGTATCATCTTCGCCTTGAATTTTTCCCCGAAGAAAAATCGAAGGAGCTGCAGGAAACTGCGGTTTCTTTGTCAGGTGTAACGGCGGCGGTTCCTTTCAGGGAGTTTCAAGGGCTTGCAAGAGGAAAGCGATCTTCGCAGCAGGCGGTTTTGGTCAGGGGTCTTCCCGAGAACGCGCTTTTCTTGGATTTAAAAATGAGTGAAAAACTGGATTTTTTCAAATTCGGCGACGGAAATTTTAATATATCAAATAATAATATTTTACTCGGAACAGAACTTGCCCGAAGGTTAAATTTAAGAATCGGAGACGAAGTTACGATTTATTCGATTACAGGAATTTTTAACGCGGAAGATGAAGGAGGCTACGATAATTTTACCGTAACAGGAATATTTAACACCGATTATTATGAATATGATCTTGGTCTTGCGATTATTAATATAAACAGTAAAGCTTTTTTTGATAATGAAAGCGATTTAAAAATGGGAATAAAACTTGCAAACAGGTTTCAGGATAAAAATTTTCTTGAATTATTAAAAAGGAGATTTTCAGATTACGAAGGGATAAAAATTTCGAGCTGGCGCGAATATAACCGCTCATTTTTCGGCGCCCTAAGAACGGAAAAACTTTTTATGTTTATCTTAGTCGGCCTTATTTTTATTGTTGTCGGACTTAATATTTTTCAAGCGCAGAGGCGATCTGTGCTTCAAAGGCGCGAAGAAATCGGGCTTATGCGGGCTGTGGGCGGCAGCAAAAGAGCGGTGCAGTTTGTTTTTATTTTTGACGGCGCTATTATCGGCTTGGCAGGAGCTTCGGCAGGGCTGTTACTCGGTCTTGTGATTGCTTTAAATATTCCCAGTTTTTTTACGTTAATAGAAAATCTTGTAAATGTATTTATAAGAATAATTAATTTAATCGCTGATATTTTCGGCGGCGGCATGGAGGATAATTTTATGATTTTTTCTCCAGCGGTTTTTTATATAAAAGAAATTCCTTCAAGGCTGCTGGTTCAGGAAGTTATAATAATATTTATGTTTGGTTTTCTGTCGGCTCTTTTTGCCGCGTGGTTCGCATCCGGAAAAGTTATAAAAATACAGCCGGCGGAGGTTTTACGTTATGAGTGAGATGCAAAAAAATAATTTGCTTATCAAAGTTTCCGGTTTAATAAAAAATTATATATCAGGCGATGAAACTCTTCATATCCTTAAAGGAATTAATTTTGAAATCGAAGAAGGAAAATCCGCCGCGATAAGCGGGCAGAGCGGAAGCGGCAAAAGCACTCTTTTAAATATAATAGGCGGTCTTGACAGGACAGACGAAGGAAGTGTTTTTATCGGCGATGACGAAATTACTTCGTTTACGGAAAAAGAAATTTCATTGTACAGATCAAAAAAGATGGGTTTTATTTTCCAATTTCATTATCTTTTAAAAGACTTTACGGCTTTGGAAAACGTTATGCTGCCCGCTTTTATCGCGGGTTTAACAAAAAAAGACGCGATCGAAAAAGCAAAAACGCTGTTAGCTGACATCAACATGGAAGATCGTTTTAACCATTTTCCTTCGCAGCTTTCTGGAGGCGAAAGACAAAGGGTAGCTGTGGCGCGTTCCATGGTAAACGATCCCGCTTTAATTCTTGCAGATGAACCTACGGGAAATCTCGATCCGCAGAACAGCGAAATTATCGCGCAGCTTCTTTTTGAAAACGCGCAAAAAAGGGGAAAAACCTTAATTGTCGTAACGCATGACAAAAAAGTGGCGTCAAACGCCGATATCCGCCTTGTTCTTGAAAACGGTCAGTTATGCGAAGAAAATAAATACGGGTTAATAAATTGAATATAAAAGCTTCTTTTTTTATTGCATTAAGATATCTTTGGGGAGGAGCGCGCGAAGGAGTGCGGTATTTAAGGGGAGCCGCCGCCGGAATCGCAGTAAGCCTTGTTCCGATAATTGTAACTTTAATTGTCGCAGACGGAATGATTAAGGGAATTACTGACAGATACCTTGAACTTGGAACAGGCCATCTTCAGGTTTTTGATTTAATAAACACATCAGATACGGAAAGCATAATACAAAAAATAAAAGAAGTCGAAGGAGTTAAAGGCGTCTGGCCCGAGCAGAGGGGAATGGGAGTTATCGCGGGCGGAAGCGGAAGAACAGGAATAACAGTACGATCGATCGAATCATCGTTCTGGGACGATTCGGGAAGCAGCGCTCTTTTAAAAATAATAGACGGAAATAAAACGCCGCAGTCAGAGCGCGATATTGTGTTAGGTGAAACGTTAGCCGAAAATATCGGAGCGCGCGTCGGGGACACAGTTAGGCTTATGACTGTAAGGCAGCAGGAAAGCGGAAGGCTTTCGCCGAGAACCGCGTCTTTTAACGTAAGCGGAATTTTATCATGCGGTTACAATGAACTCGACGCTTTATGGTGCATTACAAACATCGAAGGCGGAAACCGTGTTCTTTCTTCGGAACAATCACCCGTAAGTTATATTGTTAAAATTGATGATCCGTATAAAAACGCCGAAAGTTATTTATATAAATTATACGAAAAACTCGGTACAGGCTTCAGCATTTATACATGGAAAGAACTTTTACGTTCTCAATACAGTTCTTACGAAACGACAAGACAGCTTTTATTGTTTATCATGGCTTTAATTGTAATTGTCGCGGCTGTCAATGTATCATCGGCGACAAGCATGCTTGTTCTTGAACGTCAAAGGGATATCGCGGTTTTAAAAGTATCAGGCGCTTCCGTAAAAGGAACAACCGATGTTTTTTTATGGGGAAGTTTTTTAACAGGATTAACAGGAGGGATAATCGGCATAACGCTTGGACTTTTAATCGGAGCAAATATAAATTTTTTAATCCGTTCTTTAGAAAAATTTTTAACATTCATTTCCGGTATTTTTAACGGCGCCGAAGTAAAAATTCTTGATCCTGGTTTTTATCTTGAAACCATACCAATCGTAATCGACTGGAACGCCGTATTAATGATATGGCTTTTTGCGGTTATTTGTTCTGTGGCGGCGTCAATGATCCCCGCGTTAAGAGCCGGCAGATTAAAACCGATGGAACTTTTAAGAAAAACCTGATTAATATTCTTCCCAAGATTTAATTTCGATTTCGGCTCCGTTATGCAATGTTTCCAAAGCGTCGATAAATTCTTTCGCGACTTTTATATTGGTAAAAAGTGGAATATCAAAATCAACAGCCATTCTGCGGATCGTGTAATCATTTTTTAATTCAAGCTCCGCGTTGTTTTTCGGTATATTGATAATCATATCGATTTTTCTGTTTTTGATTAAATCGGCGATGTTAGGCTCTTTTTTCTCCAAAGGCCATGCAAGGGTTGTTACGGGAAGTTTGTTATCTGAAAGAAATTTCGCGGTTCCGCGGGAGGCAAAAAGTTGGTGTCCCATTTTTACAAGTTTGCGCGCGGAATCTAAAAAATCCAGTTTGTCTGTTATGGGACCTGTCGATAACAAAATTCTCGCGTTTTCTTTGGGGATTTTATAACCGACAGATAATAACGCCTTTAAAAGCGCGTCGGAAATACTCGAGCCTATGCAGCCGACTTCTCCCGTGCTTGCCATCTCGACTCCGCTTACAGGGTCAGCACCGTGCAGGCGGGAAAAACTGAATTGCGCGGCTTTTACTCCGACGCACGATAGTTCAAGCGCCGATGCAGAAATTTTTTCGACATGCTCGTCAAGCATCGCCTTAACGGCAAGCTCGATCATGTTTATGCGGCTGACTTTTGAACAAAACGGGAAACTGCGGCTTGAGCGAAGATTACATTCAATTACGCTGACTCCGCTTCTTTGCGCAAGGAATTGAATATTAAAAGGTCCTGTGATGTTTAACGCTTTGGAAATTTTTTCGCTTATTTGTTTTATTCTTCTTAGGGTTTCGATATAAAGTCTCTGCGCAGGAAGAACCACAGTCGCGTCTCCCGAATGTACGCCGGCGTTTTCGATATGCTCCGTGATCGCATGAAAAAGAATCTCGCCTTTTTTTGCAACCGCGTCAATTTCGATCTCTTTGGCGTTTTCTATAAATTTTGAAATTACAACAGGATGTTCGGGCGATACGTCAACGGCAAGGTTTAAAAACTTTTCTAGGCTTGAATCATCCCACGCGACATTCATCGCGGCTCCCGACAATACATAACTGGGGCGGATCAAAACAGGGTAGCCGACATCTTTTGCGAAGTTTTTCGCCGATGCAAGATTTGTAAGCTCTTTCCACTGAGGCTGCTCAATGCCGAGTTTATCCAAAAGAGCCGAGAATTTATTTCTGTCTTCGGCATTATCAATTGATTCGGGTGTTGTTCCGTAAATGTGAACGCCCGCGTTAAATAATTTTGTCGCAAGATTATTCGGA
>JGI24695J34938_10003234_pt1 | contig 11531 bp, 14 predicted proteins | sample TergutCo191P3_FD_34938 | JGI IMG/M metagenome (IMG submission 34938) | reverse complement strand
TATCGAAATATCCACACTTGGCAGGTCTGCCTGTGAAGGGTGACAGCATGGAGCCGACTCTGCACGACGGCGACCTTGTTGTCTGCGACGGCGGCGGCTGGGACGGTGACGGGATTTATGTTTTAAAGACTCATGACACTTCTTATGTCAAACGGGTGCAGCTTAAATCTGATGGGTACAGGGTTATCAGCGATAACAAGATGTATGAGAGCATTTCGGAAAGCGCAGAGAGTTTGTCGATTGTCGGCAAGGTGAGGGCAATTTTGGTTATAGTGCCGGGACGGAGGGGCGGGGTTTGAGGATAGCGGGAATTAGGGAGGATTTATATAATATTTTTTTAAATTAAATGACCCCTTAAACTCTTTATTTGCCGATAATATAATACTAGGAAAGACCTTTTTTCATGAGTTCAAGGAGGATTTTTCATTATGGCAAAAAAATACGTTTATGAAGATTTGAAAAATCAATTGGGAGCAAAAAAGGCAATTCTTGAACTAAAAAAAGCAGCTGAACAAGGTATCCGCGAGGCTCAAAGAGTGTTAGGGACTTGTTTCTATGACGGTGAAGGTGTTAAAAAAGACAGAAAAGAAGCTGAAAAATGGCATAAAAAAGCCGCAGCCAATAATGATGTCATGGCTACACGCTTAATAGGAATATTAAATTATAATAACGAAGATTCTAAAAAAAGAAAGAAGGAACCTGTGAAAGCATCAACCAAAACAAAGATAACATTAGCGGTATTTGAAATCAAACCTGTTACAGAAGGTGTTGAGGTAATGGATTTACCAGGGAATTTGTATAAAGCCTTAAACAAAACAGACACAATTAGAGAAAGGCTTATGTCATTATCTAGCGAGATTGATAATAACGATAAAGATTTTATTTCCGACTTTAATTATAAACAAGGTTATCTTTTTGGTTCGTTTGTAAGACTGATCGAGGGTGAAGAGTCTACTGTGAAAATAACATCGCTTGATAAAAAAACAGTAGGATTGAATGAAATGATCACGGAAGCTAAAGAGGGATCCGCAGGATCAATTAGATCATCAGGTTTCTTTTGTATACATGATAGATATATAATTATCAGCTCTGCTCGATTAATTAGAGGAGCATTAGAAACATATGCAAGATGGATTGTAAAAGAAAAAACAGAGAATGAAATGCAGTTTAATTTTTCTCCAATAATTAATACATTAAAAACAATTCCACTTAATGAAATTCAAAGTATAAGATTTTCTGATACATTCTTGAATCCTGAAAATATTGTCAGTAAAACATCAATGAAATTATCCAAGACGCTGTTTGACACACTTATTAGTAATGTTAAAACCTTACATAATATGAATATTGAAGATATTGTATCAGCAGAACTAATTTTAAAAATTAACAAAACCCAATTAAAGAAGAAAAACGCTAAAGCTCTAGAGACGGCTCTGCGCTTGGTAGATAGCGAAAATATAAGAATAACAGGTAGTGATGGAAAACAAATTACTGGAACATCTTATCTAACAAGTTTTGTTAGAGAATTTGAAAAAATTGGATCTGTTCGTTTTAATGAGCGTGCGATCGAAATGGAAATGATAAGTATTTTAAAGGCGGTAAAAAATGGCACAATGGTTAGTTAGAGTATTAATATTAATTGCAATATCTTTCGGACTATCTTATGTACCTTTTAATGGGTACACAGAAATTATTTCTGGATATTATACTGTTATTGGAATTATGTTTCCTCTTGCGCTAACACAAATAATGAGTTTATCACTTGTAAATGTAAAAAACGATGTGTTTGTAGATAGACAAAGAACACAATTAAATTATATTAGAAAAATATTTATTATATTATTTTCGATATCAACAGGGCTGTTTTTTATTAAAAACTTTGAGTTTATATTTCACTGGAAATGGATAAAATTTAATATTCAAATACTATTTTCAATCTTTTTCATCTTTTGTATCGTTTATTTTATAATTAATTTTGCACAATTAGCTACATTAAAAGATGAGATAGATAATGAAATAAGAAAGGTTAAAAACAAACAAAATGAATGATAAATGAATCAATAAATTTGCAAAAGTTCTATTTAATCTTTTGTTAAGCCTTGAGAGTCGTTGCTTGATAGTTTTAAAATCTATATTTTTATGCTCTTTTAATCCGTTGTCCTAATAATAAAAAGCTTCACCCCTTCCCCAGTACGGCTCCCTACAAACATCTCCTTGTAAACTAAACACAAGGAGATAACCATGAAAGAAGAAAACACTACCGAAACACCCAATGAGAAGAAAACAGAAATAGACAACGGCGCAGGCAAGCCGTTTCGCAGTCAGCGAGATAATAAAGAAAAACCGTCGTCTGCGTGTAACGTAACGTCAATAATAATCGCGTTATGCGCCGCAGGCTTCCCTGTAGATACATTCGCGCCCAAAGGCGAACAGCCGGAAGATGCGCTGATGCGTTTTATTTATTCAGACGCGGCGACATTAAAACGCTGGGAACAAATTGATCCTAAAAAAGAAATACCGCCAAACCAGTGGCACGCGGTTCTCTCTTACGGAGCCGGAAGGTTTCTAAAAACTTTCGGGTACGATCCTTCAACAGTGGTATTCAACACGGCCGTGAGTATTACTGAAATTATTAACGCTGTTAATTCAGGCGGCGCTGCTGTGGTGTCAGGTCAATTTTCGCAAAACGGAAAGCCGCTTCATCACATCGTCGCCGTTGTCGGGTACGGCGAAGACAAAGACGGATTTTATTTTATCATCGACGATCCGTGGGGAAACCACAAAACAGATTATAAAAACCATAACGGCAAGGGAGTAAGAATGTATCTTGCGGATTTTAACAGAATCATGAAGCCGCTTAATTCCGAAAAGAAGTGGGCGCATATTATAAAGGGGAACAAGTAATGAGTAAAGGAAAAGCATTAATAATTGGTCTTATTGTAATCTGCGGTTTTGCGATAATTAACTTTTTTAACTCGGAATTCTCCGCAGGGCAATANCTGACGGCGGTAGTATCTCTTATAACCGGTTATTTNGCTTTGCAGGTTGCTAATAACGGAGTTAAAGGGAAATTCTGGAATCATGACATGTATCATCATGAGCGNGGCGAAAAACCGGATGNGCAAACCAATAAAGGACAGGGAGATGAAAAGCAGTGTTAANAAAGTTATGCGCAANATTATTGTTTGTATGTTATTGCTCATGCTCGGTTTTTGCGGCGGATATTTATTTGACAGAGTCAGAAGCGGAGTCAATCAGGCAGGAACTGCTGCTGATGTACGGGGCTACGATGAAGCTGCGAAGCGAATTGAACGCGCAGAAGCAGCAATCGGCGATGCTGCTGGAAGCGTCAGAGCGGCTTCAGGAGAGGTTAGAATCAGTATTGGTGACGCTGGAATCATCACAGCGGTCGCTGGAGATATCGCAGGCGGAAATGACCGCGCTCTTGTCGGAGTTGGCGGTATTGCGGATGGAATACAGCGCATTATGGGAATCATGGAAGAAGCAAAAAAGCGAAGTACAGAAGTGGAAAATAATTGCGGTATCAGGCTGGATTAGCGCAGGGCTGGTGACGCTTGTTGGCGGAATTGTACTGGGAGGGATGAAATAGTGCAAAGTGATATTATTGCGGTTATTGCAGTTGCGATGAGTGTTATTGGGTTTGTAACGGTATGGATAAAGATCGGTATTGAAAAAGGCCGTCAGGAAGAAGTTATCAATATGCTTACTAAAAAGACCGAGGAAAACAAATTGCGTATCACAGAAATAGATAGTAAAACTCACGGGCTGGAACTTCGCATTGCCGAGTTCATGGGAGAAATCAAGGTAAAGATAGATTACATTAAAGAAACTGTAAGCGAGCTTAAACCTAAAGGGGTACACAATGCCTCAAAGAAGTAAATTGGAATTGCTTGGCCTCGTTGAAGTCGTTGTCCAAATGTATTATCAGCAGGGAAAGCGGCAAAAAGAAATCGCCGATATTCTTGTCGCAAGGGGATATTCAATAAGCAAGGGAGCTGTACAGAGAACAATAAAGAGCCGCTCTAAACAATTAAGAGAACTGAAGAAAAAACAGGACTGGGCGGAAACATTAATCGCAGCTACAAATAAAACACCTAGATTAAGTATTGCCGATGCCGGATTGCAAATTGCGTCAATGAAGCTCTTGGAAGAAATTTCCGAAATCGGAATTGAAGATATAAGCGAGATGCCGTCAGAAAAGAAGATTTTACTGCTTACCAGAGTATCCCGCGCCATCGGGCTTGCAGCTAACGTGGAATTAAATTTTGAAAAAGGCCGCAAACAGGGAATTATCGAAGCACGGGACAAACTTGAAGAAGCCGGAAAAGAACTCGGAATTTCTGACGAAACGATGAATTTCCTTAAAGCCAAAGTGTTTGGAATTGATAATGCAAACAAACCTGTCTGAAGTCGACATACTTCTTCCATATCAAAAGGCGTGGATAGAAGATGAAAGCCCTTTAAAAATATGGGAGAAGGGACGGCGTACCGGCGCGTCGTGGACGGAGGCTCTTAATTCTGTTTTCCAAACACAGGGGAAAAAAGGGCAGAATACTTATTATCTGTCGTATAACAAAGACATGACCAGACAGTTTATCATGGACTGCAAGTTCTGGTCAGAAATTGTAAACATTGCAGCCGGAGAACTGGAAGAATATATCATAGATGAGGATGATCGTCCTTACACCGTTTACAGAATTCGTTTTTCCAATGGAAAAGAAATAGTAGGATTGCCCGGTGTCGGTTACGCTATAAGAAGTAAAAAAGGACGTATTGTTCTTGACGAGGCAGCCTTTACAAAAGAGTTTAACGAAATAAAAAAAGCCGCTCTGGCTCTTTTGATGTGGAGCGGCTCTCTGTCTGTAATATCGACACATAACGGAGACGACAGCGATTTTTGCCTGCTTTTAAAAGACATCCGCGACGGTAAAGAAAAAAACTGGAGCATACACCGCACTACGTTTAAAGACGCTGTACAGCAAGGGATTTATAAGCGAATCTGTCTTATTAACGGCAAATCATGGAGCGCTGAAGGAGAAGCCGAATGGACGGCTTACATCAGGGACATATACAAGGATAATGTCGAAGAAGAGTTAGACGCAATTCCGTCGCGCAGCGGTTCAAAATATTTCCCCTACGGGATGCTTGCTGCCTGCGCTGTAAGCGCGGAGAAACTTCCAATCGTGCGGCTTGACTGCAAAGACAGTTTTATGTGGGAGAAACCTGAAAAGCGCTGGAAGCAGATTGAAAAATGGTTTAACACAGAAGCCGCTCCTATTTTGCGTAACATAAAAGGCGTGTGTTATCTTGGACAGGATTTCGCGCGCAGCGGGAATTTGTCAGTTATCTGGATAGCGGAAGATCAGAATAAACAGGAATTAAAAAGCCGACTTATAATTGAATTAAATAATGTGCCTTATGATCAGCAGTGGCAGATACTCTGCCTTATAAATAAAAATTGCAATCTTGGAAACGCCGCTATAGACTCCAGAGGCAACGGACAGGCGCTTGCTGAAGCCTCGGCGCAGCGGCTCCCTTGCGGCGCGGAAATGGTTATGATAACTCGCGCATGGTATGCGAATATTTTTCCAAAATTAAAAAATAGACTGGAAGGACGTGATTTTATTCTGCCTGATGATCAATTCATTCTATCCGACTTTGGAATAATTATATTGAAAAATGGTCAGCCTGCTGTGCCTAACGAAGAGCGAGCCGACAGAGGCGATACCAAAGTAAAGCGTCACGGAGACGGCGCTGTCGCCGCTGCCATGTGTTTGTATGCTTGGGAAGAAGGAAGCAGTAATGCTCCTCCTGTAATCGCCTGGACTGACTCTCACACTGATACAATATTTTACGGGTACTGATAATGAGTAGAAATAAAAAACAGCAGGAATTAACAACGCAAATTGTAGACCTCTCGTCATCTATGAGAACGATTATCGGCTACATGGATGATACAAACAGCTGGCTTAATTCGGTTGGAGAAAGTCAGGAAGTTTTTACAAAGATGATGAACGATCCTAAAATAGAATCGTTAGTTGAAAACCGAAAAGACCGCGTACAGCAGATGTACGGCTCTCAAACCGACAGCGGCAACAGCGTAATAGATGAAGCGTGCCGTAAGCACATAACATTTAATTTGATTTATAAGTTAAATACAATTCTGTTGAACGCAATTCCATACGGCATAGCTTTATGCGAAGTTGTATGGGAAATAAAAGACGGTTTTTATGTTCCGGTTGATTTTATTCCGATTCCAAGAACAGCGATAAACTTTCCGCACGGCGGCAGTTACGGAGTGCCGTATCTTTCCGCGATAAACAAGCCGCTGGATGAGCCTAATAAGTTTATCATACACAGAAACGATAAAGGCGACGGAAATATTTGGGGTACACCGGCATTGCGCAGCTGCTACTGGGCATGGAAATTCAAACAGCTCGGGTTCAGGTTCTGGATGCAGGCCGCGGAGCGTTTAGGGGTTCCTTCGATTCTTGCGATATTTGATACAAAGACTGCAGAGGATGCCAGAAAAAGAGCGGAAGAATTGCTTCCGCTCATCCGAAATATGAGAAGCGGCTCTTCCGGGGCTTTTGCCAACGTCAAAGAAATTAAAGTGGTTGACGGCGCGATAAAAGATTTTGAAACAATTATCCGCGTATGCAATGAAGAAATTTCTTATGGCATTACCGCGCAGTCATTGATGACAAGTCAGGCGGAGTTCGGAACAAAGAGCCAGGGGCTGTTACATTCGGAAACTTACAAATCCACAACCGTTCACGACGCTTATTTAATGCAGCGATCTATTCAGCAGCTTTTCAATTATTTTGTCGATGTTAATTTTCCGGGCNCGGCCGCTCCGATGTTTGATATNGACTCAACGGACTTCGCGGANTGGGAAGTTATCCGCGACGCGATTGACAGAAATATTCCGGTATCGCTTAACGCTCTTTATGAAAAGGTGCATCTGCCGCGACCGGAGAGCGCTGCTGATTCCTTTGTAAAACCTTCATCATCAGGAATGATGTTCAGCGATCAGACTAAAGACAGTTTTTTTTTGCGGACAAACAAACGCATTTAGAGCAAGCTCGCAGAAACGCGCGAAAACTTGATATTCTGGAAAATCTTTATCGTCCGGCAATAGCCCGCAGCTTTGGAAAGCGTTTAAAAGAATTCGTTATGATGGCTGCCGCCGATCCTTCCATACTTAATTCAAATTATGTTCTGCCTCCTGATTACGAAATTATGAATGAAACAGCAGAGGTTTTTACAAAAGCATTATTGCTTGGAATGACACCAGAAACGAATCAAAATAATTTCGCAGAACCATTACCTGAAGAATTCCTGCCTTATGAAGAAGCTGTCGCGTATATGAGCAAGCGTCTGCCTGTAGATAAAGAAACATATTACGCGTTATCCGATAAAATGCGTTACCGTGCTTTTACTGTAAGCCGCCTGGCTGACGGAGATGCCGTGAGTCGTGTGCAAACAATGCTGACAAACGCTATGGAGCAAGGCAGCGGCATGAATGAGTTTTTGCAGATGACGGAAGGACAGCTCGCAGACGCGGCTGGAATGGGTAAGGGTTCAGGCTGGTATTACGAAACTGTTTACCGCACAAACACATCGACAGCTTACAATGTGGGACGCGCCATCGGCTTTGAGGAAGTGCCGCCTATTGGTCTTGAATTAATCGGCATTGATGATCACAGACAAACAGAAATTTGTCATTCGTTAACAGTACCGCCTTTTCGCCGTCCTTATGATGATCCTGTTTGGGACACAATGTGGCCGCCCTTTCATTTCAACTGCCGTACAACAATACGCGCTATTTATGATCAGTCGGAAATTGATGATGCCGGAGGCGAAGAAAAATTTTATTCCAAGAGCAATCCTGATTATAAACCTGCCAAAGGTTTCGGAAAATATCCGATAGAAAAATCTGACTCATGGTGGGATTTAACCGATGCGATGCAAGAGCGTGCAAAAGAGCATGGGCTGGAAGTTGAGTTTATGAGTGCGCGGGAAAGATTAATTGAATCAGATGATAATCAGCCAGCGGATGTGGCAGAGGAAGCAGCCAGAAAAAGCGCGGAAGAATTTGCACGCAATGAATTAGAAATTGAGCATGTCGATTATTCAGGGATTGACAGTAGAGTGGCTAATGAGTGGAATCAGTATATTGCGGATAACTTCAAAGAGTTCCCGGAATTAAAAAATATGGTTAATTTTATGGGTTCAACAAATGCACAAGATAAATTGATGATGCCAATGATTAATGAAATTAATTTAGAATTAGTACAAATAAAATATTCAACATATAAACCGGCTGTACAGCAAATGATGACTAACGGCTACAACAGAAAAACTATGGAAATATTAAATAGGGGTATCGCTAGAATAGTATGGCCAACAGATGAGCGGTTAAAACCATTTGCCGGAGTAGCAATAAGAAACATTTCTGGAAGAGATTACAATATATTTTTAGAGGCGGTAAAAAAAGAAACAGGTGTTGCCAGTATTAAAATGGCAGTTGAGCATGAAGTTGCACATCTTTTAGATCATAAATTGAAGCTGCATACCGATCCAGTTATGTTTAATATGCTTGGGTTTTCTGCCAGAACTGAAAAAAGAATTGTTAAGGAACAAATTGCAAGCCTGTGGGCCAAAGCACGTGTTAATCAATTAAAAGAAGGCTTGCCTTTTGATGTAGTATCTTTTATAATTAACAAATACAGGATGCTATATGGATAGAGAAGAATTTATCGTTAAGGCGAAAAAATATAATTTCACAGATGCTGAAATCAAAGAAATATTTTCGCTGTTGGACGATGATGAGCTTGCAGATTTCAACTTCTCTTCCGAATGTGCTTTAACTGAAGATGAGGTCAGTGTCCTGGGGCAAATTCCATAAATCTAGCCGAGTAGCTCTAGACTTCCAAATTCACCCCACAGCCTCCCTTTTAATACCCTCCAGACTTGAAAATTCAACGGTATTCAACACCCTCTAATTAAATAACCGTCTTCATTTACGTTTTACCTAAAATCGGCGCGTTTACGGGCTGTTTTTGGATTCCGTACCCCCTGCCAGAAACGGCTTTGTAAGCGCTTGCTGTGAGAATATCTAATGTATGAAACCGCGAAAGGAAATAATCGGGAATTGTACTCTCTACAATGCTGATTGTATGAAAATAATGTCTCAATATCCTGACAAGCATTTTGATCTTGCGATTGTTGATCCGCCGTATGGAAAGGCAGATGGATGCAAACGAACTGGCGGCACTTGGGCAAAAAAACATGGTAAAAAGATTACTGATTGGGATATAGCTCCTGATCAGGATTATTTCAAAGAATTAATGCGAGTATCAAAATTCCAAATTATATGGGGAGGTAATTATTTTACATTGCCGCCTAGTAGAAACTTTATTATTTGGAAAAAACATATACCTGAAAACTTTACCTTAGCAATGTGTGAATATGCGTGGACAAATATAAAAGGTAATGCAAAAGTATTTATTCATCATTCGTTTAACCCCTCAAGAATACATCCCTGTGAAAAACCGAAAGCTCTTTATAAATGGCTTTTATTAAAATATGCCAAACAAGACTATAAAATACTCGACACCCATCTTGGAAGCGGCTCGATCGCTATCGCTTGTAATGAAATGGGCTTTGATCTAACAGCAAGCGAGATTGACGCTGATTATTTTGCCGCCGCCTGTAGCAGGGTTAGAGACGCAAATAAACAAACAGAATTATTCAAGGAAGTATCCTAATGCCTCGCGTTAAAAACAAAAACTCTAAAAAAATAATCCTTGATCTCTGTGGCGGTACCGGCTCATGGTCAAAACCGTATAAAGACGCCGGGTACGATGTCCGGCTGATAACTTTCCCTGATTATGATGTTCGCACATATGAACCGCCGGAAAACGTTTACGGAATATTAGCAGCTCCCCCATGTACTGAATTCAGCCTAGCTAAAAACGGAAGTCATAGGAAGCGTGATTTAGCTGTTGGTATGGAAACAGTAGAAGCGGTCTTTAGGATTATCTGGATGTGTCAACAGAATGGGAAATTACAATTTTGGGTTATTGAAAATCCTGTTGGATTATTACGGAGGTTTTTAGGCAAACCGGCATATACATTCTTTCAATGGTGGTTTGGAGATTTAGGCATAAAGCGGACTGACTTATGGGGACAATTTAACGAACCAAAACAATTAATTTTNAAAAGACCGGATGATCCATATTTCATTAAGCAATATAAAAGCGGAAAGAAAAATCAATTTGCCTGGNGCGCACCGCAGTGTCCGAAATGGGCTGAAGATTATATTGCGTGTCAACCTGACAAAAGAGCTGCTTTACGCGCAATTACGCCGCCCGGATTCGCAAAAGCGTTTTTTATAAAAAACCAATAGGAGATATCATAATGCCGCAAAGAAAAATCAGAACGCTTGAACTTGCCCGCGTCGGTAAGTGGGGACTGGACGGAAGCGAAATCACAAAACAGGACATCGCGGAGTTAGCTGAAACTTTTTCAGGTAAGCGTCCAGTGATAGTCGGACATGATGTTAGAGATCGCGCTCCCAAGTTCGGAGACGTTATCGACTGCTGGCCGTCTACAGACGGCAATTCGATTATAGGTCCGGTTATATTTACTGATATTGGAAACGCGCTCTACGAGGGCGGTTATTATGACGGCTGGTCAATATCAATGCCGCGCCGTGATGCAGACGGAAAACGCGTACTTCATCATCTTGCGATACTGGGTGCAGTGCCGCCAAAAATTCCCGGACTCGAAGAGCTGGAACAAATCGCGGTTAATTTTTCAGCTAACACAGTTGGAGAAACCGCAAAAGACAGGTATCAATTTTCCGGGAAANTCCCGGAGAAGGAGGGTAACGATACAATGACAGACGAGGAAAAAAAAGCCTTGACCGAGAAGGAAGCNAAAATCGCCGAACTCGAAGAGCAGAACAAAGCGCTGACTGAACAGGTAAATCAGAAAGCGGCTGAACAGACGGCATCGCAAAGCGCAACGTCTCCGGCAGCGGGTGCGAAGCCGGATGCCGCGGCGGCTGACGTTTCAGCTAACGGTCAGGACTTCGCGGACATGCGAGACGAACTCGCGCAGATCAAGGCCGGCCGCAGGCAGGAAAGGCTTGAAGGGTTCGCAAAAATCATCGCAGAAAAGCTTCCGGCAGGAGTTGCCGGAAAGGCGAAAGTTCTTGCGAATCAAATTGAGGCGAATGGCGCCTTCGATTTTTCCGACAACGGGAAAATCGAAAAACGGGACGCGTTATGGCTCCTTGGGGATATTCTTCAGGGCTGGCCTGCGCCGGTAAAAACCGGAGCGTCGGGTATCAATTACGGCGACAGCACGGGCGGTGACAATTCCGTTAACTGGGGCGCCGCCGCTAAAAAAATGTAAGGGGGATTCGATGGGCGTAAGTTACGAAAAAATCGATTTAAAAAACACAAGAGAAGTTATTCATCCCGGGCATCCTGCGGTTA
>JGI24695J34938_10003232_pt1 | contig 11532 bp, 7 predicted proteins | sample TergutCo191P3_FD_34938 | JGI IMG/M metagenome (IMG submission 34938) | reverse complement strand
CTTGTCGATATGGAAACCGATGAAATCGCCGNAAGCCACTACGGGCGCACTCACGGCGATCCTGTAAAAGCGCTAAAGGAATGTCTTTCGATCATTCAAAAGAAAGTAATTGAAGACACAGGCAGCAAGAATATCGACATCCGTCTTGTCGCGACCACAGGTTCAAGCCGCGAGATACTGGGCGTGTTTTTGGAAACGCCCGGCGTGTACAATGAAATTATCGCGCACTCTGTCGGAACCACTTACTTTGACAAAGAAGTAGAAACAATTTTTGAAATCGGCGGACAGGACGCGAAATATGTGCTTCTTAAAAACGGGGTTCCAATCGACTACGCGATGAATGAAGCGTGCTCTGCTGGAACCGGCTCCTTTTTAGAAGAATCCGCCGCGGGCGATTTATCGATTCACAGTGCGAAGGATATAGGTCCAATCGCGTTAGACGCAAACGCGCCGTGTAAATTCGGCGAGCATTGCTCGGCGTTTATCAACAGCGATATAAGAAACGCTCTTCAGCAGGGAGCTGGAAAAGAAAATATCACGGCAGGGATCGTTTGCTCAATCGTGTCAAATTATTTGAACCGTGTTGTCGGAAACCGCACCATAGGCGGAAAAATTTTTTTGCAGGGCGGCGTTGCCAAGAACCCGGCAGTGCCTCTTGCGTTTGCGATGCTGATCAATAAAGAAATACTTGTTCCTCCTTCGCCTGAATTAATGGGCTGTTTCGGTGTTGCGTTACTTGCAAAACGCAAACACGCCGAAAAACTTCTCGAAGAGCAGACCGTTAATATTGATGATATTGTCAGCCGCGAAATCGGTTATGAAAAAGTTTTCCCGTGTCAGGCGTGCGAAAATCTCTGCCCGATACAGGTGCTGAATGTAAACAATCACAAGTACATGTTCGGCGGACGCTGCAACAAGTACACAAACATGCGAAAGAAAGTGAACGATGTGCCTGTTTTTGATTATGTCGAGAAGCGGCAGAAGATGCTGTTTGAAGAATTCGCCGCACCTAATAGTGTAGTGAGGAGTGAGGAGTGTGGAGTGAGTAGTAATGTCACTTCCGCTAAAAACACTCCTAACTCGTCACTCGTCACTCCTAACTCAAACCGTTCTTACACAATTGGAATACCGCGCGCGTTTTCGGTGCATACTTTATATCCGCTGTACTCTTGGTTTTTTCATGAGCTTGGAATAAAAACTTTCCTCTCCACAGAAGTTGCGCACGCCGGCGTTGCGAGGGCTGAGGCGCAGTATTGTTTTCCTGCGGAGATTGCGCATGGCGCTATTCAGGACTGCCTTGATAAGGGAGCTGATTATGTTCTGCTTCCTCATTTCCGCGATATGCCAAGTTACGAAGAAAAAGTTCACGCCAACTTTTGTCCTATCACGCAGGCTCTTCCTTATTACATGAAAAAAGCGTTTCCCGATATCGATGAAAAAAAGTGGCTTCCGTTAGTTGTCAGTTTTAAATTCGGCGAAGAGAAAGCGCTTGAATTATTCTGCGAAATGACAAAACTGCTGGGTATAGACGAAGCGCAGACAAAGGAAGCTTTTAATACCGCGTGGTCGAAACAAAAAGCGTACTTTGAAGCCGCGGAAAAAATGGGGTTACAGGCTCTTGAAGACGCAAGAAAAGCAGACCGTCCTGTTATCGCGATTCTCGGACGGCCTTACAACGCGTTCACGCCTGAAGCTAATATGGGAATCCCCCGCAAGTTTACAACGCGAGGCTATTCAATCATTCCGTTTGATATTCTGCCGTTCCGCGATGAAACTATTTATTCAAACATGTACTGGTTTTACGGTCAGCAGGATCTAAAGGCGGCGAGTCTTCTAAAGAAAGAATCTAATATCTATCTGACATTTATTACAAACTTTTCATGTGCGCCTGACTCATTCATTCTTCATTACGTGAAATGGATGATGGGGCAGAAACCCTTCCTTGTTCTTGAACTTGATTCCCACTCCGCAGACGCGGGCGTCGACACGCGCGTCGAAGCGTTTCTCGATATTATTGACGGATACCGTGCGAAGAAGAGCGAGATAGAAAATGAACGCTACGACAACGGGCTTCGTTTTGTAAGCGAACAAAAAGATTCAGGTGATTTTGATCTTCGTATTGACAATATTAAAACAGGTGAAAAAATTCCTGTAATTAATAACAAAAAAGTTAAGGTTCTTCTTTCCAATATGGGGAATATTTCTACAGAATATATCAGAGCGGCTATCAGTAATATTGGGTATAACGCCGAAGCTTTGCCTGTCGCGACTATAAAAACAATTCAAATGGCGCGCGCTCATGCGTCTGGAAAAGAATGCGTTCCAAGTCATCTGGTTTTGGGAAGCGCTCTTGAATACTTCTTCAGCGAAAAATACAGAAAGGACGAGGTTTATCTTCTCTTTGTGCCGATTACGACAGGTCCGTGCCGTACGGGGCAGTATTTTGTTTACTACGAAAATTTATTCAGGGACTTGCGTCTTGAAAATGTTTGTATTTTTATTCTTTCCGCCGATAACTCCTACACGGAGCTTGGTCCGAGTTTCGCGAAGAACATGTGGAAAGGTCTTGTGTTATCTGACTATTTAAAAGACATTCAATGTTCGCTTCTTGCAGCGGCAGTTGATCCTGTCAAAGCGGAAAAAGAATTTGAAAAATCATGGCGCAATGTTATGGATGCTGTTGAACATAACCCAAACAGTTTATGGAAAGCGCTGAAAAAAGTAGCGTCAGATGTAAAAAAGATTCCGTTAAAGCGAAAAGTCGCTGACTGTCCGCGTGTTTTAATTGTGGGCGAGATTTATGTCCGCCGCGATGATTTCGCGGTAGGCGAGTTAATCGAACTTATGAGCGAGAGAGGTATTGTTGTAAAAATCGCCGGTATAAGCGAATGGATTCACTATCTTGATTTTGTCCGCGATTACGCTCTTAGAAAACTTATCAAACTTGGTAAACTTGGAATAAGAATTTTCTCAAAACCGTCAAGAGATTTAAAGATGCTCCAGATTGAAAAAATCTGGAAACACCATATCGAAAAGAAAGTCTTACGCATTTTAAAACCGACAGGTCTTATACCTGACACGCCTCATGATATGAATGACATTATGAAATACACAGTCGAGCATTTTGTTAATTTGGAATTGAACTCGGAAATCGCTGTTTCTTCAGGTTCAGCGGCTGCCGCGATGGATAAAGGTTATTCAGGTATCGTGAACATCAGCCCGTTTGCGTGTCTTATAGGGCGTGTTATCGAAGGTTTGTTTACGCCGTGGGCTAGAGAGAGGAATTACCCGATACTTTCAGTCGAGATTGACGGAAATCTTCTGCCGCCGAACATTGTAAACAAATTAAATATTTTTATGGTAAATGTTTTGCGCTTTAAAGGCGAAAGTGATCTGTCAACGCTAGTTGACAAGGCGAAAAATGAATAGACTCGAAAAAAGCATAGATTCTCTCCTTGATAATTACGATACGCACGGCATGATTAATCATTCAGGAGCTGCGAATCTTCCCGGCAGGGAAAGCGTTGACAATATTGTCCGAGGTCTTGAAGAACTTCTTTTTCCGGGTTTTTTGGAAAATTTAAATACGGATAAAAATGCTCTGAAAAAGATTACTGCGGAGAAAATTAATAATCTATCTTCAGCGCTCAGATCCGAAGTAGAGAAGAGCCTCGCTTTCTCGGCGCGTCTTGGCGAGTTAAACTGCGGGCACGAAGGCTGCAGAGCGGTGGCAGCTCTTGTTGTGGATGAATTCTTTGAAGAGCTTCCTAAAATCAGAATAATAATGTCAAAAGATCTGGAAGCCGCTGTTCGAGGAGATCCCGCGGCGATGAGCGCGGATGAAGTGATTCTTTCATATCCTGGTTTTCAGGCAATTGTTGTTCACCGAATTGCTCATTTTTTTTATTCTCGTCAGGTTCCGCTTATTCCAAGGATGATGAGCGAATTGATTCACAGAAGAACCGGTATTGATATCCATCCCGGAGCGCTTATCGGCGAATCTTTTTTTATTGATCACGGAACAGGTGTTGTGTTCGGAGAAACAACTGTAATCGGAAAGAATGTAAAAATTTATCAAGGCGTAACGCTTGGAGCGCTTTCTGTAAAAAAAGGCGAAAGCGGCAAAAAACGCCATCCGACAATCGAAGACGATGTGACAATTTACGCTAACGCGACAATTTTGGGCGGAGATACCGTTATAGGAAAGGGAAGCGTTATCGGAGGCAGCATGTGGATAGTTCAATCTGTTCCCGCAAACAGTAAGGTGTATACGAAACCATAGTTTGCGTGATATTATTCAAGCGGAGGATTTATGAAAAAATATTTTTTTCCTGCCTTATTTTTTTTCTTTACTGTTAATATAATTTCCGCTCAAAATACGCCGCAGCTTCCCGCGCAAAACGCTGATAATCTGGTTATGCAGATGGATCAGGCTGTGAAAAATCTCGCCGGCGAAGTGCACGCGAAACTTACGGAAAAAAAAGCAGAAAAAATTTTAATAGGTCAATTTACATATAACGAAGGAGTTACCTCTTTCAGCTCCTACTGGATAAATCAATTAATCGCCGAATTAACAAATATGCCCCGCCGCAGTTACGCTGTTTTCTCGAGAACCGCAGCAGACGCAGACTGGATTTTGTCAGGTGAAATTGTTCAGGTCGCGGATATTGTAAGAATGTATTCACGTCTTGTTCGCGTAACAGACAGATCAATTGACTCGTCTTTTTATTCCAGTTTTCAAAGAAATGAATATTTTAATGAAATGATTTCCCAAAGGTCTTCAAACAGCAGCGGCGGTTCGGCATCCTCTTCTTCGGGCACGGGAGATTCAAGGGAACCCGACAGCTGGGAATCACCTGTTGTTTACACAATAGGAACAAGCGCCAGTACTCAGGTTATGAACCGCGCTTTAACAGATGATGACGAAGATTTTTTTCTTCTTGTTCCCGATAGAGACGGACGGCTTACAATAGAGACGACAGGCAGCATCGATACCGTTATGGATTTATTTAATTATGATAATAACGAAGAGCTTGCCAGCAATGATGACGGCGGGCAGAATGCAAATGCGAAAATTACAATTAATGTGCGCGCGGGAACGCGCTATTTGGCTGTTGTCCGCGGTTACAGTTCTTCCACTACAGGTTCTTACGGCTTTCGCGCATTTCTTACAGTAAGAGAAGGCGCAAGCAGCTGGGAAAATCCCGTTTCGTATGAATTAAAAAATGAAGGTGATAACGTAACTACCGTTAACCGTAATCTGCAGGAAGGAGATGAAGATTATTTTATTTTAACTCCGGAAAAGAACGGAAGAATTATTATCGAAACAACAGGCAGAACCGATGTTTATATGGAGCTTTATAACGCGGAAAATAAGGAAATACTTGATGAAAACGACGATATCGATCGCAGCAATAAAAACGCGAGAATAAGATACAATGTAAATGCAGAAAACCGTTATATCGTTAAAGTGCGCGGCTATGATTCAAGCGTTAGGGGCAATTACGGTTTTCGCGCGTTTTATTCTTTGCAGGGAGTTCAAGCGCCTGATGAATACGAAACCGATGATGAACCGTCACAGGCAAAAATGATTACGCCGGGAACGCCCCAGATTCGCACTTTTCACACAGCCGATGATGTTGACTGGATACGTTTTCAGATAACAACCGCAGGAATGTATGTTATTACGGCAGCCGGAGAAAAAAATAATCAGCTGGATACATTCATTGAACTGTATGACAGTAATTTAAACTCAATCGCGCAGGACGATGATTCGGGCGATTCTGTAAGTTCGCGCATCTCCATCAATTTAAACGCAGGTCAGTACTATTTAAAAGTCTGGTGTCTTGATGAGGATCCCGATCAAGGGTATAAAGTCAATATTACGGTTCCTTAATTTCAATTGCGGCGATAAGAACTATTACCGCTCTTGAATTTACGGGAGACGCTGTAAACGAAGGTTCGGTTTCGCTGTAAGAAGCAGATGTTGTATAACCGTCGCCGATAGCGGCGGAAAGTCTTTTATTTAAAGAGCCTTTTGAAGAAATAAAAGCGTTAATTATATTTTGAATATTTAAAGCCTGTTTGGAATAAAGCGTAATAAGGTAACATTTGCCCGACGTGTTTAAAGTTATGCTTTTGCCTGCGCCGGGAAGCTCTATCACGCTGTCATTGTAATTTAAAAGCGGAAAAACGCCTGACGATGGAAATAATAAAACAGGAGAGTAGTAATTATCATGTCCTTCAGGCTGAGATACCATAAATGAATAAACATACGCGCTTTCTCTTGAACCTACAGAAAAGCTCATCTTTGTTCCTTCGGAAAATGTTTCATTTGACGAGTAATAATCATTATTTGCAAGCGAGAAATTGACAGTCCTTGCTGATTGATTATCGGAAACCTGTATTTGCATAAAACCGTCAAACTTTACCGCGTCGCTGTAATTGGCGATATTATCGATAAGCTCATACGCTTCCATTACAAAATCAACAAAAACATTATAGGGGATCCAGAGGAAGCCGCCGTTTCCCCATTTTCTTCCCCAGCTGTTTAAGACTTCAAACGCGCCGCCGTACCTGTTATCGTCATATCCGATAACGCACAATGCGTGGCCGTAATAAAAACGTTCGCGGCTTTCTGTGGGACGCCACACGTCTTTCGCGTCATTAAATGAATCAGGAGTATTCATGCCGATTATGACAGGCTTGCCTTCTGTAAGGCTTTTCTTAACAATCCTCGTTATAAGCGCAGGTTTTTGCCTGTCTTCTCTTGAAAAAAGAGTGACATAACCCGCTATCGGATAATTTCTGGCGGCTTTAAAATGAGAAAGATCGATTCTTGTAAATGTAAGCAGCCGCTCAATATCAATCATTTTTACGGCGCCTGTATCTCTCATGTAATCCAAAGCCATGTAGATTTGCGCGCCTCTTAATCCGCCGGGATCATCTGGTCTTATGTTACGGTAAATATGAGTAGGCGAAAAAGCGTTTTGAGTAGTTTCACTTTGATTCAGGCGGTTTAAAGCTATTGATTCAGAAATTGTTCTTGCGGAATACGCTGCCGCCCATGCCACACATGTGCCGAACTCCGCCTGATCTCCGGGAAGCGGAGCGTATTGTTTAAGAGAAAACGAAGCAGGAAGTCCTTCGTAGGATCGTTCGGTTAATTCCGCTCTGCGCGGCAGATTTTCATATTGTTCATCAAAAATCGCCCCTCTCCCCTGACCATAACAGAAAAAAGCAGCAAGCAAAAATAAGGACAAAAAGAAAGGTTTTTTCCCCTTTTTTAACATGTCTCTATAATACCGCTTTTCCCTTCTTAAATCAATATTCTTCACTCCTAACTCCTAACTATAAACTCTTGCATAAAATCCCGGATTTCTGTAAACTGAACTATATCTTAAAACGGAGCTGAAAAAGATGGGAATTTTGACTATAGTTTTATTGGTGTTTTTCATTATTATTGCCGTGCTGCTTGTACTGCTGGTTTTGATTCAAAATGACGAAAGCGGCGGTCTCGGCGGAATGTTCGGAGGAGGATCAAATACAGCTTTTGGTTCGCGCTCGGGTAATGTTCTTACAAAAGCTACCACTTTTCTGGGTACTATGTTTTTGATTGCAAGTCTAGGTCTTGCCTTACTCAGCAGCCGCGCTCAGGGCGGCAGAGGCGTCCTTGATGAAGCGCAAAGAATGCAAGAGCAGGCATCAGCCTCTTCTTTCTCTGCCGCGCTTGACGCGCAGAAAAATTATTCCGCAGAAGAATTAACGGATCCAACCCTGCCTGATTATGATGAAGAGACGGAGGATTCGGCTCTAATACAATGAGAAGGAAATAAACAAGGATTGATATGATTCTGCAGGATGTATTATTACCGGAATTTATTAAAGTAAATATCGAAGCCGAAGATAAAGACGAGGCTTTTGAAGAACTGGTTGCCTATTACTGCGATGCCGATAAATCGGACGCGCATGATGAAATTTTAAACGCGATAATAAACCGCGAAGCAAAAATGTCAACAGGCATTCATAAAGGCATTGCTGTTCCGCATGGAAAGACAAACTCCGTTGATACTCTTCGCGGCGTTCTTGGCATTTCGCAGAAAGGCGTTCAATACGACGCTTTGGACGGAGAGCCTGTTTATCTCCTGTTCATGATTATTTCCCCTTTGGAAGACTCGGAAAAATATCTGCGTCTTTTGAAACATCTCGCGGAACTTATGGAGATTCCGCAGTTTCAGACTGAACTGCAGGCTCAAAAAGATTCGCAGAGCGCATTTAAAGTTATACGCAAATTTGAAGAAATGCTTGCAGCGCAGAATTGATTATGAATACGCTGGAGCATTTGCTGGAGATCGAAACCTCTGCCGCAGCTTTGGTCAACGACGCGCAGGAAGAAGCGGACAGGCGTATCCGTGAAAATGAAGAAAAGAACCGGATCACGTTTGAAGAACGGCTGAAGAACGAGTCAAAAGCGCGTCAGGTTATGTTTGAAAAAGACAAAGAGTTAATCAAAGAAAATTATCAAAAGGATCTTGACGAATACAGAAGAGAGATATCAAACATCGATGTAAACGAACAGGAGTTTTCTGACCTTTTAAATAACTATATAAACAAAGGATGAGGGAAGCGCATGTGGCCGGACTCGGGTTATGCTTATGCCAAAGCAAGTTGGATTATTGGAAAATCTTTTCTTGGAAAAAGAATATCGCAGCTTTACGGCATACATACCTTGAATGAACTTGACAGGCTGATTTTTCCCGATCATCACATTGAGCTTCCGGGAAGGGATCTTCTTGCCGACCTTGAAAAAAGAATTATAAACCGCGCTGTGCGTCATATATTATCTGTTGTAAACTCGTATACAGTTCCGCCTAAATTATTAATCCGCATGTTAAAAGGGTTTGAATATGAAAATCTTAAAGAAGCTTTAAGCTCTATAGCAGGCGGAAAAAAGACTCTTCCTGTTATCGGCAATATCGGGCGTTTTGGAAATATCCGTTTCAGCGCGTTTCCTGATGTCGCGGCAATGCTTAAAAAAACCGAGTTTGAACATTTGCTTTTGGAAGAATTAAAATCAGTAAAAATCGGAATGGATTTAACATCGATAGACACTAAACTGGATCACAAGTATTACCGCGCCTTGATAGAAGGATTAACAGAGCTTGACAGTGAAGAGCGCGAAGCCGCTTCACGCCTTCTTGCTGATGAAATATCTCTTAGAAACTGCGCGTGGGCGATTAGGCTTCGAACTTATTACCAAAAGAGCGAAACAGAAACCGCGAAATATTTACTGGCTCTTAAAATACACGGTCTTTATCATGAAAGAGGAGGTTCTCTCGCGTCAGACGCTTTAGCTTCGCTTGATTTTTCACTTGACGTAAGGCAGGAATGGAAAGGCTGGAGATGGGAGAGATTTCTTAATACGGAAGAATCAAACGCGCACTGGAATATCGATCCGCGTCATTTTCAAAACGCCGCGTCGCAATATCTGCAGCATCATGCTTTTCATAATTTTCACAGTTTTCCCATGTCAGTAAGCGCGATATACTGTTTTATTAAATTAAAACAATACGAAGAGGATCTTTTAACAAGCGTCGCCGAAGGATTATCTCTTGGAATGGACAGCTCAAGCGTCTTTAAACTTCTGGAGGTTGCCTGAACATGCTGCGTCCAAGGAAAATGAAATTTGTCGAACTTACCGTCCTCAAAGAAGATATGGATATAGTTCTTGAATACCTTGGAAAAAAAGCGTCTATCCAATTTCCGGGATCGGAAGATAATGTAGAGAGCGTCGATGTTACGCATATAAGAGACGTTATTGACAGACTCATTGACTCAAGTCTTTTTATAGGCATTGACAATATTAACGACTATATCGAAAGCGATGATGAAATTTCCATTCCGTCAAAAGATGATGAAGAGCTTGTTAACAGGATTTGCTCGGAAATTGAAAATTTAAAAGATGCTGAATATAAAACAGTTCATGAGAAACAGCGCATACGCGAAACAATAAATGAAGCGAAAGTATTTTCAAAAATGAACGTACCCTTTTCTGATTTTGAGCATCTTTCGTATCTTACTTTAAGAATCGGCCGTCTTGAATCCAAAAGTATTGCTGAATTAAAAAAAAATCTAGGCAACAGAACTGTTATCATTCCTCTTGATGAAAACCGCTTTCTTGCGGCGAGTTCAAAAAAAGGAAGATTTGCGCTTGATACGCAGTTAAAAAAACTTTCATTTGAACCTGTTAAAATTCCTGAAAATTACCGCGGCATTCCTTCGGAAATGATGAAAAGCCTAAATGAGCAATATAATAAACTAAATAAAGAACTGGAAAAAATAAAAGATACAAAAGATAAATTGAGGGAAAGCTGTAAAGACGATTTAAAAAGACTTGTGTCATCAATGAATACCGCTCTTATAATTGAAGGAGTCAAAGCAAGGTTTACAACTACAAAAAGCATGTATCATTTTTCAGGCTGGACTCCTTCTGAACTTGTTGCAGATTTAAAGAATGACATAACAGAACTGACGAAGGGCAGAGTAGCGGTTAACGCTTATTCTCCTGAAGAGGTTCCGTCAATTAAAAGCGGAAAAGAAAAAGTTCCTGTAGCGATGAAACACGGCGCGTTCGTAAAAGGATTTGAAAGCATAGTTTTCTCCTACGGCGCGCCTCAGTACGGAACGATTGATCCAACACCCATTGTAGCTTTCTTTTTTACTCTTATGTTCGGCATCATGTTCGGGGATGCTGGGCAGGGTTTCGTGCTGTTTTTTTTAGGCGTCATTATAAGCATGAGTAAAAAGATTTTTTCTAAATTTAAAAAGTTTTCCGTTCCGTTAATTTCCATTGGAATTTCTTCCATGATTATGGGACTTCTTGCAGGCTCATTTTTTACAAACGAAAAAATTCTTACCGCTCCTACAATGATAGTTACCGAAGCTCTTACAGGAAAGCCTGTTGATAGAATTCTTCACATTCTGCCGCTGGCTTCAGAAGGCGGAAGCATCACAAAATTACTTTATTTTTTCGGTTTTACAATTATAATCGGAGTAATTATTAATTCCCTCGGGATTTTAATCAATATATTTAACAGATGCACTCTTAAAAAATACGAAGAAGCGTTTTTTTCCAAAACAGGTTTGGCGGGACTTGCGCTGTTCTGGTACGCGCTTTTTATCGCGGTAAGAATTTTACTTGGCGGCAAATTTGAAGATTATGATTTTATTGGAATACTAACTCCGCTGTTTTTGATTTTTTTCGGTCCGTTTCTTTGGCGTTTTTTTACAGGAAAAAAACCGTTTTTGCATAATGGTTTGCTTGCTTTCATAATGGAAGGTTTTGTGGAAGTAATCGAAACAATTTCTACTTTTTTTTCAAACACAGTAAGCTTTCTGCGTGTCGGTGCGTTTGCTTTGGCGCATGCCGTGTTTTCATTTATCGTTTTCTTTTTTACGGACGAACTTGCAGGTTCGGGATTGACAGGCACTTTATCAGCCGCTTTAATAATGATAATAGGTAATGTTATAATT
>JGI24695J34938_10003231_pt1 | contig 11535 bp, 6 predicted proteins | sample TergutCo191P3_FD_34938 | JGI IMG/M metagenome (IMG submission 34938) | reverse complement strand
TCTGCGATTTTGTGAACATCTGCGTTGCGAGTAGGGTCAAAAACAACCTGAGTTTTGCCATATTTATCGCGCAAATCGACAAATATAACGCCACCCAAATCGCGGCGCCGGTCAACCCAGCCGCAAAGGGTAGCTTTTTTTCCAACGTCGCTTTTACGCAACTCGCCGCAGTTATGTGAGCGTTTCATATAATCCTCTTGTTATGTGAAGAGAAAATATAGAAAATTAATTAGCCCAAATTAAAATTCGCACTTGGAATCATAATGCTCTTCGCACTCAGAATCGCTCATGTCTTTGCAAACCTGTGGCATAATGCAAGTATCCATCAACTGATCAACAGAATCTTCGCAAACATCTGCCAATGATTGCGGAAGCAACTCGCAAGCATCGTACTGGCTTTCGTATTGATCATAGCATTGACCTACTATTTCCTCGAATTTTTTGCACGAGACTCCTTTATCGCTTTCTTTATCATCGGAACAAGCGAAGAAGCCTACAGCGAACAGAAGCGATGTGGCAATGATGGCAGCAGAAAAGAGTTTTCTTTTCATATTTTTTTCTCCTATAAAGAATTCAATATTAAATATAGCTATTTTTATTATTGTTGTCAAGTGTATAGAGCGAAATTTACTATATTCCTGCCAATGGATTCCTTTCTTGTATCTCCAAACGGCCCGCTTAGCGGCTCGGTGAAAATTTCCGGGGCAAAAAACGCCGTGCTGCCCGTTATGGCTGCTGCCATGCTCTCAGATGGAACCTCCAAAATCAGCAATGTTCCGCTTTTAAAAGACACAAGAACAATGGCAGACGTTCTCAGGGTAACCGGTTGCCGCATAAAACAAGAAAATAATGAATTGAGCATTGACGCTAGCAATATAAACTATCTTGAAGCTCCCTACGAACTTGTGAAAACCATGAGAGCCAGCTTTTATGTGCTCGGACCTCTGGTTGCCAAATTCGGAAAATGCAGAGTCTCTTTGCCAGGCGGCTGCGCTTGGGGGCCTCGCCCTGTTGATTTGCACTTGAAAGGGCTTGAAGCTCTGGGGGCAAAAATAAATATCACGCACGGATACGTTGAAGCGCTCTGCGATGGAAAGCTCAAAGGAAACACATTCTCCTTTCCCATAAGCTCCGTTGGCGCAACCGCAAATATCCTTATGGCAGCAACCCTCGCAGAAGGAACCTCCATTTTGCAAAACTCATCCATAGAACCGGAAATCACCGCTCTCGCAGACTACTTGATTGGAATGGGCGCAGACATAAACGGCATTGGCACAAGAACCCTTATAGTAAAAGGCGTTGAAAAATTAAATCCGGGCAACGCTCCAACAATAGCAGACAGAATAGAAGCCGGCACCTTTTTAGCGGCAGCGGCTATAACACGAGGGAAAATAAAAGTAACGGACATGGTTCCCGAACATCAAAGCCCGCTTTTGGATGTTTTCAAAAACATGGGATGCGAAATTGCCTCAGGCGATAACTGGGTTGAACTCGCAGCGCATAATTTGCAACCTGCGCATATCACAACTTTGCCCTATCCAGGATTCCCAACTGATATGCAGGCTCAACTCATGGCGGTGCTTGCAACCGTAAAAGGCGCATCTTCCGTGCGCGATACAATTTACAATGACAGATTCAAACATGTTTCCGAACTCGAAAGGCTTGGCGCAGATATTTCCCTAAAAGAAGATACCGCTTTGATAAACGGAGGCGGCGAGTTAACCGGAGCGCCCGTTATGGCAAGCGATTTGCGAGCAAGCGCAGCTCTTGTTTTGGCAGGTCTGGTAGCAAAAGGGCAAACAGAAATAAACCGCATTTACCATTTAGACAGAGGCTACGAAAATTTTGAAGGCAAGCTAACAGCTTTAGGAGCAAATATTGAAAGAAAGAACGATTAAAATTGAGAATGGAGAATGGAGAATGGAGAATAATTCAATTCTCAATTCTCAATTCTCAATTAGAACTATACTAAGCATAATAGTATCAATTTTCTTTTTTGGACTGCAAGGCTGTACCTGCTGTGCATATTTTAACCATGCTTGGAATATGGAAAACGCTTATGAACAGGCAACCGACATGAGAGAAGCCAGGCTTGATTCGCTTCCAAGCGATTCTATTTTAGGCTCAGGAGATGAAAGAAAACTTTACGACAGAGTTATAGAGAAAGGCTCGCGCATAGTGGAGAGATTTCCAAAAAACGAAAATCAAGTCCCCAAAGCCGTATATATGATGGCAGAATCTTTTCGCCACAAAAACGAATGGACAAAAGCAGTTGAAAAATACGATGAACTCGAAAGATATTTTCCGCAATACGACTCCATGCCCAAAGCCGAATATCAACGAGCTTTTTGCCTATACAAAATCAAGGAATTCGCTCTGGCAAGATTTTCCGCAGAGCGCATAGTGGAGACTGGGGAAAAGCATCCATTTTATTTGCCAGCTTTGGAACTTCTGTCCATTCTGCAAGAAAAAGAAGGCTTGCCAGCCGATGCAATAGCATCTCTGGAAGCGGTGCTTGCCACGAATTTCGGAACTCCATGGACAAGGGCAAAAGCGAGAATGAGACTTGCTGGCTTGCATTACGAGCAAAAGAATTTTGAAAAAGCCAGAGAACACTACTCGCACAAAGAACTTCTCATTTTGCCTGTAGCGGAGAGATACAAAGCGCAAAGCACCGCTGCGGAATGCTTGCTGGAAATTGGCAGTGGAAATGAATTGACAGCGGCAAACGAATACAAAGGTCTTGCAGATTCCGCCGTATTCAAAGACAAAAGATTTTTAAGCCTGATAAGGCAAGGCGAAATTTTAATCAGCATAAATGACTTGCGCGGAATTAAAATTTTAAGAGATGTAGCTTACAGCCATCCGAGAAGCGAAAATGCAGCGAGAGCATTTTTTGGCATTGGCGATTTCAGGCAAAAAGGCCGAGAATATCCAACTGCCATTCTGCTCTACGATTCAAGCTATCAAAGCAGGCAAAACAGTTCATGGGGCAGGGAGAGCTACAACCGCAAAGTCGCTCTTTCAAAATTGCTGGCTTTAAAAGACACTGTGCAATCGCTGGAAAAAGAAAAAAAGCCATTCTTTCCGCAGGAATTCCAGATTGCCGAACTTTTTTTGTTTAAGCTTTCCGAAACGGACAGCGCGCTCGCTCTGCTCGCCAAAATGGACTCAACGCTTGAAGATCCTGTTTTAAAAGTCAGAGTCGCATACACAAGAGCTTTTATCTATGACGAATTCAAGCGAGATACTTCAAACGCATATCCTCTTTATAGAAAGGTAATTGAGAATTTTTCTCAAACAGATTATGCAAAACAGGCTCAGGCAAACATGGGTTTGCAAGTTGATTTGAAAACAAAAGAAGATTTGGCGATTGACGCTTTTTTGAAAGCCGAGGAAACTTGGCTGAATGCGCAAAAAATTCCCGTGGAAAACATGGAAGATGTTGAAGTTGCATATCAAAACACCATTGCTCTTTATGACAGCGTTATCACAGAGTTTTCAGGAACTCAAGCCGCTTTGCAAGCTCAATATGTAAAAGCCGGCATTTATGCAGAAGAGATAGGCAACCAAGACAGCGCGCGAGCCTTATGGAAAAACATAGCTGACAAACATCCAAGAACTGTCTGGGGCAGAGCTGCGCAGGAAAAATTGCGAGGAAGAATTTCCATGGACATCAATGAGTTAGTCCGTTTGCGCAACAGACTTGAACAGACAGAAATATATACAAAACAGAATAGTGAAATTTTTTGGCAAGAAATGGAGCAAAAGAAAAACGAGCCGCCACCGCCGCCTCAGGTAGTTGACGATGAAATTTTGCGAAACGATTACAACACGCTTTATGACTTCAAATAAACTATCTAACATTGGGCATGGAGGCCTATTTTTCGCCGCTTTAATCGTGATTGCCATGTGCATCACGGCAATTCTCGCTCGTCCAGAAAATAAGGATTATGATTTTGCATTGCTGGAAATTTCGGACTTGGAAACCTTGACTATCCCGGCATATATTCCCACATATATTCAAGACAGCGTTTTGATGAAATCGGTAAACATATATTTAAACCGCTACAAGCCGCCCCATGCTTTTATTCTGCTTATGGATGCGGAAAGCGGAGATATTCTGGCATGGGGGCAGCGCAATGACGATCAACATTCGGAAGAGCCGACTTTTTTGCAGCGAGATTCTTTTCCCGCAGCCAGTCTTGCTAAGATAGTTACTGCTACAGCAGCTCTTGAAAACGACAGCAATTCAAAGAGCGAAGTTCCGAAAATTGGCAGAAACTCAACGCTTTACAAAAGGCAAATTTTCCCAAAGGAAGAAGACTACAAAGGGAGCACCATAACTCTGGAAGATGCCTTTGCAAAGAGCAACAATCCAGCAATGGGAATAATCGGCATAAATCTTGGCAAAAGCGAGTTGCAAAATGCAGCCGAGAAGCTCGGATTTAAAAACTTCAATTACCCGGACTCTGCCTATTATTTGGCGGAAAGCGCCAGCGGCTTTACGCAGAGAAACACTCTTTCGCCGTTGCAAATAGCAAATGCGATAAGAAGCCTGGTATTCGTTCAGGCTCCGGAAGATTTTAAAAAACAAACATACGATGAAATGCGAACCTTGTTTCTAAGAACCGTATCGGATGGAACCGCAAAAACTTATATGCGCAAAAGCGTACACAGCCGCAACAGAGACGCCTTTGACATAGGCGGCAAAACAGGATCCTTGGATGGAAACTCCCCAGCCGGACGCTACGACTGGTTTGCAGGTTTTGCCCAATCAAAAAACGAACCTGAAAAAGGAGTGGTAATAGTAGTTATGCAAGTTCATGGCACAATGAGAAATCAACACTCCAGTACCATAGCAGGATTGCTTATCAATGAATGGGCAAAACGATAATTTTATCCTGATAGTAGCAGGTGAAGATTCCGGCGATGCTATTGGCAAAGATATTGTTAAAACAATTGCGGAACGAGGCTTTAATGCTGTGGGAACTGGAGGCGCAAATATGCAGCGCGCCGGTTTGAAAATTGTAGCTAACTTTGAAGACATGGCGGTGAGCGGCTTCTTTGATGTTTTGAAAAAACTGCCCAAGCTTTTTTTCATAAAGAGAACTCTGCAAAAAAAACTTAAAGATTGCGCTGCTCTTATTTGCATCGATTATCCCGGAATGAATTTGCCTTTAATGAAGCTCGCAAAAAAAATGAATAAACCCGTGTTTTACATTGCACCGCCGCAAATCTGGGCATGGAGAAAAAACAGAGGCAAGCATTTCAAGGACGTACATGTCGGGGTGTTTTTTAATTTTGAAAAAGAAATTTACGAGAGTTTTGGGGCGAAGGTCTCTTTAATCGAGCATCCATATTTGAGCAATGCAAAGATTTGCGACGAGTTCAAAGACAATGTATTGTTTTTGCCCGGGAGCAGGCTCCCTCAGGTGAAGCGCAATTTAAAAAAATACATAAGCATTGCAGAGGATGTTGAAAATGCTGTTTTTGTAGCTTCTCGCCAGGAACTTTTCGATTTTTTGAGCAAAGAGCTCAAAGGACGGTTTCCAGTTGTTCTGAGGGAGCATGGAGCTTCCTTTGAAGGCGCAAAGGAAGCTTTCTGCATGCCAGGTACCGCTGTTTTCGAAACTTTTATGGCTGGGGTGCCTACCACAGCGGTTGCAGTTGTGGATCCTTTTACCTATATAATGGGGAAATTGTTCTTAAAAACGAAGTTTTTGACCTTGCCAAACATTATTTTGGGCAAAAAAGTTGTAGAAGAACATATATATATTTATAAATGTTAAGCAATTGTTAAATTTTTCTATATTTTATATTATGCAGACTAGTCTGCATAGGAGTATTATGAGCATAAATTCCCCCAAAAAACTCGCTTTTGCCATTTTAGCGGTGGCTTTGTTTAGTGCAAATGCTGTAGCGCAATCCTACAACTTCTATTTTTTGCCCCCAAGCGACCCTGAATGGACTCTCGGCAAGTCTTATCTAGTTTATCTTGAAGATGATGGGTTGAAAAAAGTGCGGCTTAGCATTGATACTACTTGCGGCTGGTATAAATATACCTGGCCTAACGGCACCACGCCCCCGAACAGCGACATTGCCGTAATTTACCTAAATGAGGATGGGGACGACATGATAGGTCTTCTCGGTTTGGACGAAGACCCCATGGACTGGAAGATGGGCATGCCAACCCCGTTCAATATTTACGAGCAGTTCAGAGATCATGGCAGCACAGCGGGAAGCTCCCGCAACCTGTACTTTTTGCCTTCAAGAGGCCAGAACAGAAACAAGGAGATATGGAATGCAACCTACCCAAACGAAACCGGCGTTTGCTCATACAACTTCGGAGCCATAATTTACGACACGGACAAAAAAGTGAACTGCTCTTTCAACCCGAACAACAATACAGCAGGCTGGAGCAATGCCAATACAGGCTTTCAAAGAGGCGTTGTTATACCCACATTGGATGAAAACAGAAAACTTGTGTTCAACTCAGCTGCTGCAACCAATGCCTGCTCTCGCAATAACGAATCTTTTCTAACTGGCAATAGTGGTACACAAGCTTGCCCAACTTATACCACCTCCAATGTTCCAAACAACTGCATAGCCGGCTGGACAGAATCGAATTTCAAAAGAGCTTTCAGCCCAGACTCTTCCCAGAATGTTGTCCGCTGCTACGAGATGCCGTTCCAGCGCAACACTGCCGGCTTGTGGGAATTCAACAGCAACCAGCTCTGCGCCGACGGCTCCATAGATTTAAGAGGCAGATGTTCCGTGAGCCAAGGCCGCGGAGGCTATTTGGGCGGCTTTTTCCCGAACGAATTGCAAACGCAAGGCGAGGGAGACTATAGCGCATGCGCTGCGTGCGATGACCAGTACGCGGCCCAAGGCTGGCAGGCGCTCAACACCAATATCAATGCCTGGTGCTACGACAGAGGCTGGGGCGGCACTGGCACTGGCACCGCAGACTTAAGCAATGCTACCGCCGCCAACATCAACGCTCTTATGCAAAGCGCAGGCTGCACTACGCCGCTCAACGGAAATGTCACCAATATTTACAGCACTGCCTACAATCCCTCGAACGTCGGAGACAAGAACTTCTTCTTCTGCTTCGAGAGCCATGGCGAATTCACCTATGAGAAAGGCCAGGAGTTTTTCTTCAGCGGCGACGACGATGTTTGGGTATTTATAAACAACCGCCTGGCTCTTGATTTAGGCGGCGTCCATTCTGCAGTGCCGGGCTATATAAAGCTTGATACCATCAGCGTTCCCGAAGCATTGGTCGAAGGCAATAAATACAACTTCGACATGTTCTTCTGCGAAAGAAATCAAAATCAGAGCAATGTTCGCATGACCACCAATATGTATTTTGCGCAAAAGAATATGCTTGGCATAAAGGAAGGCACCGATGCCGAAGCTGGCCAAGGCGCTCTGCTTTGCTTAGAAAGCCAAGGCTCCGATGGCTCATGCCGTTATTTGCTCAGCGGTTCAAGCAGCTTTGACGAGGAGAAATGCGGCACGCAGATGGGCGACATTCTGGATTACTACATGCTGACCCGCAGAGGCGAAAGAATTGAACTCAACCCAGGCAATCCGGCATGCAATATGGAAGGCAAAGACCTCGTCTGCTACAACGGCGGCATAACATTGACCGACTATCCTGCCGTTAACAGAATCAAGCTCGTTGAGTATAGAATCAAAGGTTTGCTTGGCACGCACAGAATTTACGCGAAGATAAAAGATGTGGAAATGGCAAACTATCCCAATGCCACGCCAATTTTCATAACCTCGTTCTATGGCACTGCGGAAACGCAGCCTGTCTGGGGCCGCATAATAAGCTCGCTAGATGGATCGCTCGTTTACGACTTGGGTCCGAAAAACAAGGAAACCGTTTCCGGCAGACCCGTGCCAATAGGCTTTGCATCCGGGCAGTGGCAATGCGAAGACGAAGAGGATCAAGGCGTTGCTGACCACTGCCTATTTGAAGTGTTCATGGCCGATTATTCCGAAGGCGGCAGTTGGAGCGCGCCAGTATCGATTAGAGTCGAAGCATTTCCCAATGATAGATACTCCGGCTTGACAGGCTATACGGATTCTATTCCGTCCGAGTCCAATACAATCAACAATTTGAACAACGCTTTCAGGATTCCTGCGCCAGGCGACCCGCACTTCCCAGGCTTGCTTGTGCTTTGGGTTGAGGGCGGATACAGAGCGGTTGCAGACGAAACCTATCTTATAAACGATAAATTGACTGTCAAAGTATTCCTGCCTCGCCTGGCATTTATAGATGAACTTACAGGAGCCGAGCTTGCAGTTCCAACGCAGACAAAGGGAAGCGATCCTTCCAATCCTGCTGCAGCCACGAGCGGCAGCGCAAGGGATATGGGCGTAATGATTGGAACAGCCTTGCCCAGAGACATAGCTGCCTACGACATTTCCAACAACCAGCGCTCGATTTGCACAACCTGCAATTTCCCGCTGGTAATGAATGCTTGGACAACAAGCTTGCTAAGCGATACTTTACCAATTCCAAGCTCCTCCATAATGCAGATTGCATCCGGTCAAGGATCAATGACCATTAGCGATGGCGTAGCGAAGTTCTCCGTAAGAGGAGCAATGCCTGTGCATCCAGATTCATTGGCAGCATTCGCCCATTTCACAGTTCGCGGACCTTCCACGAATGAAAACACCTACGCACAGTGGGATTCCCTGCTGTTTTCAAAACCAGATGCTCCATATCCAATACACGCTGAAATTTACGACCGAAACGGCGATGGCATAGGCGATTCTCTGTACATAGAATACGACAGGGCTTTCCCTCTGGATTCTCTGCCCACAGCCATACAAGTTTTCTGGGATAACAAAGATACTCTGGTATTTGGATTGGGACAGAAAGTGGATGGCGTATATCAAGGCTTTGGCATTGATGCTGCCGCAAATGCTGCGTATTGGAGCGGTATAGATAGAGGCTTCCAATTGAGCATAAGGGATTCCATCGTTGAAATCTATGGAGGCAAATTCAGCAAGGAAATCAAAACTTCCGTTGGCAAGGCTGAAAGCAAAATAATCAGTTGGGCAACTTTCATGAGTTCAACGGCATTGGATAAGCCAGTGTATTTGCCCATGCCGTCAGAAATATTCGATAAAATTCCTGCCGTTGTTGTAAGAGCTATTTATACAGCCGATAAAAACTCGAGATGCGGAAGCTATATATCAAAGTGCCGCGACGAAGTTAGAATAATACTTTCCGAAGCTGTCAAGACTGTGCCAAACATTCCAAATGAACAGACCAAAGCTCCATTTGCATACAAGCTGAGAGGGCACAATTGGAGCTATTACCACGCTCCAAAAGACTTGCCAGATAGAATACGCTGGCTCAAAGGCGGCAGCGTTCTGGATTCTGCAAGAAGAGACAGCGTTGTAACTTTGAACTATCTAAGCTACAAAGAGCAAGGCGACACAACCTACACTCCTGAGGCTAACGATTCCGTAAGATTTGTTTGGGAATCTTTGGGAGATTTGATTGGAGATGTAAACTACTACGCTCTTACGGATTTGCCAGGCAATAAACCCAATCCTAACGAAATAGGCAGGCGCTTGGAAGGTACCAATCGCTTCAAAGTAGATGATATACGCATCGCAGAAGTTGATCCAGATGGTCCTGATATTCTTGGAGAAGCTCTGAAAGACCTTCAGAACAACACCTATGGACATGGTTTGCTGGGCGAAGGCGTGCTTATTGATACCTTGTTCAGGGACGACAAACCCGTTGCATTCCTTCCTGTTCCGGAAGACTGGGCGTCAGGAAAAGCGCCTCCAGACAGCATAAAGAGGTATTACCCAGGGTCTGTAGGTCAGTTGTTCACGCCAGATGTGTTTAACAATATAACCGATTTGCAAGATTTATACGGCGAGATAAATCCTGCGAATATAGTATTCCATGCCAAGGCTTTTTACCACACCAATCTAGGCAATTATACGGCTGAGAGCAAGCAGATACATATAAATTGCACAGATCCTATATTCATGGTAAATGGACTGGGGAACTGCTTGGAAAACAGATCGGCGATTTATTTCGCTTGGAATTTGAAAGATAACAAGGCTCGTTGGGTAGGCGCAGGCGCTTATGTAGAAGTTTATGATTTCTACTGGGATGTCAAATTCAGCGACAATGTCAGCGGCAGTGGAATAGAGAGAGTAGAATCCTTTAATAAAGTCAAGAAGCAGGTGGAAATGCTTGGCGTAAGAAGGAAAACAAAATAACCTCAAACCGGGGGAACACATGAACAGAACAAAACCCATTCTAGCGGTAGCTATTTCTATAGCAATTGCATTCTTTTCATCTTGTTCTTCAACGGAGAACGATAACGGCAATGGCGTCTCGTCTAGCTCAGATGAAACACTGTCTTCTGTAAGCAGCAGCGACGGCAACCTATCCAGCGGAGGCAATAGCGGCGGTGGCAATAGCTGCAGCGGCGGCAATAGCAGCAGCAGCGCAGGCAATAGCAGTGGCAGCAATAGCAGCGAAGCATCTTCCAGCAGCAATGAAGAAACGCAGCCTTCTGTCAGTAGCAACGATGGCAGCAGTTCATCGAGAGTCTCCAGCAGCTCATCGAGAATTTCGAGTTCATCTTCAGCGGCAGCAGCGGTATCATCTTCTTCTGCAACAACATCCTCCTCCTCTTCATCCTCTTCAGCGGGAACGCCAACATCTGCGAGTTCAGTGGATAGCGGCACTAAGTTTACACCGGAAATGTTAGCTCTTACGCCGGGCGCAACCATCGCCGAACTTAATCTGGCTTGGTACTCAGGCAGGGAAGGCACAAAAACTGCTGTTCGTCTTTTCAATGCAAGCGGCACGCTTGTCAATACTGTAACCGGAACAACGGGCAATGCAACTACGGGCAAAAGTTGGCATAAAGCAAAGCTGACTAATTTAACTCCAAGCACACAATATAAATACTCGGTATCCAACGATGAACAGAATTGGAGCCATGAATATGATTATACCACTCCGCCAGCAACAGGAGCATGGAGATTTGTAGCGATAGCAGATCCGCAAATTGCAGCAGCAACCGCTACTTCTTATACCAGTTGGGCCGAAGTAGCCAAGAAAATAAAAGAAACAGAAAATGTAACTCATGTAGTCTGCGCAGGTGACCAAGTTGATAATATGCAAGGCGATGAAAAGGAATGGGAATACTTTTTTGCACCAGGAATATTCAGCAATATTCCTGTAGCGGCTATAAAGGGAAACCACGATCCGCATTGGGCAAACATTGGNAAATTCGAATGGCATTTCAATTTGCCAAATGAAAGGAGTGCTTCTAGTANTGATTATAAATCAAAATATAATTATTACTATTTATACAACAATGTCCTTTTTGTAGGATTAAATACAGGCTCATTATTTGATACCGACCAGCTTTCNACTTACAATACTGTTGTAAATCTCTTTAAAACCGTTATTACTGAAGCTAAGGCTGCACACGCAGGAAAATACGACTGGCTCATTGTTGTTCATCATGAATC
>JGI24695J34938_10003230_pt1 | contig 11535 bp, 10 predicted proteins | sample TergutCo191P3_FD_34938 | JGI IMG/M metagenome (IMG submission 34938) | reverse complement strand
GGCCTTCGCGACGCTATCGATCCTAAATTAAACGACCGGTAGGAATAAATGGCGTTACTCGAAGTTAAAGATTTACATACATACTTTAAAACCAAACGCGGTATTGTAAAAGCCGTGTACGGAGTTTCCTACGCTATTGAATCGGGACGCACGCTGGGGATTGTCGGCGAAAGCGGAAGCGGAAAGTCAGTGTCCGCTATGAGCATCCTGCGTCTTCTTGACGGAAACGGTTATATTGAATCCGGCGAAATTATTTTTGAAGGACAGGACATGACAAAAGTGCCGCTCAAGGAAATACAGAAAATCCGCGGCAATAAAATATCAGTAATCTTTCAGGAACCGATGACAAGCCTTAACCCTGTTTTTAAGGTTGAGCGGCAGATTGGCGAGTCATTTATGGTTCATCAAGGCATGAACAGAAAACGGGCTTATGAGGAATCTAAAAAAATGCTCTCCGATGTTCAGATTCCCAATCCCGATAAAGTCGCGAAACAATACCCTTTTCAGTTATCGGGCGGAATGCGCCAGCGTGTTATGATAGCGATGGCTCTTGCCTGCCGCCCGCATATGTTAATCGCTGATGAACCAACCACCGCGTTAGATGTAACAATTCAGGCGCAGATATTAAAATTGATGAATGAATTAAAACGCGGGAACGGAGCGTCGATACTTTTTATTACGCACGATCTCGGCGTTATTAACGAAATGGCTGACGATGTCGCCGTCATGTACTGCGGGCAGGTTGTGGAAACCGCACCTGTGCGCACAATCTTCAGCGCGAGCGTTTACTCTCACCCTTACACCGAAGGATTGATGACTTCCATCCCGCAGTTAGACACACCGCAGGGTGTAAAGCTCGAAGCGATTCCGGGAAGCGTTCCGCATCCTCTGGATATTCCCTCCGGCTGCCGTTTCGCCCCGCGCTGTAAGTACTGTCAGAGGCAGTGCAATGAGAGCAGCCCTCCGTTTCTGGAAGTCATGCCGGGGCAGGGCGTGCGCTGTTTCTATCCAAAGAAGGAAGAGCGCGCCGCGATTTCCGGCGTTACGCCAATAATTGTAAAGCGCGAAACAGCCTTAAAGCCTGCGTCTAACGGGAAGGAATCATAAAATGGCACAGGTTCATGAAAACCGGAACAGTTCCCCGGAATCCTCTGAAAATTTTTCTTCTGTACTTCTTGAATTGGCGGCAGACATTCCGTTACCTGAAAATGATAAAAAGACTCTGATAGATATAAAAAATTTAAAGCAGTATTTCCCCGTTAAAGGCAATAAAAATATGTTCGTCAAGGCTAATGACGGAATCAACATTGCTATTTACGAAGGTGAGACTCTCGGTTTAGTCGGAGAGAGCGGCTGCGGCAAGTCAACATTAGGAAGGACGCTGCTCCAGCTTTACGCGCCGACAGAAGGACAGACATTTTATTACGGGCGGTCTTTAAACGCGGTTTCTCCTAAGTATTTGATAGACACTATTAAAGATTTTTCCGGCAGAAAGCAGAAGCTCCTTAAACAATGCCGCGAGGATCGAAAACCGGCGCAAGATATGTTTGTTAATATGGTTCGCGTTTTCGGCGGGCTATTATTGTCGCCTGACGAAGCGGAAGTTACCGCCGCATATCTAGAATATTATGACGGCGCCAAAACAGGCAGGGACGCTGATCCGGCGGAAAAGCAAAAAACCGAAACCTTTGAGGCAAAACGGCGGGCGATAGCGGACAGCTCTATTACAGGCAAAGAAAATTTCAATAAACTGGAAAAACTGCGCGATGACGGAATTGATCTGACCCGCCTGACATATGATGAGATGCGCCATTTGCGCCGTGACATGCAGATTATTTTTCAGGATCCGTATTCCTCATTGAACCCGCGCATGACAGTCGGCCAGATCATCGGCGAAGGTCTTTTAGCTCATCAGTTCTTTGCCGGAGAGGGCGAGGAAATGCAAAATCATATAATGATGGTAATGGAAGAATGCGGCCTTGCTCCTTATATGATTCACCGTTACCCGCATCAGTTCTCAGGCGGGCAAAGGCAGAGAATCGGAATCGCTCGCTCGCTTGCGGTAAACCCGAAATTTATTGTCTGCGATGAAGCTGTTTCCGCGCTTGATGTGTCGATTCAGTCTCAGATTTTGAATCTGTTATCTGATTTAAAAGAAAAACAAAACCTTACATACCTGTTTATTTCGCACGATCTTTCCGTTATAAAATATATCAGCGACAGGATCGGAGTTATGTACCTTGGCAACATTGTCGAGATCGCGCGCTCCGAGGAAATTTTCAGGAAACCGCTTCATCCTTACACCGAGGCGCTGTTATCCGCGATTCCGACCACAAATATTGATAAACCCAAAAATCAGATAATCCTGGAAGGCGATATTCCAAGCCCGATAAATCCGCCCAAGGGCTGCAAGTTTCATACACGCTGCCGCTATGTAACAGACGAGTGTAAGGAAATAGAGCCTCAGTTAATGGAAAACAGCGCCGGGCATTTAGTCGCCTGTCACCGCCCGCTGTCGTAATATGTTGTTCTTTTATAAACGAAAATTTGAGAAACTTGTAAACGAAAAAGAAGCCGTTGAAAATTTCACTAAAGCGCGCGCAGAAATGGAGAAAGGCGATTTTAAGGCGATGGTTATCGCCGCGCTGATTGTTTTTCTGCCAGTTATTCTTCTGATAACCGGCGTAATACTTTTTCTCGCATGGCTGATTAACTAGCGGCTTCTGTGTAAAGCGGATTAAAAGCCGAACTTACGCATATCAACAAGCCCTTCTTTGGATACTTTTACGCCCTCGCGCCGGAGGAGGCTGATCTGCAGCTCTCTGCCCGTTCCTTCCTTTAAAGCGACAGTTCCGTCAGAACGGATGACCCTGTGCCATGGGAGGTTATGTTTTTCTGACATTGTATGGAGAACCCTTACGGTCTGCCTCGCTCCGTTGGACAGCCCTGCCTTGGCGGCAACATCCCTATAACTTGAAACTCTGCCTTTTGGTATTGCAAGAATTTGTTGTATAATTTTTTGTGTTAAGCTGGTCATTATATAATAAACATTATTCGTTATAATCCTAAATTTTTCAAAAAAAATATTGCTGATTTTCAATTTACATAATAGAATTTTCTATAGAAAACTCAATAAATTAACAGGGGGTATCAATGGCTTCATCGGCATTAAGTATTTTAACAGGGATTGGAGCTGCTGCCGCAGGATTGGCAGGAGAGAAAGTGCCAAAAACCGGAGTGATTCCGGGTTTGGATGTCGGGACGATTGTTTCGGCGCTTTTGGGAAAAGCCGGAGGCGGAAGCGGTGTTTTAAGTAAAGTCGCGTCTGTAGCGTCAATCGCGTCAAAAGCAGGGCTGCTGGACGCGTCTAAGCTTGGAAATTTGGCAGAGCTTGCGGGTTCATTAATTTCCTCTAAAGAAAAAACAAACAGCAAAGCAGCTTCCGCGAAAGAAGGAATCGCTGGTCTCGCGGCGGCGATCATGGGCGGCACAGGTAAAGGCGCGAGCCTCGCTTCAATCGCTACAATGGCTTCTAAACTGGGAAAAACCGCGGAAGATGATAAAGGGCTTAAAGGAATGGCTTCCGAGCTTGGTAAAACCTTAGCGGGCAAATTCGGCGTTTCATTAAGCGGATCGGGTACAGCGGTAAAAGCGCTTGACAAAGTTCTTGAGAAAGATACAAAAACCGATCTTTTCAAATCTATTCTGAGCGGGCTTGCTAAATAGAAAGCAGCGTCTTTTAACTGTCCGGGAACCTCAGGTCTTCGGTTCAACATGGTTTACGGACAGTTCTTTTAATTCAAAGGCTGAAAAAAATTGATCTCATAATGAAGAAAAAAAAATTTAAATCGTTGAACTGGCAGATACTTTTTACATTTCTCGCCTTTACAATAATGGTTGTATTAAGCTATATATATAACTCAAAAACAGTCCGTGAAAATTTATTTAAGAACGCCGAAAGCGTGCTCTCTTTTACACATGAGCAGATAGATTCAGAGTTAAACGCTACCAGAATGATGCTCGGGAATTTCGCCAATACTGTACAGATGATGATTTATGACGGGTACGCGTTTAACCTTCAGCATTTTACCAATCTTATCAGCGATTATGTCATGTCAAGCGAATCAGGACTGAGTAATATTAACGGGCTTTATGGTTATTATGAAAATGTTTTTGATGAGCCTGTCTATATTGACGGAGCTAATTGGGATCCGCCGGAAGATTATGATCCGCCGAGCCGGATATGGCATATTGACGCGGTTGCGGAGTGCGGCAAAATTATTGAAACTGTGCCGTACATTGACGCTATTACCGGCAGTTATATCATTACGTACGCGCGCTGCATTCATAACAGCGCCGGAGATCACATAGGAGTTGTAGCTATTGATGTGCTTCTGGATAGAATCGGAAATATTGTTATAAACGCCGCTCTGAGCGACGGAGGATACGGCGTACTCGCCGCCCAGGATTTAACTATTGTTTCCTACGCAAATCAGGAATATATCGGAATGCGCCTGAATGATCCTGAGCTCGCGAGCGTTGGTTTTTCGGAAAAACTGCTGCGCGGCGAAATGTTATATGAATACTCAATGAAAAACTGGAAAGGCGAGGATGTTATAGTATTTTCGCGCATACTTCCTAACGGCTGGCATTTATTTCTTTTATCGCCGCGGGATCAATACTACTACGGCACTACCCAAATGCTTATAGTTTTGTGCGTGCTGGGCGGAATAATGGCGCTGGCGCTTGTGGGCTTTCTTATCAGTATTGACAGGGCAAAAGAAAAAGCAGGCGAAGAAAGTAAGCAGAAGAGCGCGTTCCTCGCTAATATGAGCCATGAGATACGCACGCCCATGAACGCGATTATTGGCATGACTTATATCGGGAAATCCACCGATGATGTGCCGCGCAAGAATTACTGCCTTGACAAGATAGAAAACGCGTCGCAGCATTTGTTAGGTGTCATTAATGATATTCTTGATATGTCAAAGATAGAAGCTAATATGTTTGAGCTGTCCTACGATGAGTTCAACTTTGAAAAGACGCTGCAGCGCGTTCTTAACATTGTTGGTTTCCGCGCTGAAGAAAAAAAGCAAAAAATCTCCGTATTTATTGACAAGTCTATACCGCGTATTTTAATTGGAGACGATCAAAGGCTCGCGCAGGTTATTACCAATCTTCTGGGAAACGCCGTAAAATTTACGCCTGAAGGAGGCGCGATTAAACTCGACACCCAGCTTATCGGAGAAAATGACGGCGAAAGCGTTATACGCATAACAGTCAGGGACAGCGGAATCGGTATCAGCAGCGAAGAGCAGAAAAAACTTTTTCATTCGTTCCAGCAGGCTGATTCAAGAACATCGCGTAAATTCGGCGGAACAGGACTTGGGCTCGCGATTTCTAAAAACATCGTGGAGCTAATGGGCGGAAATATTGAGCTTGATTCCGCGCCGGGAAAAGGATCGTCATTCTCGTTTACCATAAAGGCAAAACGCAGTTCAAAAAGCCCTAATTTATCACAGCTTGGCGTTAATTGGAGTAACTTAACGGTAATGGCTGTAGACGACGATAAGGAAGTTCTGGATTATTTCAGCGATATCATGAAAAGTTTCGGCACAGCCTGCGATACTGTTTTAAGCGGAAAGGACGCGCTGTCTCATATCGAGAAAAACGGACTGCGTCACATTTATTTCATCGACTGGAAAATGCCGGACATGGACGGATTAACTTTGGCTAAAGAGTTAAAAGCAAGATCGGAATTCCCCAATGACACGATAATTATTATGATGTCCGCCGCTGAATGGAACACAGTCGCCGATGAAGCAAAGGAAGCCGGATTTGATAGATTCCTTTCTAAACCCTTGTTTCCTTCCGCGATCGCGAACGCGATTAACGAGGCGATTGGCGTGCAGCATCTTGATGAAGAAAAAAAAGCTGATTACTCAGGTATATTTAAGGGATATAAAATCCTGCTGGCGGAAGATGTTGAGATTAACCGTGAGATAATCGGTACTTTAATTGAACCTACGCTCTTAACAGTGGACTACGCCGTTAACGGACTGGAAGCGGCAGCGATGTTCGATAAAGCGCCCGAAGATTATGATCTGATCTTAATGGATGTGCAGATGCCCGAAATGGACGGCTACGCCGCGACCCGTTTAATCAGAGGGTCAGGCAATGTTAACGCTAAAACCATTCCAATAATCGCGATGACGGCGAATGTGTTCCGCGAGGATATAGAGAACTGCTTAAACGCCGGAATGAACGGACACATAGGAAAACCAATTGATGTAGAAGAATTCTTCGACGCGCTGAATAAATATCTTTGTAAATAAACCGGCTGAGATGAAAATGCGACATGAAAATGCGTTTACTTGACCAATTAATTATTCCATGTGAAAATTATAAATGGATTATTTTTTCTCGCAAGCTCTTACTGATATTTGTGAACATTCATTGATTGCTCCCGGGCGTTTGCTTCGGGTTTTTATTATCGTTAATCCTGTTTCTGGCGGATTCATTATAAAACCAAAATGGGAAAGCCGCCTTCGTATATTAACCGAGTACCGCGATAAAGCAATGTCGATGCCTAAAAGGCAAATGTATAAAAATGTAGTTCTTAATCTTACCGAAGGAAAAGGTTCCGCGGGTGAAATTACCAAATCATTGATAAAAGCCGCCGCGAAAGATACTTCCCGTTTTTATTTGATAATCAGCGCCGGAGGTGATGGAACTCACCGCGAGATAATGTACTCTCTTTATGACGCGCCTCCTGATGTAAGATCGAATATCGCCATTCTGCGGCTTCCAATGGGAACAGGCAATGACGGCGCTGACAGCGCTCATTTTGATAAAGCGCTTGATCTGCTTATCAATCCCGTTCATGTTGAATTCGCTCCGGCTGTGCAGTTGATTCCCTCCGCGCGGGGATCGTCAAACAGAAACGATCTTTTTCTCGCGTTTAATATTCTATCTGTCGGGCTTGACGCGTATGTTACCCATATGACAAACATCATGAAGGAGAAAACTCCCGGCGATTCATACAAGCTCTGGGTCGATATCGCGACATTATTTTACGACCGCAAGTATAAGGTGGATTTCTTTGATGTACGCGCCTTTGATGAAAATGATAATGAAACATTTTCTTTTAAAGAGAAACTGCTGTTATTGGCAATGGGCGCGTCAGGACACAGAACATACGGCTCGCAGCACTTGATTCTCCCTGATGATCGCAATGTATGCGCGGTAAAACAATCAACGTTATTTAAGAAAATCGCAATTAAAAACCAAATAACTAACGGTAAACACGCGAATAATCCAAACGCGGTTATTTTAAACGCCAGCCGTCTTGAAGTTACAGTGCGCCACCCTATACTCGCGCAGATGGACGGAGAGACCATTCTGCTGCAGCCGGATGACTTTCCGGCGGCAATGAAACTCACGCAGCCTGTAATCCCGTTTTTAAAAATTGACAAATGACATTCTTTTTATGTTCATTTTAATAAAATTTTGTTATTAAACTTGACAAAAAAAATTATTTATATCAATAATAATTAATTCTTTATCTGGAGGGGAATAATGGCTGCGACAGGTAAAAAAAAGAAAAAAACCGCGCCAATGCTGGATCAGGACTTTGTAGTAAAAATGGAAGCGGCTCTTCAAGCCCTGAAAAACGAAATTGTTGAGAATTTAATCACCAGCAATGAGGATTTCAAGGAAATTATGGAAGGGGAAGAGCCTAAAGATCTGGCTGATATCGCGTCTGATGATATTGACAGAAAAATGATAGAAGCTATCGGCGCGCAGGAGTTAAAGCGGCTAAAGCTGATTGAATCCGCTCTTACCCGCATTAAACAGGACAGGTACGGCCATTGTATTAAATGCAGCAAACGTATTCCGCAGGACAGGCTTATCGCGATTCCTTACGCTCTTATGTGTATTGAATGTAAATCCGAAGAAGAGCGCCGCAACCGCTAACTGGTTAGTAATTATATGTTTAAAAAATTTTATCTGCTTTTTTCTGTTTTAGTTGTCTGCGTCGCCGCTGGCGGATGCGCCATACTGGAATCATCAGACGCCCGCGGAAACGCCGGATCGTTTATCGCCCAAAATATTGAGGGACTTGGAACAGGCGCTTATAAAAGCGAGGAGATAACAATCGGCAAGGGAACGGGGTATGAACTTTCAGGAATATTGACAATCCCGGAAGGCGCGGCTCCCCGCGGCGGATTTCCTGCCGCGGTAATTGTGCACGGCTCAGGACCTATCGACATGGACGGGACTATGTTCGCTTATACAGTCTACAGGGATTTAGCGGACTATCTTTCTTCCAGCGGAATTGTGGTAGTCCGTTACAACAAAAGAACATTCACACACGGGTTCAAAATGGTTGAGGAGCTCGGCGGATCATTAACTGTATATGAAGAAACAATCGAAGACGCGGTGTCAGCCGCTAATCTTTTAAAAGCGGATCCCCGCGTTAACAAAGACAAAGTTTTTATTATCGGGCACAGCCTCGGCGGTATGCTTGCGCCGCGCATCCAAGTGTCAGGCGGAAATTTTTCCGGGCTGATACTGATGGCTGGTTCTCCCCGCTTTCTCCTTGATTTAAGCTATGAGCAAAATATTGATTATATAGAAAAAACAATGTCAAGCGTTGATAAGGAAAACGCCTACGCAAGTCTGTCAGGCTGGAACGATATGGTTAATTTAATTCTCAATATACCGGACGAAGACGCGAAAGGTGTTGATATTGGCGGCATGAGCGCGTATTATCTTAAAGATTTGCACAAACATCCCGCCGCGGATTACATAGATATTGTCAGGGTTCCGTACCTTGTCTTGCAGGGAGAAGCTGATTTTCAGGTGCGGGCGGATAAAGACTTCGCGTTATACAAAGAGCTGTTAGCCGGACGAAACAATACCGCTTTCAAATCATACGAAGGCTTGAGCCACATGTTCATTAAATCAACAACAGGTTATGTTGATGAGTATGATACTCCCGATCATGTGAACATTCAGGTTCTGCGTGATATCGCAAGCTGGATACTTGGAGTCTCGCGGCAATAAAGGAGCTGATATGGCGAAGACAGAACGGCGCGCTGTTGTTTTTCTTGCTGACGGTTTTGAAGATATCGAAGCTGTTACGCCTATTGATTATCTTAGCCGCGCCGGAATCGAAATTACAACAGTATCAATTTCTGACAGCTTAATTGTAACAAGCAGATGGGGCGGCATTAGAATAACCGCTGATACTACATTAAATGAGCTTGTTAAACAGGGAAATAATATTTATGACGCCGTTATTATCCCTGGCGGAATGTCCGGCGCGGCGAATCTCGCTGCCTGCGAAAAAGCCGGCTCATTTATTAAGGAAATGGCCGCCGCGGGAAAAACAATCTGCGCGATCTGCGCCTCTCCTGTTATTGTTCTCGCTCCCCTTGGTCTGATTACCGGCAGGAAATTTACCTGCTACCCGGCGTTGGAAGAAAAAGTGACAGACGCAGTCTGGTCAGATGAACGTGTTGTGACTGACGGAAACATTATTACAAGCCGGAGCGCGGGAACCGCGGGCGAGTTTGCCGTAGCCATCATCAAAAAATTGACAGATATAGAAACAGCGGAAAAAATATCAGAATCTGTTTTACTTTAACTGGTTTTTTTCCCCGGCTTGTTTCAGCGTTTTAGCGAATGTAGTCAGCTTCCAGCTTTTTATTTTTGTACCTGGTACTTCAAGGATTTCTCTCGCGACCTTGTTGCCGAGTACCGCGCATTCAGAGAGCGACTTGCCGCGAATCCACGCGGAAATAAACGCCGCGCAAAACGCGTCTCCCGCCCCTACGATATTACGCGGAACGACTGTGAAAGTTTCCTCGTGATATACATTTCCGCCCGCGAAGATTACCGCGCCGCGCCCGCCGAGTTTTACTACAATAACCGGAAATATTTCTCCGTCCGTAATAATTCTCAGCATTGGGCTGACATCGCGCAAAATGAATGATTCTTTATCCTTCTCGGAATATAATGTATCATCGTCATTCACTTTTCTGATTGTGTTATGAAACGCGATCGCTTCATCCGCGTTCATGAAAATTATCATTGGAAAAGTCCGGCTGTATGTAAGGATTTCCTCTGCCTTCTTTTTAACCTGTATTACTGACGCGACATCCAGAGCGACGGGAATTCCGCGCTTGCTCGCTTTTAATAAAACATGCTGCACAAGCGGGCGGCGATCCAGAATATATCCGTCCAGTACGATAACTTCCGCGCTGCCAATCATTTCGCCGCTTATATCCGCTTCACTCAGTTCCAGCGCCGCGCCGGGATTTGCCGCGTATCTGAGCTCATTAAGCCTGGCTGTCTGGTTCTCAACGTTACACGCGAAACACAATCCGGTTTTCTTACCGGATTTTTTCAGCATTAAAGCGACGCCAGCGTGCGTCATTTCTTTCTCGAAGAATTCCGCGGCTTCGTCATGTCCCGCGCATCCCGCGAAGACAGTTTTCATTCCGAGCATCGCCGCGATTTTCGCCGTGTTCGCCGCTCCTCCGCCGGAGCTTTTTTTCGCGCGTTTAAAATTTGCCGCGCATTCATATAAAAGCATTTCCGCGATATCATGATCGATATGCTGGGCGGGATCATGAATGCCGTATCTGGCCGCTAGTTTTTCATCAATATTTACAAACACATCGACAATGGGATTCCCGATGCATAAGAGTTCGTTTTTTTCCAAGTTAATACCTTCTTACTGATATTTTTACATATAGAGGATGTAAATGACCGGTTAGTGATAAAGGATCGTTAAATGTCTGTTCCTTGATTCTATCTCGGTTTTGCGATAATACCTTCCAATCCGGGGTTCTTCTGCAGGTCGTGAATCAGCCCTTCCGCTCGTCCCTTGTTTACATAATCCCTGCTCTGGAATGAATATGTAAAATTAGTATGTGTATCATAAGTGCCTTTCATCAGCGCGTACGCGTCTTCTGTCATTACAAGTTCTTCATCGGTTGGAATTACCAAAATGGGTATTTTCGATTCAGGTTTACTGATCATGGTTTCCGTATTTCTCGTGCAGGAGATTCTATTCTTCTGCGGGTCAAAAACCATGCCGATCCCTTCAAGACCGTTCAAATATTTTTCCCTCATAAACCACGCGAACTCACCGACTCCGGCTGTAAGAACAAGCGCGTCTACTCTTCCAAGAACAGCCTGATACGCGCCGATGTATTTTTTTACGTGGTGCGCTTCGATATATTGAGCGCGTAACGCCAGCGCGTCTCCGGCAACAGCGGCAGCTTGAATATCGCGCCTGTCGGTGTGCTTGCCTGTTAAACCCAAAAGACCGGACTTTTTATTAAGAGCGTTTTCTATTTCCGCGACGTTCATGCCTGTTTTGCGCATAATGTAGAAAGCAAGCGAAGGGTCTAAGTCGCCAGAGCGTGTTCCCATAACAAGACCTTCTAAAGGCGTCATTCCCATTGACGTGTCAAAAGAAAGCCCGTCTTTAACAGCGTTAATAGACGCGCCGTTTCCGAC
>JGI24695J34938_10003229_pt1 | contig 11538 bp, 17 predicted proteins | sample TergutCo191P3_FD_34938 | JGI IMG/M metagenome (IMG submission 34938) | reverse complement strand
TAAAACCAAACAAGGACGGAGTTTTAAAAGCAAGCCGTGTGTTGGAGTTGGAAAAATTGGCAAACAGGGTAAACAATCCTGAGTTCACGGACGGGCTGCGCATTATTAAAGAGGCGTATAAGCCAATGAAAACCTGCCAATTTGTGTCCGTTAAGTATAAGGATGAGACAGGGAATGAAAAAACATTGCCGTTGTCTATGAGTGCAATTGATTAATTTATATGTTATGGATAGTCATGATTTAATAAGCAACGAACAAGCAATATTAGACGAAACAGGCGGCGACAAACACTTCTCCGACCTGTTTATTGAAACAGCAAAACAATCGGCAGAGGAAGTGGGAGGACATTTTTCACAATCCTGCGAGGTTGTTTTCCGAAATGAGGTAGATATGTACAGAAAAAATTGGGAACGAAAAAAGAAGTTTTTATTATGATTTGGAAAATGATAATAGAGGATGGGCAGGGGTGGGCAACTGTTTACACCGCCACAACACGCGAGAGTTTAGAAGAAACGCTTTCGGAATTGAAGTTATTGCCGGGTGCAAAAATCATAATAAAACAAGAGAAAGAAAAGGACAAATTTAATCCCAATCAGTTATCCAATTAATCAGTTATTCAATTATATGAGCGTACAAAAATACATATTGACAAGTGATAAATTCAAAGGGGAAGTTTTGTTCGAGTTCACAGATTTAATACTTAGCAAATACGAAACATCGGGTGCTGAACTTACTGAGGAACAAATGATTTACACGGCAAAACACATCCCAAGAGAATTAGCGGAAGCGATTGCTTGGTTTGCCCGTTCCGAATCGGCTAAATTCACCGAAATAAAACAGGAAATCACCTTTGACATGTTTTGGATAAGGTATGATGACAAGGTAAATTCGAGTAAAAAGAAAACGGAGATTAAGTGGAATAAAATGAGAATAAGTGAACGAATAAAGGCATTTGAGTATATCCCCGCATACTTCCGAAGCATCCCCTACGGAACGCGGAAAAAGTATGCGGAAACGTATTTGAATGCAGAGTTGTGGAATAATTAAAATAGAATAGAATATGAATAGAAAAATAATTGTTAGTGGATGCTCCAATTGCCCGTATTTAACAGCTTGGAATAATGGAGAGGGAAATGGGATAGAAAGTATTGTAAGTGGAAGCTGTAAGCATCCATCTTTTAATAATAACAAACTGCTGAATCCTCATTTTCCATCAACTGTTTTTTTTCAATATAAAATGGAAGATACTGATGGAAATAGAGTTGATTTTAGTGATGTGCATGAATTAAAACCCAATGGACTTCCTAAATGGTGTCCATTGCCAATAGATGAACAAAAATAAAAAAGGAATAGAATATGACAAAATGTACAATAATAAAAAGGAAAAAATGCAGGGATTGCATACACATGTTTAGGCATGAATTTAATCGTAGTATGTGCTATTGTAATGCACAATTAAGTGACACATCTTATAAGAGAAAAAGAGTTAGTCCGATTTCGGACGTTTGTCATTATTTTCATTTAAAAGACAAATAGATATGAAAAGTATTGAAGAAGCAGCAAAAGAATATGCCGAAAACAAGGAAATTGACCCACCTATATTCTCAGCATATAATGCCTTTAAATTCGGCGTTGCATTCGCGCAACAGTGGATTCTATTAAGCGAAGAGTTTCCAAAAGAAAAAAGTAGTGTGTTGATTAGATATAACAATACCGAATATGTTTCTTTTATTAGGTATTGGATTAAAGAATTTAATAATTCTGATACTATCACCCATTGGAGACCAATTAAATTAATCTAAAATCTAAAATAATGATAACAATCCCCATAAAAATAAAGAAAGAAGACAAATTGATAATAATCAAGCATCTTGAATCTGCATGTAAAATCCCGTCAGATTTAAGCAATTTAAACCAAATGGTTGCCTACGAACAGTATATTGACGTCTTGTCAAAATTACGAGCCACACAGCATAATTCTAAAGCCATACGCTTGAATTTATCGCAGGCACGTGGTTTTTGGTCGTATTTAAGCAATGTTTATGTAGAAATCGGCGATTATGAATTAGCAAACGGAACTATCCTTGCCGAAAGGATAAGAAAAGATATTGTAAGGAAAATACTTACGTTAAAATAGGGATATTATGGCGAAAAAAGGCGGATATAATAGGTTGAATTATTTAAACCGATGCAAAATAATCATTGGCATTTTAGGCGCTCATTACAGAGAGGGCATTACGACCTATTCAGGTGTCTTCCGCGCTTATATCCTGCCGTTTTACCCCATGAGTTATAAATCCTTTATGAAAATGGTCAACATGCGAAATGTTGATAAGCAAATTAAGGAGGAAATGGAACGCATCGGAAATCCTACCGAAAAGACGGAAGAAATAAACCCAAACCAATTAGCGCTTTTTGAATAAAAAATTGTATCTTTGCAAATTATTTTTTACAAAATACAAAGTTATATGAAATCTATATTAAGTACATCTGCAGTAAAAGGTTTAGCGGCATTTATATTAATCATTGATATTATTGGATTGCTGGCTGCTATTGTTTTAATTTCCGATATTGAAGAAGGAAGCGTTCAATTAGCCGTAGGTATAACATCTGCTATTTCATTTATTCTGATGCTTGCAATAGTCTTTATTCTTATATTACTGGCAGAAATAAGAGACAATACAAAGATGGAAGAGGAATGCGAAGAATACGGTAATGATTTTTCTTACTTACAGTCGGATGATTATGAAGATTGGAAAAAAAGCAATCCAGACGGAACAATCAACGAATATTATTCAACATTAAGAAATAAAAGATAATTATTTCTTCAAAATCCTATCCGCCCCCTCCTCCATAATTTCCACCACTTTATCGTCAAAGGTTTCGGATTCTCCCATAAATTGCCGTTTTGGAATGGTTACATTGTGGTTTCGTCCGGCGGTGGTAGTTCCTTCGTTGTGGGCGGATGAGTATTCGGTGTCGCTAATCACCGTCACCTGTCCGGGTTCGGCATCATATTCTAAGGATTTTTTCAAATTGCCCGTTCTGTCCAATATTTTATCTTTGCTGTCCCTGTTGATGGCACGCCTTTCGCCCGCGTTTCTTCCCCGCGTGATGGTTCTGTAATTACGTTCATTTTCCCTGCGTTTAACTTCTTTCCATGGCTCAAAGGCATTATCAGTGAACCCTTGATTATCGAAACTTTCAGTAAAAAAGTTCACGGCTTCAACGCCGATTTCACGCGGTAAGTCTCTGTCAAACCAACGCTTAAACTCCTTGCTTGCTCCTTGTAATTGTTCGATACATTCTTCTATTGTCATTTTTTTATTAGTTTTGCGTTTTGTATTAAAAAAAAATGTATCTTTGCAGTTCAATTGGCGAGCCTGCGAGTTCGCCGTCTGTAAGCCTCTTGCAACTGCGGGAGGTTTTGCGTTTATATAAGCCTTATAGTTCCGCTATCAGTTAAAATATGCACCTCTTTCAAGTTTCCTAATACCCTTTTAATTTCTTCTTTTACTGCCCTGTGTGAAATTTTTATTCCTTTTAAATCAATAATGATTCTATCGGATTGACTTCTACCTTTTTTAACCATTCTTTTTATATTCAATATTTCAAACGGACGTTCAAAACTTTCATATTCATAAAACAATCCTCTAATTAATAAATCCGGCTGTTTGGCTTCATAAGCCCCCATGTATATATATTGGTATAAATCCCCTTTGCTTGCGCTTAATTTTGGCATAATATACACAGGATTTCCTTTTTTTACAAACTCACCGGCAATCAATTTTAAATCTTCAAAATCTGATGCTTTTTTATTCTGCAAGGGATGCACAAAATATCCTCCTTCCTGTTTTTGAAACTGAGTTTTAAATATTTGCTCGCTTACAAACGAATCAACCCGTTCCCGTGTTTGTTTATCCGCCCGTTCAAAGTATGGGTGCTTGTCGGTAAATATTTCCCTTGTTTTATAGGGATTTCCTTCTAATCCGCGAGCGGGTTTTACTATCTTTTCCGGTCCTGCCGTTGCAGGCTTATTTGTTTGTCGCCAGTTGCATTTGCAATTGTATAGATTGCCCGGTTGGTTGTTTTGCCAAAAAGGGTCGTCCATCGGAAGTATCAATCCCCAAAACGCCCGATGTTCTTCTCTTGGTTGGTAAGCGGTGGATGGCAACCATTCCAAGTTCGGGAACAAGTCTGCATCTTTTTGAAAGTTTCCAAACTGCCGCGCCGTTCTTGCACGGGCAACAGTGGTATTGTATTCCGTTATCTGAAATCGGTTTCCTGCCTGTAATATCTGTTTTGCATTAGCATCATAATTTTTAGCATCTTTTTCGTAGGCTTTTACTAAGGCATTTTTAAAGTATTCTGCCTTGTATGCGGAGAATTTTATTGTATTTGCCTGCATTTTATAAAAGAACTCTACATGCTTGGGATTTTCGCTTGTGGGTTTGAAAACCTGAGAAATTGCCTTGTTAAAATTTTTGGAATATAGGTCAAATAATTGTTGTGCTGCAACATTATTATTACCCTCTTTAATTGCCGTTGAAGCATCGTTTAAAAGGCTCAGTTGGTGCAAATATCCCGATGCCACAAAATCGGGCAAAGAGGCTTGTAAACTATCCCCGTACAGCGTTTCCAAGTCCAACCCCGCTATCCGCTGTGTCTTAGCGAGGTTTAGCCGAAAAAATCCGTTAGGGCTGTATTGTCGGACATCGGATGTCGGACATCGGACATCCCTAAACTTTGTTGGTTAGTGCGGGGTTCTTTTTCGTCAAGCGGTGTACCGTAAAATTCTTCAATGTAATCGGTTTTTATGTTGTAGCCGTTGCGCATCAGTATTTCGTCAATAACAATTTTATCTTTTGGGCTGGACACTTCTTTGTCCATGATGGACATGTAAAAACCTTCCGGAATGTCAAACCCCCAATAGCGAAGTATAGGGAAAAGGTCATCCGTTACCCAATCTTGTATATCTTGTGCATCCGCTGCCGTAATTTCGTTGTAGATAGACAGGTGAACATTTGCCTGCGACTGAGAGCTGCCGTCATCCATAGTCATTGTTTGCCCGACTATACCTTTGCTAATCTCTTTATTGATAGCCTGTATTTTTTCATAGAATACCCGGAAGGCATCATTTTTTTGATTCTCTATAAATTCAATATCTACCTGTTTGTCAAAGATGCCGTAAGATGCTGTTCCCATAAATTCAAGCCATGTTTGGAGTTCGTTCCTATGTTTATCGCTTTGAATGGCAGTCCTGGCGATTCTAATAGGTATTCCAAAAATCTGTTCAAATTCATCCCAACTTGCCCATGAATGCCTTTTAAAAATAGTCATGGGTGCGATGCGTTCCAGTGTGCCGATGGCATTGTCTCCTAATTCTATGTACAGGAAAAAGTTTGGAAAATCTCGAAAATGAATAGCATCTGAATTAGGGTCAAAGGCATTTTTTACCAATACGCCTCTTTCAGGAATGACATTTTCACGCGGAAGTTCCAATATTTGACGGTTTGGGCTGTTCAGATTATTGGCAAATAAGAGCGTATAACCAAAAAACTTGCTTTCCATTGCTTTTTTAACCATCGTTCTAAACCAGCGTGTTTGAATCATGGGAGAGCGTTTTTTGTCAATGTTTCCTTCCGCATCTTTAATTACAAATTCTTTATTGACAATCCGCAAAATACGGTTTTCGATAGCACCCTGCAAATGGTTGTCCAACATGGCATCTTTGTACAATTGCTGTATAAAGAATGTAATCGGATTAAACGGGTCTCTGCGCATAGTTCGTGCCGATTGCCAATCTGTTATTTCTTTTCGGTACAGGGACTCAAAAAAGCGGAAATAATCTATTTCAATTTTATCGCTTCCCCGTGTATCTACCAATTGCGGTCTTTTCCCGTGCCGCCTTGATTGGGTTGCTGGTGTCGAAAGTGTTAAACCTTTTTCCGTAATATCTGTTGTGCTTGTCATTACATAATTAATCGTATTCATTCTTTTGATTCTTAATAGTTAATTAATACTTAGAACTATATCGCGTATTTCCGCCAAATCGGGTGCTTCCTGTTGTGCCTGTGATATCGTCTGTGTTTTCGGGTATTTTGGGCAGTGTTCCGTCTGCGAACTCACCTTTATTTAATTTCTCAAGCCACGCCATGGCTTCCTCATATCGGCGCATTGCAACAAGGTTTTGTTCCCGTGTATGCCGCTCGTAGATTTCATATATTACTATGTCTTTTAGACGTTTCAATGTCGCCAAATGCCTGTCGGTTCCCGTTTGCGAAAATATAGTATCCACATCATAGAATCTGCTTAGATAGCCTTTCATTAGGCTGATGCTTTCTTCAATAATAGCCTCAATAATGCTATCGTCAAGATTAGTTGTTTTGTCTATAAGTGGAATTTGCGCCACCGTATGTAATTCTTCTTTTGTCAAAAACATTTAGTATCCTCCTCTTTTTCGTTGTACAATAATAGGTTTGTTGTTATCTTCATATTCCGCCTCGCCAAACCCAACAAGATTTTGCAGTTGAATAATCAAATCCGTAAGCGAATCGGGAAAATCCACAGGATATTTACCTCCTTTTTCAAAGTTAAGCATTTGTGCTTTTGCCTCTGTCCAGTCGGGATTATGTTCCAGTTCCCTGCTAAATACCAATACGCCCGAAAGCAGGGCATTGACTAAAACAGTATCTATTTTTGTGAATTTATCTACCGTACTGCGTTGCGGTTGTGGAATTTGAAAACATTTATATTTAATGGCTGCCTGTCTCCACTGAGGTTCATAAACAGCCTCCTGTGCAACACTGGCATCGTAAAAGGACATTAAAGCACTGTTTTCTTTCAGCACTTCCTTTGCCTTTCGGTAATGATATTCAAGTGCAACGCTGATGTCTGTTTGTCTGCAGAACACATCCGTTACCACTATTTGCATGTTTTTTACTCCTGCTGTGGCTTTTGCCTTGTGGCATGCCTCGCTTGAATAGGCTAAATCCCAATTTTCAGCAATCAGTTCATAGTCTTTTAAGGGTAGCGGTTCAACCATTTTTATCATACCCTCTTTTATACGTTTTCCGGCATTGATGGGAGTGTTGTAAAACTCACCACTGAGGGTTTCCTTGTCGTTTTCGTATTGCTCTTTTTTTCTAAGGCAATCATTGTGGGTATATCGTTCTATCCATGACGGAGTCCAATCGCTTGTGTTTTCCTCATTTATTTGGTTATAATACTTGTCTGTCAAATTTATAAGATACAAAGTGGCGAATTTTTTCCTGATAATTTGGTTTGTCTTTGTATCTATTTTTCTGAGGTCAACGCCTTTCTTTTTTGCCAATTTTTCAATAAAACCGTTTTCGGTGAAATAGTTGTTGTTTACTACTGTTCGCTCGCTGTGAATAGAAAACGCCCCTTGCACATCCCCTGTTATCTTCTGAACATACTCATCCACAAGGCGCGGATTCATAGACCGTTTTTTATCTTCTATGTCATCTACAGAGACATATTCCAAACGCACTCCGTTTGCTCTCAATCCACGAAACGGTTGGTCTATACCCAAAGACATAAACGTACACCTATCTTGTGTCTCAAACTGCCCGTCCGCCCAGTTTCCGTAACTTTTTTGAATGCCAAAATCCCGTATTATTCTGTTGTTTGCCTCAAACTGAACCTGTAAATCCTGCAATAATTGACACGCCATAGTTTCATTTGTGCCGATTATCAAAAAGAACTTTGCCAAGCCGTTTTCTTTCAGTGCAAACGGGTATCCTAAATTGGCATGTGTGGACTTTGCCCCGCCTCTGAATATAGTATTGAAAAGAGTAATGAACTGCTTATGAAAAAGTTCTTTATATATAGCCGTATGATACCACGCACAGGCACTTTCCGCCAAAGGAATGGGAGTATCCTTTCCAAAATAGTAACTAAAAAGCTGCCCGTAATTTTCAGGTTTAAGCAAGTATTTCACACGTGCCTCTTGTGCTTCGGGGCTTTCTTCAATTAAGGTTTCAATGGTTGCCTTGTTGATTTCCCGTGAGCGCAATTTGTAACGTTCAAGCAGTTCTTTATATTCTTTTTTGGTCATTTTATTTGGTGATTTGCTTATTTGTTGATTTGCTTATTTGACGTGTAATACAGGCAAATCTTTTTTAATTCCAATGCTGTGAAATTCTTTGGAAAGATGCCTCTTTGTCTCATGGATTTAAATTGTTCTTTGGTAATCATTTTTGCCCTGCCTCTGCATTTGATGACAAATATTTGGCAACCGTAATTTTCACTCAGCTCATTAGCCTTCCATTTAATGTACCGGAAAACAAGCACCGTATATGCCTTTTTAAAAAAGGAAATAATTTGTTTCCACTCTGCTATTAGCCCTTGTATATATTTTTTAATCATATTAAAATACTGTTTAATTATCGTTTAAAGCCTCTGCGGTTGTATTTGTCAAAATAATATCTGTTTTATTTCTCACGGCTATCAGTACCAATAAGGCAGCCTCTTTTTCCTTTTTATTTTTTCCGTTTTGAACATCTTTTATCAGTTCATCGGTAAGCAGTTCGTAGTTGCTATACATATAGGATAACATTTTCTTTTTGTCGGATAGTTTTTCAAAGGCGCTGGCATATTTAGCGGCTTCGTCTGGTTTTATTTTAGGTGTTTTTCCGTCTCTTAGGTCTGCAAAACTTTCTAAAATAGTATTGCGTATTTCCTGCAATGATATATAACTGGATTTTCTTGCTTGTTCAAAATCCTCCTCTTTTTCCCAACGTTTTAATGTCTTAATAGAAACGCCCAGTATGTCTGATATTGTTTCCAAATCAAACATTTTTACGTACATGTCTTTTGCCTGCGACCTCTTTTTATCCGTTTTCTCCTTTGTGTATCTTGCCATAATGCAAAGGTATTTTTTATATATATTTGTTTTGTATTTTATACCAAGAATAGGTATAGTTATACCAACGCTTGGTATAAAATTTAAAACATGAAATTTTGCGTGTTATCTTTGCAGCACTTTTATTTTTTGTACTTAAAAACGACAGAGAAAATGGCAAAGGAAAAGAGGGCGCTGCCCGAAATATTAGAACAGGATTTTATCATTTGCGACAATACCTTGAACCGCAAAGGATGGAGGCTGCTTGTTGAAGGAATAGACATGGAGGGTTTTTTAAAGAATCCTGTCTGTATCACTGAGCATAATATGAAAAGTATTCCTGTTGGGAGATGGAAAAATTTACGTGTAGAGGGTGAAAAATTTTTAGGCACGTTGGAATTTGATAAAAACGACGAACTGGCGGTTACATTATATTGGAAGTATAAAGATGGTTTTATGAATGCTGTTAGCATAAGTGTTGTTCCAATAGAAGAAAGTGAACAGTTAAATATGCTTGTTGCCGGTCAGCGATATCCAACTCTAATAAAAAGTGAATTATGGGAAATCAGTATAGTTACTGTTCCTGGACAAAAAAACGCAGTGAAATTATGCACCCCTGAGGGTGGCGATTATAAATTAAATGTATTAGATAATAAAAAAGAAAATCAAATGAACAAAGACGAAAAAGATAAATCTTCTGAGGAAGATTTGCAAAAGAAATTAGATGCAGCGAATGAAAAAAACGTTGCAAATTTGGTAAAACTGCACGTTCAACGCGGTGTAGTTGCGGATGGAGAGGTTGAGTCTCTCAAAAAACTTGCATTGCAAGATTACGATACGGTTGAAAAAATGCTGGATGCGAGAACGCCAGCCAAAAAAGAAGAGGAAATGCCGGATGGAAAAGAAAAAGAAGAAGAGGGCAAAAAACTTGCTAATGAATTGAGGAAATTAAACCTCAATTCCGAACAAGGAAAATCCCCTAAAAGTAAACATGATGACTGGACTTTTTATGATTATTTCAGAAAAGACCCAAAGGCGTTGGATGCAATGCGGGAAAATGAACCCGAAAAGTACAAACAATTGGAGGCTGATTTTGCCTTACAGGCAGATGCAAGTAATTTGGTTTATAACCCAAAAAAAAGTAAGTAAATTTAAGTAAATAACGAATAAAATATTTAAGAAATGAGACGAATAATTGGATTATTGACGTTAGTAGCTGTTGCAATAGTAGCAACGGCAGAGATTATGTGTGGTGGAAATGCGAGCGTGTCCCGCCATATTTCAGAGTTTGGCGTATTGGCAATGGCAGCTCCAGCTGTTACGTTGGATACGCAAAAGATAGTATTTTTAACCTCTTTAAAAGAGGAGTACGAACAGATTGACACGTGGTTGAATGAGGCGGAAGATTTAAGTGCTTTTGTGGAACATGGGCAAACCTTAGTCTTTCCCGAAGCGGGTGCAGACCCTGCCGTTTACAAAAACAGAGTAACGGATATTGATTATGTAGAACCGAAAGAAACGGTATTTAAATCCGATTTGGATGTTTACGATTCTCAGAATTACAAAATCAGAAATATCTTCTTACATGCGTTGCCGTTTGAAAAAGTTCAGCATTATACAAGAAAGTCCGCTAAATCTATCATTAAACAGCAAAATGCAGATGCAGCCTTTACTTTCGCTCCCACCAATGCAGGAAGAAAGAAAATTATATTACCTACTACGGGCGATGTGAGGGATGGTATCAAAATGTTTAGACTGGATGATATTGCAAAACTGGCTCGTGCTTGCGACAATGAAGAGTTCCCTGACGGACGGAATTTAGTCCTCACTTCGGATATGTGGTGGGATTTGGTTTTGCAAAACGACATCTTGAAGGCTCAGTTAATGAATAGTCAGCATACGGGTAGAATTAATCCTTCTTTTGTGGAATATCACGGAATTAAAATTCACAAGTCGTTGGGCGAAAAATTAGGCATTGTTTGGGATTTATCCATAGATGAGAAAGCAGACCAGGGAACGCTGGCAGATGTATCAAGCGACCTTGTTCCGGCATCCTTGTTTTTCTGTGCTAACCAAGTGTTCAGAGCGGGCGGAAATATGGAAATGTTCTATTTGGATAAATCTACTAATCCAAGTGGTAGAGCCTACGAATTTGGATTCCAACACAGATTTAAAGCCGATTTCCAAATGGATGCTGAACGTTATTCAGGATTAGTTTATTTAGACAAAGCATAATAACAAACAAAATGAAAATTCGTAGCGAGGTCTATAAGGAGTTAAGAGATAGGTTGTTGGAAAAAATGCCCGACTTGCAATATGTTGATTTGCAAAAAGGGCAGTTTGACAACAAACAAAAAAACTACCCCATTCCATTGCCTGCCTGTTTGGTAGAGTTCAAACAGGTGCAATGGTCGGAATCAACAGGCGGACAATTGGGCGATTGCACAATAAGCATTCGTCTCTACATAGACCACGTTACGGATTCATTTAACGGAGCGGAACAGGAAGAAGAAACCATCAAATTATTGGATAATCTTGATAATATATATGAAAATATGCAAGGGTATTCAGGTGAAAATTTTAATCCGTTAAATCGGATATCAGATACAATAGTTGGATACGGTGAGAGATACGTATGTTATCAAACCGATTTTCAAACAACCTTATTTCAT
>JGI24695J34938_10003224_pt1 | contig 11554 bp, 7 predicted proteins | sample TergutCo191P3_FD_34938 | JGI IMG/M metagenome (IMG submission 34938) | reverse complement strand
CGCTTAAAGCCGGCGGCTGGAAGGGCCTGGGGCTGGCTGCACGGCTTAAAGGGCTCGGGTTGGCCTGGTTCGGTTTTTGGGAGGCTTTAAGGCTCTTGCGAGCTTATCGCCCTCATGTCTGTTTCGGGGCCGGTGGTTATGTGACTGTGCCTGTTGGTCTGGCCGCTTGGTTTCTGAGAGTGCCTCTTGTAATACACGAACAGAACTCCCGGGCCGGTCTGAGCAACAAGGTTCTGGGCCGGTTGGCCGCCCGTGTCTGTCTGGGGGTTGATGAGGCTGGGGCGGCCTTCCCCGCTGACAGGATCGTGGTTACAGGCAATCCCGTGCGTCCGGAGGTTGCGGCTCTCCATAAAATGGAACGGAATTTCGACCGTAGGCCGTTGACTGTTCTGGTCACTGGCGGAAGCCAGGGAGCCCGGGCATTGAATATGGTCGCGGCCCCTGCCTTGGCCGGTTTGGTAAACAGTGGATTGGCGGTCAATATCATCCATCAGGCCGGCACATCCAATCTGTCCGAGGTGCAGCGTATTTACCGGGAGGCCAATGTTGAAGCCGAGACGGCTGAATTCTACCAGGATATGGCCTCGCTTTACCAACGGGCCGATTTGGTCGTGGGCCGGGCCGGGGCCATAACTCTTTCGGAATTGGCCGCGGCCCGCCTGCCGGCTGTGCTGGTGCCGCTGCCGACCGCGGCCGACGATCACCAGACTAAAAACGCCCGGTTCGTCGAAGCGGGCGGAGCGGCCGTGGTTCTGCCCCAATCCGGCTTGACTCCGGAGAATTTGGCCGAGGTTTTGGCCGGGCTGTTGACTGCCCAGAAAAAATTGGCCGACTTTTCCCGGGCCGCCGCCGGCTTGGCCCGTTTGGATGCCGATGTTCGCCTGGCCGGGCTCTGCCTGGAACTGGCTGGATCGCCGCAGCCTGCTTCAAAACAGGAATCAAGAAATGTTTAAAGGAAAAAGACATATTCATTTCGTGGGCATAGGCGGCATAGGTATGTGCGGTCTGGCCGAAGTTCTCTTGAACCTGGGGCATAAGGTCAGCGGTTCGGATATCAAGGCCGGCGATATCACCCGGCGGTTGAGTGAACTGGGGGCGGAAGTCACAACAGGCCATTCCGGCCTGAACGTGCGCGGGGCGGATGTGGTGGTGGTCTCTTCGGCAGTTCCTGACGATAATCCCGAGGTGGTCGCGGCTCGGCGCGATTTCATTCCGGTCATCCCCCGGGCCGAGATGCTGGCCGAACTGATGCGCCTGAAATACGCCGTAGCAGTGGCAGGCAGTCACGGCAAAACCACCACGACCTCTCTGGTGGGCGCTATGCTGACCCGGGCCGGGCTGGATCCCACCCTGGTCATCGGCGGTCGGCTCAATCATCTGGGGGCGGGCGCCCGCCTGGGCCAGAGCGATCTTCTGGTGGCCGAGGCCGACGAATCGGACGGTTCCTTTCTGCTTCTGACCCCCACCATAGCCTTGGTTACCAACATCGATCTGGAACACATGAATTATTATCGGGACCTGGAGCACCTAAAGGAAAGTTTCCTGGCTTTCGTCAACAAGGTGCCCTTTTACGGTTTCTCCGTCCTTTGCCTGGATGACGTCAATGTCCAGAGTCTTATCCCCAAGGTTAAAAAACGCTATTTGACCTACGGGCTGTCAAGCCAGGCCGAAATCTCCGCACATAACATCCAGTGCGGCGAATGGGGATACGCCTTCGACCTCCACCGGTCCGGCGAGAACCTGGGGCGGGTTGACTTGAACATCCCCGGTCGCCACAATGTTTTGAATTCCCTGGCCGCCGCGGCCGTGGGCCTGGAAATGGGCCTGGACCCAGGGGTGGTCATAGCTGGCCTGGCGGAACTTAAAGGAATAGGGCGTCGCTTTGAAAAAAAAGGCGAAACCCGGGGGGTGACCCTTTTGGACGATTACGGTCATCATCCCACGGAAATCAGGGCCACCCTTTCCGCCCTGACCGAGTGCTTTCCCGAGCGGCGCAGGGTGGTGGTCTTTCAGCCGCATCGACACAGCCGCACCCAGAGTCTCTTTAATGATTTCATCTCGGCCTTCAACCAGGCTGACCGGCTAATAATCACAGATATTTACGGAGCGGGCGAGGCGCCCATAGAGGGTGTGGATGCCCGGCTTCTGGCTGAGGCCATCCGCAGTCACGGGCATCGCGATGTTGTCCATCAGGCCGATCTGTCCGGCCTGGCGGAATTTTTGGCCGCCGGCCTGACGCCGGGTGATGTCCTTCTGACCCTGGGAGCCGGCAACATCCATCTAGTGGCTGATGAGACTCTGCGCCTCATAAGCGGGATGGACGAAAAGAGCGGTGAGAATCAATGACCGATCCTTGGCATCGACTGGCTGAGACCCTGGGCGACCGCCTGAACTTTCAGGCGCCGCTTAGGGATTTCACCACCTTCAGGGTGGGCGGGCCGGCCAGGGTGCTGGCCCGGCCGGATGAAGTCGGAGAACTTCAGGCTCTCTTAGGCGCGGCCCACAGAGAAGGGTGGCCGATTATAATGCTTGGCGGCGGTTCCAACTTGCTCTTTGATGATGCCGGTTTCGACGGCCTGGTGATTAAGCTGGGCTCCGGTTTCGCCGCTTTGGAAGGTGTCGGTTCCCTGGTCCGGGCCGGGGCCGCCGCGGCCAGCGCCGAACTTCTGGCCTGGGTCCTGGAAAGAAATTTAAGCGGTCTGGAAGGTTTGGCCGGGTTGCCCGGTTCAGTGGGCGGCGCCTTGGCCGGCAATTCCGGCGCGGGTCCGGGAGGTCTTGGCGGGGTGGTGACCAGGCTTTTCATTATGGATGGAACTGGCCAGGATCGAATGCTTGCGGCTGAAGATTTGAATTTTGCCTACAGGCGCGTCGATGGGCTCCCGGAGGGAGCAGCAATTTTGGGCGTGGAATTCGCTCTGCACGTCCGCCCGGCCGGAGAGATTAAGGCCAGCCTGGAAGAATTTCGGGAGCGGCGGCGTGGTCAGCCTCTTGGCGGCCGTTCGGCCGGCTGTGTGTTCAAGAACCCGCCGTCCTTTTCTGCCGGGCGGCTTATAGATGAATGCGGCTTTAAGGGGCAACGGGTCGGAGGGGCTCGGGTGAGCGAGGCTCACGCAAATTTCATACTGGCTGAAGCAGGGGCTACGGCCGCGGATATTCTGACCCTCATAGACCTTGTCCGGGAAGGCGTTTTAGCGCGGCACGGACTGACTTTGGAGCTGGAACTTAAAGCCATAAACCCAGGCGGCGGAGTCAGGACATGAAAAAACACGAACGGCGCTCATTGTCGGGACGGAGAGAATCACGGCCGGTCCGTTCGGCCCGCAAAACCGTAACAGAACCCGGGCTTCGCGCATCTCAGATGTTCGGCTTGAGCCTGAAAGTCTTGGGGCAGACCCTTAAGGCTGTTATGGGGACGGTTCTGGTCATTGTGGCTTTGGCCGTCGTTTCCTGTATCCTGTTGATCGGTTATCTTTATGTCTCAAAATCGGATTACTTCGCTGTCAAAGAAGTGATTATCTCCGGCTTGAATAAAACCAGCCGCGAGGATGTTTTCCGGGTCGCCGGCCTGGACCGCCCGGTCAACATATGGCTTTTCGATGCCGACCAGGCTGCCGCCGCCGTTTCCACCATGCCTTGGCTGGACGAAGTCAGGGTTTCCAAGACCATGCCGGGCACGGTAACCATTGAGATCGTCGAACATCGGCCCAAGGTTCTGGTCAGCCTGGGCCGGCTCTATTATCTCAACGACAAGGGCAGCCTGTTCAAAGAACTGGAGCCGGGGGAAAACCCTGACCTGGTCATAGTCAGCGGCTTCAGCGAGGATGAGTTGTTGAGCCATACCTCCGGGGTGAGGAAGGCTTTGGCCGAGGTCTTCAACCTGGTGGATGTTCTGGCGGCCCGCCAGGATGAGTTCAAACTCGACCAGATTTCCGAAATAAATTATGATGCCGTGCGGGGCCTGACTCTTTTCGCCCGGCGAGGCGAATTGGAGATCAAGGTCGGCTTCAAGGACTATGAGGAGAAATTCCGGCGCTTGAACCGGGTTGGAGCCCATTTGAAACAGCACGGACAGTTCAAGGGNGTGGCTTACATAAACCTGGAAGCCATTCCCAGAGTAATCGTCCGGCATGGCTGAGCCGGGGTTTTTGGGTATTGGTCAATAANGTNCTGGATAGGGAGGGGATAATGGCTGAAGACTTGATTTTCGGATTGGATATAGGAACCACCAAAATCTGCTGCGTGGTGGGCGAACCCAATGACGAAGGCGGAATAGACATAGTCGGCATCGGCAGTCATCCTTCCCAGGGCATGCGCCGTGGGGCTGTTGTCAATATNGAAAGCACGGTCACGGCCATACAGCAGGCGGTGAAGGAAGCGGAACTCATGGCCGGCTGCGAAATACCCGAAGTATATGTGGGCATCGCCGGTGGACACATTGAAGGCCGCAACAGCCAGGGCGTCATAGCCATAAAAAACCGGGAAGTCACCCAGAGCGATGTGGAGCGGGTTCTTGAGGCGGCCCAGACCATGGTCATACCCATTGACCGCGAGGTCATCCATGCCATTCCTCAGGAGTTTATCGTCGATAATCAACCCGGCATCCAGGATCCGGTGGGTATGGGCGGAGTGCGCCTGGAAGCCAAGGTGCACATAGTCACCGGAGCCATCACCAGCGCCCAAAACTTGGTACGTTGCGCCCATCTGGCAGGATTGGATGTGCGCGACATCGTCTTGGAGTCAGTGGCATCGGCCGAGGCGGTTCTCACGCCTGAAGAGAAGGAATTGGGGGTGGCCCTGTTGGATTTTGGGGGCGGCACGATGGATGTGGCCATATTTTCCCAAAATAGCATCAAGCATACTTCAGTGCTGGCCTTGGGCGGAGCGCATCTGACCAACGATGTGGCCGTTGGGTTGCGCACCCCCACTGTCAGTGCCGAGGCGCTCAAAAAGCTCCATGGCTGCTGCCTGACCTCCATGGTTGAAGACGATCAGGTCATTGAGGTTCCCTCGGTGGGCGGCCGACCTCCCAGGTTGGTGGATCGCCGGGTGTTGGCCGATATTTTGGAATTGCGGGTCGAGGAGATAATGATGCTCATCAACCGGGAACTGGTCAAGAGCGGCTTTGACGACCAACTCAATTCCGGGGTGGTCATAACCGGAGGCGCGGCCCTTCTGGAAGGGGTTCCCGAACTGGCTGAGCAAATCTTTGACCTGCCCGTGCGGCGCGGATATCCGCGGGAAATAGGCGGACTTAAGGATGTCATCAATGACCCAAAATATGCCACGGCCGTCGGCTTGGTGCTCTACGGCATGACCAGGGAACGCATGAAAGGNGGGGGGCCTCGGCCGGACGGTTCCTTCCCTTCAATTTTCGGGCGTTTTAAGCGCTGGATCAAGGAAAGCTTTTGATGTTCGGTATTTTTTATCTGGTAGTCATATTTAATGTTGATAAAATAAAGGAAATGTGTTAAAATTGTAACAATTGGGGTTATCCCTGATCGAAATTGGTCAGGGAGGCCCTGTAATACCGGCGCGTCTGCAAGGGCGCGTCCGGAGTGAGACCTCAAGGCTAGGGGTTTCCAGGAGGGACCTTCAATGATGGAATTCGCTTTTCAAGACCAGAAGGTGCTGCACAAAATCAAGGTGTTCGGTATTGGCGGCGGCGGCAACAATGCCATCAACAACATGATTGAGGCCGGGCTCTCCGGGCCTTTGTTCGTGGCAGCCAATTCCGATATGCAGGATCTGGACCGCAATCTGGCCACCCACAAAATTCAACTCGGAGCGCAGTTGACCAAAGGGCAGGGTTGCGGCGGAAAACCCGAGAAAGGCAAGAACGCGGCCTTGGAAGATCTTGACAAGATAAAGGATCTTCTGGCCGACAGCGACTTGGTTTTCATTACCGCCGGCATGGGCGGCGGCACCGGCAGCGGCGGCGCCCCGGTTGTGGCCGAGGCTCTTTCCAAGCTCAACAACCGTCCCCTGGTTGTGGCTGTGGTGACCAAGCCGTTTGATTATGAAGGCAAGGTCCGCATGAAACAGGCTCAGGAGGCCATTGAGCATTTGAGTATGTGTTGCGATTCCATCCTGGTGGTGCCCAACCAGAAGCTCATGGACACCATGCCCAAGGGCTGCACCATACAGGAGGCCTTTCACGAAGCCGACAAGGTGCTTTTGAAGGCTGTCCAGGGCATTACCGACTTGATCACCGGCCAGGGCCTGGTCAATGTCGATTTCCAGGATCTTAAGACCGTCATGACCAAGCGCGGGCCGGCCATAATGGGGGTGGGCCAGGCCAGCGGACCGGACCGGGCCCGCAAGGCCGTCGAGGAAGCCGTGCTGAGCCCCCTTCTGGATGATCTTTCCATAGCCGGAGCCCAGGGCATACTCATTAATATCACCGGCCCCGGCCCCAATGATCTGGGTCTTGAGGAAATCGCCACCATCAGCGATTTCGTCACCGCTGCGGCTCACCCGGAGGCTGAAATATTCACCGGCATGGCCTTTGATGAAAGCCTGACCGAGGATGGAACGATCAAAGTCACGGTCATCGCCACTGGTTTGGGTCATGTCGATGTCCAGCCGGCCGTTGTTCCAGAGCCGTCCGAGGAGCCGGTGGAACTGACCGAACCGGAACAGGCTGAAGAACCTAAGGTTCTGAAATATACCCCGCCGGCAGCCCCGGTTGAGACTTTGGAAACTGAACGCACTCCGGCCCACAAACAGGCCGCCGTCGGCAGCGTCAGCCGGCGGGAACGCCTCAAGCGCTATGAGGCTCTAGGCTACGGCGAAGGCAATCTGGACCACCCGGCCATTGACCGGATCAAAAGAAAACCGCATGACTCTCTCAGTCTTGGCGAAGATAATTACGCTGTCCCGGCCTATCTCCGCCGTAGCGCCGACTGAATCAGGGAGTCATAGAGGCCACCAGGGTCTGGCGAAGGCTGAATGAAACCCGGCTTTGGCTTGGAGCGTTAAAAACCGTCTCCGGGAACTTGCGACCGGGGAAACCGGCTCGTTGTCCAAAGATCCCGGCGGCAAGCTGTCCGTGGCCTTGATATGGCCCGGCGACTACCGAACCAGTCTGTCGGCTTTGGGCTACCTTTCCATATATGGGTTCCTCAATAGCCGGCCGGATGCCTTGGCCGAACGCTTTTTCTGGCCCGACGATGATTTGGGCGAATCTTACCGGCGTAGCGGCGCTTTGCTTATGTCTCTGGAGAGCGGAAGGCCCCTTCGGGATTTTGACTTGATTGCCGCTTCGCTGTCTCTGGAAAATGATTATTGGCGCCTGCCGGCCCTCCTGGCCGCCGGCGGCTTGGCTCCAAACCGGGCCGAGAGATCCGAAGCCGACCCACCGGTCTTGGCCGGAGGAGTTGCTGTTTGGGCCAATCCTTGGCCCCTGTGGTTGTGGGTTGACTTGGTTTTGGCCGGAGAAGCCGAAGCCCAATGGCCCCAACTTCTTTCAGCCGCCATAAGTGGCGCCTCCCTTTTAAAAACCGATCGCCTCCGTCACTTGGCTGGAAATACTCCGGGCGCCCTNTGTTCCGAGGCTCTGGCCGATCTTCCATCCGCCGTTCGTCCAGCCGCCTTGGCTTGGCCGCCGCCTGAGACNCAGCTCCCGCCGGTTTCCTCCATAATCAGTCCCAAAGCCGAGTTCTCCAATGTGCGCCTGGTGGAAATCAGCCGAGGCTGCCCCCACGGTTGNCGTTTCTGTCTTACCGGGGCGATCTTTCGGCCACACCGGCCTTGGCCCCTTAAAGCCATCCTTCAGGCTTTGGGACCCCCGGCCGCGGAAAAGGTTGGCTTGGTGAGTTCAGCCGCCGCCGAACATCCGGAACTTTCCGAGCTTTTGGCCGAACTTTTCCGCCAGGGCCGGAGCGTAACCATTTCATCCCTGCGTTTGACGGCACTGACTCCGAACCTTGCGAAAAAGCTGGCCGCCGGCCGTCTCCACGGCGTGGCCGTGGCCCCGGAGGCCGGCAGCCAGGATTTGCGTGACCGCCTCAACAAAGATATTACCGAAGCTCAGATTTTGGACGGAGTACGCCTATTGAGTGAAGCCGGATTGAAAAATTTAAAGCTTTACTTCATTCTGGGCCTGCCAGGTGAAACTCAGGCGGATTTGGCTGCCCTGGCGGATTTGGCCCGGGAAATCCGTCGGGCGGCGGGCGTTCGGCCAAGCCTGGCCATCTCTCTAGCCAATTTCACCCCCAAACCCCATACCCCTTTGGAAGGAGCGGCCATGAATACGGCCGGGGAGTTGAAAAGCAAAGGGGCCTGGGTCACCAAAGCCCTGAAATGTCTGCCCGGCCTGAAGGTCAACCTGGACCCGCCCCTGTGGTCCATCACCCAAGGGCTTCTGGCCAGAGGCGGGCCGGAGAGCGGCCGGCTGGTGGCGGCCCTCTTTCGGCATCGTGGCCGCTTAAAGCCCAGTCTGGCCGAGTTCGGCTACACTTCAGACCATCCCCTGCACCGACCCTGGCCGGACGATAAACANCGCCCTTGGCGGCTCATCCAGACAGCGGCCGGCTTGAAATATCTGGCGGAAGAGGCGGCCCGGGCTGACCAGGGGCTATTCACCGCCCCCTGTCCCCTTGGAAACATCTGCGGTCGCTGTTCGGCCTGCGCGAAACCATAGTGATTTATGAAGGCGTTGGCTGATTAAGCCCGGGCCTCATTAATTTTTTCCTGGAAGTTGCTATTGGTCAAATGTTTTTATGAAACTATGGTCGTGGCTTGCGAAACCATAGGAGATGAAGTGGTGACCGCTTTGGCCCGGCTGGGCCTGGACTATCCGGTCGTCTGGCTTGAGGGTGGGCTGCATAACAGCCCGGACCGATTGAGAGCCCGCCTGGCGGAAGTCCTGGCCGGGGCGGATGGGCAATGCGAGCGCCTCCTTATGACTCTGGGCTATTGCGGCGGGGGGGTCAATGATTTGAAAACCGGCGGATATGTCACTATCCTGCCCTTGGCCGACGACTGCCTCTCGCTACTTTTGGGCTCCATGGCCGCCCGCAGGGCCGGTTCCCTGGTGCCCACCTATTATCTCACGGCCGGCTGGCTGCGCCACGAGAACAACGTGGTCAGCGATTATGAGCGATTGGCAGTCGGAAGCGGCCGGGCCAAGGCCGACCGGATAACCAAGATGATGCTAAAGCATTATCATCGTTTCGGCTTGGTGGATACCGGGGTTTACGACCTTGAACGGACGGCGGAGCGGGTGGCCCCTTTGGCTGAAAGAATGAATTTGAGGGTGGAAACCCTGCCCGGCGATGCCTCCTGGCTGGATCGCCTGCTTATCGGGCCTCACGATGATTTCCTGGTTCTTCCGCCTCATACCGAGTTGGGCTTTGACCATTGGAGCGATTTTCTGCTGAGCGGCGGCCAATAGGGGTTTTAGATTGATTTCAGCCTTGGTTGTGGCTGATCATCAATAACATTCGGGCCGAACCGTTGGCGTGAACCGCGTCAGGTTATGGCATACCCTGCGGCGGGCTGTTTTTGGTTTGGCAAAGTCCGCCATTGTGGTAAAATATTAAGCTCGGGATTATAGTTTTGTGGAAGTCGTCGCCTTGATGGAATTGATGCCGGACTATTTATTGACTAGCCGACTGAATTTATTCAGAAGTGATTTCAAAATATGTGAAATCACGGAAATTTATTGTCCCTCTAGGAAACTGTTTAACCGCCGGAGCTTTATGAGGTAATTTTGATCGCATATAAAGATGAACTGGAAATACCCGGCGTACTGCCTCTCCTGACCGTGCGCGATGTGGTTATTTTTACACATATGATTCTGCCGCTATTCATCGGCCGCGAAGTTTCCGTGGCCGCGGTGGAGGCGGCTCAGGAATCGGACCGCCTGATTTTCATCGTCGCCCAGAAAGATCAGACCCGGGACGACCCGGGGCCTGATGACATCTATCAGGTGGGCACGGTGGCCATGATTATGCGCCATCTGAAAATGCCCGACGGTCGCCTGAAAATTCTGGTCCAGGGCTTGGCTAAGGCCCGCCGGACCGGGATGGTGGCCCGCGATCCCTATTTCAAGGTCAACCTGGAGCCATTGACCGAGTGGCCGGCCCCGGAACCATCCGTGGAACTTGAGGCCCTGATGCGCAATGTGCGCGAGCAGAGCCAGAAAATACTGTCGCTGAAAGAGGTTCTGACCGATGAGGTCGTGGCTATTTTGGACAGCGTGGAGGAACCCGGCCGCTTGGCCGACCTGGTCACCAGCAATATACGGGTGAAACTTGAGACGGCCCAGAAGGTATTGGAGGCGGTCGATCCTCTGGCCCGTCTCCGGCTGGTCAATGATTTCCTGGGACAGGAACTCAAGGTGGCCACCATGCAGGCCAAGCTGGATTCCGAAGCCCGGGAGGAGATGGACAAGTCCCAGCGCGAATATTATCTCCGGGANCAACTCCGGGCCATCAAGCGGGAACTGGGCGAGGAAAACGCCAAGGACGATGAGATCACCGATTACCAGCAAAAGATCAAGAAAGCCCATCTGCCCAAAGAGGTATCCACCGAGGCTCTGAAGCAGTTGGCCCGCCTGGAATGGACCCATCCNGATGCGGCTGAGTCCAGCCTTATCCGCACCTATTTGGATTGGATTTTGGATCTGCCCTGGTCCGTTTCCACCCGTGACCATTTGGACTTGGTTGAAGCCAAGAAAGTGCTTGACGCCGATCACTACAACCTGGAAAAAGTCAAAGATCGTATTCTGGAATACCTGGCCGTCCGCAAACTGCACAAGCGGCAGAAAGGGCCCATCGTCTGCTTTGTAGGCCCGCCCGGCGTGGGTAAAACATCTCTGGGGCANTCCATCGCCCGGGCCATGGGCCGTAAGTTCGTGCGTTTTTCCCTGGGCGGNATGCGCGATGAGGCTGAGATCCGAGGCCATCGCCGCACCTATATCGGAGCCTTGCCGGGACGCATCATACAGGGATTGAAAACAGCCGGCTCCAACAACCCGGTTTTTATGTTGGACGAGGTGGACAAGATCGGGGCGGATTTCCGGGGCGATCCGGCCGCGGCTCTCCTGGAGGTTTTGGATCCGGAACAGAACAACGCTTTTTCCGACCACTACCTCAATCTGCCCTTTGACCTGTCCAAGGTCATGTTCATCACCACGGCCAACCTCTTGGATCCCATACCCCAGGCCCTGGAAGACCGCATGGAGGTCATTCACCTTTCCGGTTACACGGCCGAAGAGAAGGTGACCATAGCCAAGCGCCATATGGTGCCCCGCTTGGTGAGCGACCACGGATTGAACCGGACCCAGTTGGTTTTCACCGATACGGCTTTAAAGGGCCTTATCGCCTCCTACACCCAGGAGGCCGGTCTCCGGGGTCTGGATAAGAAGTTGGCCGCCATCTGCCGAAAGGTGGCCCGCAAAGTGGCTGAGGGGCGGCTTGGGCCTTACCGCATCACCCCGGCGTCCCTTCCCAAATACCTTGGCCCTCAGGAGATACTGCCCGAACCGGAGAGGATCGAAGGCCAGGTGGGGGTGGCCACAGGTCTGGCCTGGACCGAATTCGGCGGGGAA
>JGI24695J34938_10003222_pt1 | contig 11562 bp, 8 predicted proteins | sample TergutCo191P3_FD_34938 | JGI IMG/M metagenome (IMG submission 34938) | reverse complement strand
AAAGTATCGAAATCCTGATTCGTTTGTTGAACTTCTCAAACCATTCACAGACAGGACATCATTGAATGCCGCCGGAAAGGTCATTTTATTGTTATTTGAATTAGCCGAAACAATGATAATACCGCTTTCAACTATTTGGCTGATTATGCCTGATAATTTAGGGACATCCGCAAAAGAGGTAGTTCCAATACTTAGATTAATTAAAGCTATATCATGTTTTAAACACCATGTTAGTGCAATTATTAATGAGTTTACATTTCCTCTGTTTGAGTCATTGTCCAGAATTTCTATAAATGATATACGACAGTTACTGGTAGCATTATTAAGAAACATAAAAACACATGATGTTGCATGTGAAAGATTGTTACAATCTTTTGCTGTTTGGGAAACTATTTTATTTTCCTTGATCAGCAAAACATCACCGAAGTCATGATTTTTTTTCTTATAGATTTTCAAAAATTCAACATCTATAGCACTGTCTATGAAAGCAACATTCAATCTTTTTTTAAAATTCAAAACATTCCTTTCTGTGAAACAATATTTATTCCACTTCCCGTAGCCGCTCAACAAGAGTTGCATTTGAGACACTCCGATATACCAATGCAGGAACAATAAAGCTGATAGCAAGTATAATAGCGTATATTATTAAAACAGATACAAACGGATAATTAAATCTAAAAGCATCATCAATGTTACTTACATATAATAGTAAAGCGTAGGCTATCAAATTGCCAATTGTAGCAGAAAGTAATATAGATATGATACCATAGCCGATACCTTCATACATAATTGCTTGCCTTACCTGCTTTTTACACATACCAATACATTCTAATAGTGCAAATTCATGTTTACGTGCGATTGTACTGACAGACATAACATTGATAAAATTGAACACACCTATTAGTGACAAAATTCCTGCAATACCACTACCCAAAACAAATAGTAAAGCCATAGCTTCCACAAATGCCCTCTTGGCATCGATTCGAGAAACCAATTGTTCGTTTATACTCAACATATTGCTGAGTAAGTGATAATAATATTCTTCTTCATTTTCATTTATCGCGTCCAGACTAATACTAAGAATATCTGCGGAGGCATAATTTTCTTCATGTTCAGCGGATATAAATGGTTCAAGAAATTTATTTGATACAAGTATCTCAGGGGTTCCTCTATGTGTCGAGCCGCTGACAGGGGGATTCATTAATTCAACAAACCCACCAAAGGTTATCTGCGCAGGAATTTTGGATGGTCCAATATTTATTTCAAGTATTGAACCTATATCAAAGGTGTTCATCCTTACTTCATTATAAATCCAATTATTTTCTCCTTCATTCCATTCTTCAAATCCTCTTGTTGAAAAAAAAGCCAGCTCGCCGCGATTAAAAGCTTCTATATTTTCAAGTTTTAAGGCACCATCAGTAACCTCAGTCAGCATACGCAAGTCTGTGGTTTTTAAGCCTAAGTAATATTTATCAAAAAGTTGCTCTATTACTTCATCATATGCTAAATTATCTCTTTTACTAATGAATTCCACATGCTTGCTAATTTCATTGGTATTTACAAATTCGCCATGTATTAGTGCAGATATATGAGCCTTATCACCAAATTCGTTCAAAATAGCATCAACAAATTTATCATCTAAGGTACCGTATGGCATACGACTTGAAACCAACATAAAATCGTAAAGATATTCCTTATCTAAGTTATATTCTATATCCATACTGTTAGATAATGTTGCTGCGGATGTAAAAACCGCAATACCAATAAATAAACTAAGAACTGTGATCCTTAACCTTTTAGGGTTTCGATTCATATTGCGAACAGCTATTTTTAGCGGTTTACCATTGGCAGATGAGTGGTATGCTTGTATCGACCGGTTTTGGTTTTCAGCGACATGCCGCATTCCTTCTATGGGGGAAACTTTCGCTGCTTTTTTTGAAGGGGAGACAGAAGCAAGGTATACAGTCAAGATCGTAAATATAACACCGCCAATATAGATAATTGGTGAGAATGATATTACAGCACCAGTTTTTAAATCGGTTTCAATTAATATAGGTACAATAAGAAACGAAAGTAATGAGGTTACTATCAAACCTATAGGAATTCCTATTATACAAAGTCTAATTGATTGCTCAATAACGATACGGCTTATTTGCTTATTTGTCATCCCCAATGTTTTTAATAAGCCATAAAAGCGGATATCTTTCGACACGGATATATACATTACATTATAAATTAATAAATAGCCTGATAACATTAAGAATGCCGTTATGGCAACAAATCCCAGATAAAGTGAAATACTGTGAGAAACATTATTCAAAATCGGTGCAACGGCATATGCTTGAGTGGTATAAAATGATAAATCATCAATTAATTTATCAGCATACTCCGCAATCCTATTATTAAAAATGATATTTATCATTGTATTTTCTAAAATATTTGCACCAAATTTATCCGCAGTTTCATAGGATGTATAAATACCGAGTGATTGATTAATCCCAGGTGACCTCATACGTCCAAAATCTGTATAAATAAGCGATAAAATAAATGTTTCTGTGATTTCTTCATCGGTTAAAAAATTTGTAAATGTTATTGGTATTTCCATTCCAAGTATAGGATTATCAATTCCCATCGCCGCTAATGTATACCTGGAAATCATAACTTCGTTCTCTGCTTCTGCATACTTACCTACTATATTTATAAAAGTAGGCGAAAACATCTCATCCCAGTGAGTTTTGTCAACATACGCAAATATAACATCACCCAACTGCGGATAATCATCTATTGTACCAATATAATGCGCAACGCCTACATGACGAACATAATCAAGGTTATAAACGCTTTCCATTTGTTTTTCTGTGGGTTGATAAAATGCAAATTGCGAAGCTGACCCTTGCATTCGCAATGCTTGCATGTTAAGGGATTCAATATAACTCATACCCATACTAAAAATAGAAGTAATCATAAATGTTGTAAGTGAAATAGCAGCAATAACAAAAAAGTTTCTTGCTTTATCGGACCGTATGGCTTCTTTGGTTATTTTACTCGTGATGGTTGTTTTACTATCACTCATTAGTTATGTCCCCCTGCCACTATTTTTCCGTCCTGCAGTTTGATTACTCGATCAGCTAGTGCCGCAAGATAATCATTATGTGTTATTACAATGACTGTTTGGTTAAATTCTTTAGCGACTTTAAATAGTAAATTAAAAACATCTCTGCTGCTTTTTGAATCTAAATTGCCTGTGGGTTCATCCGCCAATACAAAAGAAGATTTTGTGGATAATGCTCTTGCGATAGCTACTCGCTGTTGTTGCCCGCCTGAAAGCATATTCGGCATCGCATTTAATTTATCACCAATCCCTAGAGCATTTACGATATCATTAACAAAAGAATGGTCGGCTTTTCTGCCGTCAAGTTCAACCGGTAAGACAATATTATCATAAACGCTTAGAATGGGGACAAGGTTATAGCTTTGAAAAATAAACCCAATATTCCGTCGGCGAAATATTGTTAACTGTTCTTCTGTCATATCTGATATATCATGACCATTAATAATAACTTTGCCGCTTGTCATATTATCAAGCCCACCAAGCATATTTAATAATGTACTTTTTCCGGAACCGGACATACCTACTATTGCCACAAATTCTTTTTCATGAATTTCCAAATTTACTCCATCAAGTGCGCGGACTATATTTGGCGAAATGCCGTAATGCTTAATTAAATTTTGGGCTACTAATATGGACATGATTATACTCCTTTTGCAGGATAAAATATAAAGCATTATCCCGATTTAGAGTGAAAATGCGAATTGCATCAAACTAGGAAGATAAACCCTCATTTTCACTCTTTATTAATTAGGTATTAGGTTTCATTTAGCTCTGTACTACAGTTTTGCTTGCGGTACTAAAAGTTCCGTTTTTATCAGTATTGCTACCGATAAACAGAAAACAAAAGCAGTTACAATTACAATTACAATTACTATATGCTTCAATACTGTTTATCTGAATCACGCGATTTTTACTTAACTTGCGCATAATTATTCCCTCCTTTCTAATGATTTAAAGCTTATGTTAGTTAAATATAACTACTATACGCGTCAATATTATTTTTTACCTCTTAATGAAATAGAGGCTCAAATAATTATGTCCGCAAAGCTCTTTGATAAGTAGTGGATTGAGTATTGCTTTCTGAAGCAACACGATTAATAGATAGGAAGCAAAAACAGCTACATCCGCAAGCGCAGGCACTATATGCTTCAATACTATTGTTTACTTCAGCGTTACGGTTTTTGTTTAATTTACGCACAATATCTTCTCCTTTACCAAATTCTGGTTATCCTCTCATGCCTTGTTGCTGTGTAGCGGAATTGAGATTATTACTTGTATTTGAGCTATTAATACCTAAAAAGCAAAAACAATTGCATCCACAACCACATCTACTATATGCTTCAATACTATTTACTTTTAAATCCCGATTTTTATTTAGCTTGCGCATAATTTCATCCTCCTTTCTATATATGGGTTTGGTAACCTAGTTTATGAATTCATTTACAAAAGCTCATACATATACTTGATAAAACAAACTTGTATGTATTTGCTCTACCTGTCACAAATAGACAATTGTTCAACTATGGCAGTCGCAAGATTTTCAAAGTTGCAAGCTTCTAAAGATTCAATAAAAGTAGTACTTATTTTGAAATCAAATTCTCGACTAACTTCTAATAATATATAAACAAATATTTCTGCTCCGACTCTGTATGGTTCTCCAAATAGACTTTTTTTAGTGTCATCAACACTTATCCCCGATATTTTAAATATAATCGAAGACAATTTTTCTCTTATGGTTTCATTCATATTTTTATTCCTCCTAAACTATTGTCGGATTATTTTGTAATAAGCTTTCAATATTACTAAATGCTTTATATGAATCGTCTTCATTATAAGCGGCAAAAATCGTAAATCTATTGTTTTCTGAATTTTTCTTTAATTTGTTATCAACAAAATCAGATGTAAGGTATAAATACTCCAATTCGTCAACTCTGTCAATACCTCTTGATATGCTGCAATTTGAGACACTAAAAAATTCTGCTGACACACCAAATCTATATTTGCATAGATTTGCAAAATTCTCCAAATATTCATAAGTATATTGTTCATTATAATATAAACTGACAATTCCAATATCAGATTGGACAGCATGTTGAACTATAAATGGAAGAATACCAAACCCGTTTAAAATAAAATCGTTATACTTCATAATGGGTTGTGGGACGCCTAATATAATCACATCAGGATTCTCATTCTTCGAATGACGGTGAATAAAACGATTAAACATCAATATTTTATCAGCTACGGCAATCGTTATATCATATAGAAAATCCGGCAACGGCAAGCAACCAATTAAATGACCATGTTCATGAGAACAAATTTGCATAACTTTATATCCTTTATCCAGAAAATATTTTCTAATTGAATATTCTGTTTGTGATTGACCACAATAATCACCTATAGAAAATACAGAAATGATGGGGGCATCTATTGGCATTAATTTCAAATCTGACGTAAAATCAAAGTACTCCTTGTTTTTATCGCTAAACATTTCTGATTGCAGATTTAATCGTCTGTTTAAGTGCTTGGAAATTTTGACTTCTTTTCCTAAGCTTTTGGCATAATTATAAATATCTTTGTAAATGTTATCATTGGCTGACCAGATACTATCAACTAAATAAATCACATCAGCTTCACAAACTTTAGGCATATAATCGCTATGCAACAAAATGCCCGCTTCGGATCCGCCATCCAGTTTTGCGATATCTTCTCCGGCTAAAGTACTCAGATCAGGTGCCAAAAGAGCAATGGGATCATAATTATTCAGATAAGCAAATCTTGCAATCGCAACAGTATTGTAATCAATAGGAAAAATAGCCACTTTTTTAGACATTATAAGTTTCCTCCTCAAATAAGTATCCATTCTCTCTTAACAAACAAATCGTTATAAAGCTATTTAATGTACCGGTTTTTGCTGACTCGCAGTAGCTTAACCTTCTATTTTTAGAAAGCTCATTTATATCGTCAGCCGAGTTGCAACATAAGGTGCAATGAATAAAATTCCAACAATTCTTACACTCATCTTCTGTAATTTTACCAATATTAAGTAAAGCTCTTGCTTTTTCTATATCAATGCCTGTAAAAACACTTCCGATCCGCATACTTTCTGATGATTCACTCACCCTTTCACACGGAAATATATTACCATCAGTATCAACGAACGGACGTCTGGCACCCGGTATGCATGTCCCCGAAGGATGAGCCGCCGGGGATAAATTTTGCAGACAGCCAAAGTCATTATATGTACGTGCTAAAATCGGCAATTCTAGTGAAAAGAACTTAGATACCTCTTTTTTGCTAATTATACCTAATGCTGCCAACAGCATCTTAGTACGTTGAACTCCATAGTTCACATAATATAAATCGTCATACTGTATTGATTTAAGGCTATTAAAATCACTAACCAATGATGTTGATAACACACTATCACCTATTACATCACTTGCGTTAAAATATTCACTTAGGCATTTATAATCACCGCCCGGTGCAATAACGGTATTAAAACTTATTTTATTAAAAAAATCCGGATATTTATCTTTTATATACATTATATTTTTCATCAATTTATCATATGAACCTTGCCCATCAGCAAAAACTCGATTTTTATCATGCATTTCTTTTGGACCATCTAAGCTTACTAAAATATTAAAGCCTTCCGCAAATAGAAATTCAATTATGTTATCGGTAAAAACAGTGCCATTTGTGGTCAGAGATAAAGTAACTTTTTTATATGGATAGTTTTTACGAATATAATGAACTATTTTCTTTATGTTTTCAAATTCCAACAACGGCTCGCCTCCATAAAACCCAAAATCAATTTGCTTTGAGTTTGCTGAATGATTCATTCCGTAATCCACACTGCGTTTCATAACCTCATAAGACATGACCTTATTCGAATGACCTCGTTGTTCATATGTACCTGAATAAGTACAATATAAGCATCTTAAATTGCAATTCTGAGTTACCTGCATTGTAACTTTTTCTACTTTGTTGTTTACATGAAAATCAAGCAGATGATCTTGAGGATGCATAACTAATTCTAATATAGGTTTCGGAAAATAACCTTTCTGCTGAAAAGAATTTAATATTGCCAAATCGCTTTTGGTTTCAATGCCTTTTTTGAGACGGCAAAAAGCATCGTATTCATCATCGCTAACTTGATGAATATTGTTTGTTTCCCTGTCATATACATATTTTCCTCTAGGAGTTGAAAAGGGTTTAAATATCAATTTCATAAAGCGTTATCCTTTGCATTGGTTAATATTTTTTTAAAATTTTCATTGCTGTTTATTAGCTTATCAAAAGTTCCAATATCAGCGACAGTACCATTTTCTATAATAAATATTTTATCAACTTTCCTTAGTATATCTACTCTATGGCTTATTATTATAATCATTTCATAATATGTACTTTGGATAATAAATTCGTCAAATTTAACTTCCGCACCTAAATCAAAACTACCTGTCGCTTCATCTAAAATTAGTATTTTACTTTTTTTTGCAAGGACTCTTGCTAGTGCAACTTTCTGCTTTTCTCCACCTGATAATTTTGAGCCATTATACCCAACGGATGTTTCGATGCCATCAGGGAGTGACTCAATAAAGTCTGAGGCTGTTGTTAGGTTCATAGCATTATGTATTTCTTGATCAGTAAGATCGTTTGTTATATTTACGTTGCCTTTAATAGAAGTATCAAAGAGAATTGGATTTTGTAACATCACGCTAAACAGATCTCGATAATCGCTTAAATTAATATTTTTTATATCCATACCGTTTAGTTTGATATGCCCATTCTGTGGTTCGAAAAAGCGTAAGAGCAAATTAGTAATTGATGTTTTACCTGAACCATTTGCACCTACAAAAGCGACTTTTTCACCTTTCTTGATAGAAAAGTTCAATTCCCTTAATACCGGTGCCTTACCATTATAATTGAAAATCACATTCTCAAAAATAATTTCTTTAATTTCACTTTCAGCTTTTATAATGTTTTTACCGCCGGAAGTTTCAACATCATTATCAAAGTAATCTATATAACGATTGAAAGCAGGTACGCTGCTTTTAAGCATAAATGAAATATTAGCTACTATTGCTATAGGCTGAATCACATACATTGTATAAGCTGTAAAGGCAAATAAGCCGCCAATTGTAAGGCTGTCTCGTAATATTAGAATGGCTCCCAATAAGGTAAGCCCATTTGTAAATATATTGCTTAATATTCTGCTTGATGCATCAGAAAAGTTATCAATGTATGCTAATTGCTTATCTAAATCGGCTATTTCTTTTTTTAATTTCAAAAACTCATTTTTTCTTCTTGCTTCTATATTCCAAAGCTTAATGATTTCAATACATTTGAATGTTTCACTGAACCATATTGAAAAACTCTCATTTAGTTTCATCAAAGTAACAAAATGCTTTTTCTTTAGTTTCGAAAATAAATTCTTTGTAATAATCTCCAATGGGATTATTGATAAAATAAATATAGTTAAGCGCCAATCTATTATAATAAGCCCAACAATACCACCAATGATCCTAAATAAGCTAATTATTATATGAAGTAAGCTATTACTAATAATATTTGTTATACTTTGAATATCGCTATAAACATTACTAATTGTCTTTGCAAAGTTATTATCTTGGTGGTAAGACACCTTCAAATCAATAGAATGTTCAACAGCCTTATACATTAAATCAATAGAAATTTGCCTGTTTATGCGTTCGTATTGTGAAAATTGAAAATATGAAAATAATTCTTCCGCAAGGAATAACCCAACGATTATTACTATATATTTAAGGACTATATTAAAGTCGCCGGCTATTATTCCATCATCAAAAATAATCTGTTGAACAAGTGGGGTTAATATGCCTAAAGCAACCACTATTACCATACAGGAAGAAATAAATGTTATCCGCCATTTGTAAGGTTTTAATTGATTAAGCATAAATTTGGAAATTCTCTTAGCCAATATTCCTCCATCAATAAATAAACTATTTACTTTGCTAAATAATATTTAAGATAACCAACAAAATAATAATTTTTATAATATTGTTTGTACATTTGCGAAGCTCAAATTGGATAATAACAAATATAATCGTCATTTTCAATCTGAGTGTGATAACTTGTCAAAATTTGTGATATTCGTTAATTCTCAAACTTCGCACATTAAAATTCTAAAAAGTCCATAAAAATGATTGCTTCTATACGTATATGATGTATAATGTGATAATGAAATACAAATCGGAAACGGGGTTATTATGAAAAAGAGAATTAAATTAACAGTACTAATAGTCATTATGGCTTTGCTGGGTGTCCTTAGCGGTTGCGGCAGAGGGGGTAATGATAATTTTGCTTCAAAAGATTTTATCTTTCGCTTTGAAGAACTCCCTGCTTCGCGGGAGCTAAAGGATAATCTTAATATTGTGACAGCAGGAGACGCTGTTTTTATGTACGGGACAGTTTGGGATGATTCTTATATGAATTCTGAGTTGAAGCTATATCGGATCACAGAAGGCGGGGAGATTGATTCGCAGGTTGCTTTTAGGGTTCCTTCGGGGACATATTACGGGACTTTGGCAGGGAGTAGCGACGGGCGGATTTTTGCGGTCAAAACTGTTTATCCGACATATGATGAACCTAGCGGCGATATCGGAATAATGCCTCTTCCTGTGACCCCTCGTTTAAATTCTCAAGCAGGTGATGAAGAGATTTTATTAGAAGATATCTCTGAAGAGGAAGGGTTGGAGATAGATATTGAAGTAGATACTGATGATGCGGTTTCTCGAAGAGAAGTGTCTGTTGCGGATATTTCATCAAGTTATGTTGAAGATTATTCCTATCAGACAGAGCAGTATTATTTGGTAGAGTTAAGGTTTGACGGAAGCGAAAGAGAACTGGCACTGCTTAATAGTAATACTGATTTAAATTCAATGGATTATTTTTATGTTAATCAGATTTTTAGTTTGCCCGGGAACAGGTTGGCGGTTTCGGCGATGGAAACAATCGCGTTATATGATGTTAACGGCAGTTATATGGGTTTGCTGAATCTTGACTTGGGTGATAATATATATGGCAGTAATTATTTAATGCTTAGAGACGGCAGATCCATAATGTACTATTTCGGTGATCAGGTATTAGTTTTCCGCGAATTCGACGCTATGACAGGACAGTTGGGCGAAGAGCATAAGCTGGAAGGAAATATGATTTATAGTTATTCGATTCATCCGGGAGCAGGGTATGATATTTTGCTGTCAGATTATAATGATGTACTTGGTTACAATCTCGGTGAAGAGCCTGTCAAACTAATGAATTATGTTGATTCTGATTTAAGCATTTATAGCATAAATAATATTTTTGCGATTGATCCCGAGCATTTTTGGGGGATGATTTATGATTCTATTGAGGGACGTAACTATTTTGCCCGCTTTACGAAGGTACCGCCCGAAGATGTTGTTGATAAGATTAATATTGTTTTGGCGGGAAGTTATATAGATTGGGACATAAGGAGCCGTGTTATCAGTTTTAATAGGGCGAATGAGAAATATCGCATTTCGCTGATGGATTACGGTGCTTTATATAACAATAATGACGACTGGCAGGCAGGGGTGACAAGATTAAATACTGATATTGTTTCGGGGCGTGTGCCTGATATTATATCAATAACAGGTGATATTCCTGTTCAAAGTTATATGTCTAAAGGTTTATTTGCGGATTTATTACCGTTTATCGAAAAAGACCCCGAACTTGATGTCGCCGATTTATTGCCGAATGTCGTTGAGGCTTATTCGATGAACGGAAAAATGTATCGTTTAGTACCACAGTACTATATTGGGACGGTATTCGGGAAAACATCATTAGTCGGCCCTGAACCCGGTTGGACGATTAAGGATGCACAAGCTCTTTTAAGACAAATGCCCCCTGAAACGAGATTGTTTTTTGATATGATGACGCGTGAAACGATTCTTTACTATGCGATGTATTTGGGCGGGGATCAGTTTATTGACTGGGAAAAAGGCGAATGTTATTTTGATGGTGAAGGTTTCATTAACTTGTTAGAATTTATGAAGGATTACCCTGAGCAAATTGATTATTCGAATTATGAACGGATGGATTATTGGTACGATATGGAAAATGGTTATCGCGAAGACCGTATTTTATTAATGTTTTATTCGTTAAGTAATTTCCGCGACTATAACCGAGTTGCCAAGGGGCAATTTGGTGATGATGTAACGATGATCGGATTTCCGACCGAAAGCGGTATTGGCGCCTCATTATCGGCAAATCAATCGTTTGCGATGTCAGCAAAAACGAAGCATCAAAATGCGGTTTGGGAGTTCCTTCGCGGGTATCTGATGGAAGATTTTCAGACGTCAAATATGTATTCATTGCCGATAAGCCGTAAAGCTTTAGAGGTCAAAGCGCGGGAAGCGATGGAGCGCCCCTATTATTTGGATGAG
>JGI24695J34938_10003221_pt1 | contig 11563 bp, 8 predicted proteins | sample TergutCo191P3_FD_34938 | JGI IMG/M metagenome (IMG submission 34938) | reverse complement strand
CGCAGTGCTGGATAAAATACGCGCCGCGATAAAAGCAGGGCAGGAAGTTCCGTACCACTTTGTTGAAGTAATGGCATGCCGCGGCGGATGTATCGGCGGCGGAGGGCAGCCCTACGGCTGTACCGACGCGATTCGCAACCAGAGGACATCCGGTCTTTACGCGGACGATGAAAAATCACAGTACCGCTGCTCGCATCAGAATCCGAATATCAATCAGGTTTACAAAGAATTCCTTGGAGAACCCGGCGGGCATAAAGCTCATAAATTATTACACACAAAATACGCGGAAAGACCGCTTTACACATTATAAGAAAATATAGAAGGAGTATTTATGGACAAGTTTTTTGGTATCACAGCAAGCGGATCAAATATTCGCACGGAAGTAATTGCCGGAATTACGACATTTTTTACAATGGCGTATATTATGTTTGTTAATCCCGATATTTTATCTGCGTCAGGAATGAGCTGGAACGGAGTTTTTGTCGCTACAATTCTTGCGGCGGCAATCGGAACGCTCATTATGGGTTTTGTCGCAAAGGTTCCGTACGCTGTCGCGCCCGGTATGGGCTTGAACGCTTTCTTTACTTTTACCGTTTGTTTTGGTCTTGGTTTCGCGTGGCAGGAAGCTCTCGCGATGGTATTTATCTGCGGTATTATCAATATAATAATAACTGTTACAAGCCTTCGCAAAGCAATTATTAAATCAATTCCTAAATCGCTTCAATTGGCGATTGGCGGAGGTATCGGTCTTTTTATCGCCTATATCGGCGTTAAGAACGCGGGTTTCATCAACTTTAGCGCGACATCTGAAGGTTTTACAATCGGCGCCGCTGCGGTTCCTCAGCTTACTCACTTTGACGCCGCAGGACCCGTTCTCGCGCTTATCGGTCTTGTTATCATTGTTACTCTGATGATACTCAAAGTCAGGGGAGCGATGCTTATCGGTATTATCGCGGCTACATTGATTGGAATCCCGATGGGTATAACAAAAATACCAGACAGTTTATTTGATTTAACAAAGCTTGTTGAATTTAAAGATGTTTCTTTTGCATTCTTCGGCGATATTGGTTTCGCAAGCCTCTTTAATAACGGAAGGGTAATTGTTGTTTTAATTACAATCTTTGCTTTCAGTTTGACAGATACATTTGATACCATCGGCACTTTTATCGGAACAGGCCGCAAATCAGGCATTTTTGACGAAGCCGATCAAAAAGCCCTTTTTGAATCAAAAGGTTTTAAGTCCAAAATGGACAGAGCTCTTTTTGCAGATTCTACGGCAACCTCAATAGGCGCTCTGTTCGGAACGTCAAATACTACAACTTACATTGAAAGCGCTTCGGGTATCAGCGAAGGAGGCCGCACAGGTTTTACTTCCGTAGTAACAGCCCTTCTCTTTCTTATCTGCCTTCCGTTAGTTGCAATTTTCGGCATGGCTCCATCGCAGGCCACTGCGCCCGTATTAATTGTTGTAGGAATACTGATGGCTGAATCTTTCGCAGGAATTAACTGGAAAGAAATTGACGAATCCCTTCCCGCTTTTTTTACAATTACAATAATGACTTTTGCTTACAATATTTCCTACGGAATTGCCGCCGGCTTTATCTTCTACTGCATTGTCAAATTCTGCAAAAAACAAGTTAATGACATTCATCCCATTCTGTTCGGCGCGACAATGCTGTTCCTGCTGTATTTTATACTGATAGCGCTGACGGGCGGTTAAATTTCGATTAACGAATGAGGAAGTTGTTTTTATGACAAACGAAGAAATTTTAAGCAAAATCGATCATACTCTCTTAAAAATGACTTCCTCATGGGAGGAGATAAAAGTTCTCTGCAATGAAGCGGTGCAGTTTAAAACAGCCTCGGTATGCGTGCCTCCCTGTTATGTGAAACCAATTTATAACGAATACCCAAATCTTAACATCTGCACCGTCGCCGGCTTTCCGCTCGGCTACAGCATCACCGCCGCGAAAGTTCTTGAGGCAGAACGCGCCGTTCATGGCGGAGCTAACGAAGTTGACATGGTAATAAACGTTTCTGATATTAAAAATAAAAATTTCGATTATGTTCTTGAAGAAATCAAACTCTTAAAAAAAGCATGCGGCGGTAAAATATTAAAAGTAATAATAGAAACCTGCTACTTAACGCAGGAAGAAAAAATCAGCATGTGTAAGATTGTTACGGAAGCCGGAGCCGACTTTATAAAAACTTCAACAGGTTTCGGAACAGCCGGCGCGGCGCTGGAAGACGTAGAATTATTTAAAAAACACATCGGCCCCGGCGTAAAAATCAAAGCCGCAGGCGGCGTAAAAACAAGAGACGATCTGGAAGCGTTCATCAGCGCAGGCGCCTCAAGAATTGGCACCAGCTCCGCTGTTAAATTGCTTTCAGGCGGAAATGCTGCCGGGTATTAAGCCAGAGCCGCAGGTGAGTGAAGGCTTCCCCTCTTGATTGCTGTTCGAAGCTCTGATGATATTGATGATGTGCGTTAGGTGAAATAATTTATTATTTCGGGTAGTTATTGTTAGGTGACACGCCATGTTCAGAAAACTTAAATAAAAAGCATGAATTTACCATATTGACATAAAAAATTGCTCATTATATCCTTTAAGCGTATGAAAAATAATACAATTATTCAAGGAGATTGTATTGAGGAATTAAGGAAATTCCCTGATAACTCAATAGATTTAATTTTTGCAGACCCGCCATATAATATGCAGTTAAAAAATGCGTTATACCGCCCTAATAATACTAAAGTTGATGGGGTTGATGATGAATGGGATAAATTTGCTTCATTTTCTGAATATGATAATTTTTGTATTTCATGGCTTAAAGAGTGCAGGCGTATACTAAAAGATACAGGTTCAATATGGGTCATCGGCAGTTATCACAATATTTTTCGTGTTGGAAATATAATGTTAAATTTAGGTTTTTGGATTTTAAACGATGTAACATGGTATAAAACAAATCCAATGCCGAATTTTTTAGGCACACGTTTTACAAATGCCACTGAAACTCTATTATGGTGTTCAAAAGGCGAACAATTTAAAAAATACACTTTCAATCATAAAGTAATGAAAAAATATAACGGTGAGAAACAAATGACATCTGTATGGCAGATTGGGCTGTGTATTGGCGAGGAAAGAATAAAAGGAGATGACGGCAAAAAGGCGCATTCAACACAAAAACCGGAAGAATTGTTAAAAAGAGTTATTTTATCAACATCAAAACAAGGTGATATTGTGCTTGATCCGTTTTTCGGAACAGGTACAACCGGCGCTGTCGCAAAAAAATTAAAACGTAATTTTATTGGAATTGAAAAAGAAACTGAATATATCATACTTGCAAAAAATAGAATAAACTCAATTAAAATAATTTACCCTGAAGCTGATTGGGAAGAAGAGGATAAGGATAAGCAGGAAAGAGTTCCATTTGAAACGCTATTAAATGAAAAGTTAATAAAGGTAGGCGAACCTTTGCATACACGAAAAACATATAGCGCTACAGCTTTTGTATTACGTGATGGAAAGTTAGAATATAAAAATCAAGTCGGTTCTATACATAGAATAGGGGCAATAATTCAACAAACGCCTTCGTGTAATGGGTGGAAATTCTGGTATATAATGCGAGATGAGAAATCAATCTTAATTGATGAGTTAAGGAATGAGTACTTACGGAGAAAAAATGGAATATAATATTTTTTATAATATACTTAATAAGCAAATATTTGAAAGTTCAAAAAAAGATTTATTAGAAAAAATCGCTAAATATCCTGACAGATATATTGGTTTATTTAGACCAACTAAACCAAAGGCTAAAATATTACAAAATTTATTACAGTCCAATGAAATACGTTTTGGTGACGCATTAGAAATATTATTTGAAAAGTATTTTGAACAACTTGGGTTTTTAATCCTTGAGAAAAGAATAGGTATTGGTAAAGAGTACTTAGATTTAGACCAAATATTTAAAAATGAAGATACAATTTATTTTATTGAACAAAAAGTACGTGATGATCATGATTCTACAAAAAAACGCGGACAAATAAATAACTTTGAAAAGAAAATTATAGCATTGCTTAAAATTTATAAAGAAAAAGATATTAGATGTTATACTTATTTTATTGATCCTGGATTAATAAAAAATAAGAAATATTATATTCAAGAATTAAATAAAATACATTCTGATTATAATGTATTTACAAAATTATGTTATGGTAAAGAATTCTGGGATGAAATTGGTCATTCTGAAATTTGGGATGAATTATTGGATTATTTAAAGCGTTGGAAAAGTGAAATACCTGACATGCCTTCAATAAATTTAGATGAAGATTCAAAAAACACATTTGAAGAAATTAAGGATTTAGAAGTCTCGATATTTAGGAAATTATTTAATAATAAAGAAATATGTAATGAAATTTTACCAATCATATTTCCAGAAAATAAGGTATTAAAATTATTATATGAATATTTTATAGAAAAAATAAATGAAGGAAGTATTTATAAAACATTATCTAATAAAATATTAGAAATACTCAACAAAGGGCAAACCGCATCGCCAAACAAACAGTAAAAGCAAAATGCCCTGTTCGGGCGGCTCGTCTTTGAACAGAATACAGAAGCGAAGAATACCGATCTTGAATACCGCTTTTACTTTTTTCTGCTTGACAAACTATCTAAACACATGTATAGTTATACATAATGGGAATAAGTGATCTTAGCGAAAAAATTTCTGTTCTATCGGGAGCGGCAAAATATGACGCATCCTGCGCTACATCGGGGAGCAGCGGATATAAAGGCGAGGGCGGAAAAAAATTCGGCGCGGTTCTGCCTATTGGAGTCTGCCATAGCTGGACTCAGGACGGGCGGTGCGTTAGCCTCTTAAAAGTTTTATATTCAAATGTGTGTAAGTACGACTGCGCTTATTGCGTAAACCGCGCTTCCGCTGATATTAAAAGAGCAAGTTTTACCGTTAAAGAGATTGCAGAGCTTACATCTGAGTTTTACCGCCGTAATTATATCGAAGGGCTTTTTTTATCATCGGGGATTTTTTCCGATCCTGATATTGTTATGAGCAAACTGACGGAGACGGCAAAAACGCTCCGCACGGAAATGGGGTTCGCGGGTTACATTCACTTAAAATTGATTCCCGGAACAGGCGAAAAAATGATAAGGGAAGCCGGTCTTTGGGCGGACAGACTGAGCGTTAATATAGAACTGCCGACAGAAAAAAGCCTTGCCTGCCTTGCGCCTGAAAAATCAGGAAAAACAATTCTAGGCGCGATGAAAGATTTTTCCGGTATCAGCAATGAAACGGAAGAAGCGCGTAACAAAAGCCGTTTTATGACCGGCGGAAAAACTCACGCGCCTTTTTTCGCGCCTGCGGGGCAGAGCACTCAGCTCATTGTCGGCGCTACAAATGAGGACGACAGGCAGATCATCAATTTGACAAGTTCGCTTTACCGCAAGTTTTCGTTAAAGCGCGTCTATTATTCCGCATTCATCCACCCTGGCGGGTATCTTCGCCCTTCAAATCATGGATTCACGAATCAATGGTTCGAGGATTCGCCTGGGATGCCAAGCGGACTTATCCATACAGATAACAGCATGGCGCAAAACGAAAAAGATTTTTCAAGCGCGGAAATCTTAGCCGCACCTTCAAGGCTTGCAGACCCGCGCCTGCCTGATAATATCGGTCCTCCTTTGGTGAGGGAACACCGTCTCTATCAGGCGGACTGGCTTCTGCGTTTTTACCATTTCAGCGCGGACGAAATTTTAACAGAAGACAATCCTTTCCTTGACGCGCACCTTGATCCAAAAACAGCGTGGGCGCTGAAAAATCTCGATTTTTTCCCGATAGAAATAAACCGCGCCGATTACGAAACGCTGCTTCGTATTCCCGGCGTCGGAGCGAAAACAGCGCGGCGTATAATCGAAAGCAGACGCTCCCGCAGTTTAACAATAGAAAACCTTCAAAGGATGGGAGCAGCCGTAAAACGCGCGCGGTATTTCATGACGGCTAACGGAACGTTTATCGAGCGGCCTGATAATCCTGAACGTATCCGCAGGCTTCTTTCAGACAGTGACGGAGCAGGATTGCAATTGCCGCTTTTTGAATTTTGATTGGACTCATATCATCCGCAGTTAACTCTTAAATAAATAACGCCGCACGCTGTTGATTATTCTACAAAACAAATGTATAGTATAAATATGAATAAATCGTCTAATGAATTGTTTTCAGTTTCTGAGATTGTTTCATGTGAAGATTCGATTGATCTGTCAGAACCGGAAACCAAAGCGAAAATTCAGCATGAAGTCCACAGAATGTTTGGTCTTTTACGTTTTACTCCAAACGAAAACGGCGAATTTATCGCAATATGTGAGCCGGATTTTAATATACTCTCAGAGCTAAAATTGTATTTTACCGCCCGTTTCGGCGATACCCCCTGGTCAATAATCGATATAAAACGCGGTTTACTCCTTCGCAGGCTTCCCGGAGAAGATGCAAAAATCAGCGCCTGCGAAGAATCTGTTCATGATCAAACCGGCAGCGACGAATGGGAAGAACTATGGAAACATTATCACCGGACGATTAACAATGAACAGCGGAATAACCCCGGTTTACAGCGTCAATTTATGCCAAAACGTTATTGGAAACACTTACCGGAGAAATGTGAAAATGAGAAATAACCTTAATTTCTGATAATATTCCTCATTTCTCATTCCTGATTTAAATTGTAACCTTCGCTATCTGTTATAAATTTTACAAATATACTATAATTTGTATTAACAGGAGGCGAATCTGCGCGTAAAATTTGTGTTTTTTTTAATATTGATTAGTTTTAGCCTTCCTGTTTGCGCGCAAACGCTTGTACTTTCCCTTGACGATGCCGTAAAACGGGCAATCGAATACAACTTAAACCTTCAGAAGCAGCAGATTGATATTTCCTCGAGCGCGGAATCTGAAAAATATATTTGGGGTGAAATATTTCCTGCAATCAGCGCGGGCGTGAGTCTGGGTTACGGAAACCCTCTTTTTTCAGGAGAAGGTTTTTCTTTTAATAAAGACGGAATTGAATACCGTACAAGTTTTAGTATCAGTTTGGGTTTTAACGCGGGCGTGCCTTACGCGATGAAAAGCATAAGACTTGCGCATCAGGGAAATATTCTTAAATACGAAGACGCTGTTAATCAGCTTTCTATTCAGATAACAAAAAGTTTTTTCGCGCTTGTAGCGGAAAAAAATAATCTTCTTTTGCTGGAAGAAATTTTTAATCTTGCGCAAAGGCAGTATTCAAGAAGCGAAATATCATTCAGAAACGGTCTTGTCGGAGAAATACCTCTGATGCAGAGCAGGCTTGCTCTGGAAAACGCGCGTTATAATCTCAGCGCGGCGAGAACCGCCCACGCGAATAATTTATCCGAATTCTCGGCGATGCTTGGAATGCCGGCTGACTCTGGCATGTCATTGTCAGGTGAAACTAATATCGTTAAAATAGATGCGGATGCGGAATCGCTTATAAAAGAACATCTTACGTCAAGACCTGACATAGTAAGAAGCAAGCAGGAAATAGAGAGGCTTAAGATCGCGCGCACGCAGTCTGTTCTGCAAAACCGCGCTCCTCAGCTTAATTTATCGCTGGACTGGCGAAGCACGGATTTTGATCCTTTTACCGACAGGTTAAGCGGAACAGCAAGCGTTAATATTCCGATTGATCCGTGGATTCCGGGAACCGTAAAATCGCAGGGAATTTCAAAGGCAAAAGACGCTCTTGAAAAAGCAAGAATTGATCTTTCGATAACGGAAGAAGCCGCAAAAACTCAAATTCGCTCTCTTTCTTCATTGCTGCGCGGATCATGGGACAGCATTTTGATAGCAAGGTTAAGCCTTGAAACAGCAAGGCGGAGTTATCAATTGACAGAGCAGGGGTTTCAGAACGGAACGGTCGAAGCTTTAGCGCTTGAAGATGTCCGCAACAATATGGCTAACGCAAGGTATCGTTTATTGCAGACAGAGCTTTCTTACTTTAATATGATATTGGATCTTTCAGCGGCTCTTAACATAAATTGGAAAAATTTTATAGAAAACTTTGGAGTAACAGGTGAATAAAAGTAAAATTGTTACAATAGCGATAATCTCTCTTGCAGTGATATTTGCCGTTTTGATTGCGTTAAATTTGTTCGGAATTCAAATTAACCCCGGCTCCGCGGATACGGCGCAGAGCTCTTCCCGCCAGTCATCTTCACGCAGCGCTACATCTATTCGCGTAACGCCTGTAGAAAACGGCACGATAGAAAAAAGCGTAATCCTTAACGGCGAAATACTTGCGCGTAATCAGGTTACGATCTTTCCCGCTGTGGGCGGAAGGCTTGTGCAGACGCGCTTCAATATCGGAGACAGGGTTAACAGAGGGGAAGTTGTCGCGACTGTCGATCCTTCAAGACCGGGAGAAGTTTATTCTCACAGCCCTGTTGTAAGCACTGTTTCAGGCACTGTATTAAGCGCTCCTTTTCATACCGGAGACACTGTTACAATGCAGTCGGGCGTTTATGTAGTGGGGGATCTGTCATCATTGTTAGTTGAAACTCATGTGCCTGAAAGGTTTGTCGCTTCTGTCAGGCAGAGGATGAGGGCGGCGCTCTGGTTTGAAGCAATCAGCGGCGAAGTATTTGAAGCGGAAGTAACGGAAATCAATCCTGTTCTTGATCCTGTCAGCCGCACATTAAGAATACGCCTTAGATTTTTAAGGCCGGATCCGCGCATTAAAGCGGGAATGTTCGCGACAATCAGCCTTGTTACAAACAGTAAAGTTGATGTTCCTGTAATTCAGAGAATCTCGGTTATAAATACTTACGGTTCATGGATCGTCTTTGTCGTAGATGAAAACAATATTGCAAGAAGGCGCGAAATAACTTTTGGCATTGATAACGAAGAATACCTTGAAGTTTTAAGCGGCGTCAGCCTTGGAGAAAAAGTAGTTAGCGCGGGGCAAAACTTTTTAACGGACGGCGATCTTGTGAGAATTGTGGAATAACGGAGGCGTTATGGGTATTATTGATTATTCTGTTAAACGTCCCGTAACAATTATCATACTATTTGTTCTTGCTATCGGAATTGCCGCGACGCTGCTTGCGAATCTTGCTATGGATCTTTATCCGTCTGTAGTAAGACCGTTTTTATCTGTATACACGCGCTTTCCCGGAGCGGGACCCGCTGACGTTGAACGCAATGTCACAGAACGTTTAGAGCGTTCTCTTTCTTCTTCAAGAGGTCTTGTTAACATGACGAGTAACTCTCAGTTTGAGACAAGTTCAATTAATCTTGAGTTTGCTTACGGGACTGACATGGACAAGGCTACTAACGACGCTCAGGTTTTATTAAACAGGCTTGTTAACTCTCTGCCTGACGGAGTTACGACTCCTGTTGTGCGCCGTTTTGACATGAACGCGCTTCCCATTATGCGCCTTGTTGTCAGAGGAAACTATCCGCCGGATCAATTAAGAATCTTCGCTGAGGATGAAATCCAGTCTAATATAGAAAGGATTGAAGGAGTCGCCGCCGCCGAGGTTACAGGCGGCACTACGCAGGTAGTAAAAGTCGAAGTTTCGCTTAACAGGCTCGCGGCGTTTAATCTTACGTTAAACGACATCGCAAACGCGCTGAAAGGACAGAATGTTTTATCATCAGGCGGAAATTTAAGGCGGGGAACCCGCGAATATCAGATAATGACTCAGGAAGAACTGGTAAATATTGAGCAGATAAAAAGGCTTGTTGTAAAAACGTTAAACACATCTCAGGCGGGGCAGGCTGACCGGATTCAGGTAGTCCGCATTGAAGATATAGCTGATGTTTTTATGGGTTACAATGATAACGCTTCGAGAGTTCAGGTAAACGGACAGAGCGGGGTATATATTCAGGTAACGTCAGAAAGCGGCAGCAATCAGATCAATGTGTCTGACAGGGTTCAGGACGCTCTTGAAGATATTAACGCGGCGCTTCCGCAGGGAATAACGCTTTCTGTTCTTTCAGATAACACAACGATGATCCGCGCGACATTGGCTCAGGTTTATTCAAACGCGGTTCAGGGAGCGCTTCTTGCGATGCTCATTCTTATGCTTTTTTTAAGAAATATAAAAGCAACCATGATTATCGGTTTTTCAATTCCGATCTCCATAATGCTTACTCTTATGTCAATGTCGGTGTTCGGTTTTACGTTAAATCTTATGACATTAACAGGGCTGATTATGGGAATGTGCATGACGCTGGACGCTTCTATCGTTATTCTTGAAAACGTGCACAGTTACCGCGAGAGGGGAGCGAAAAGCAGCGTTGCCGCGATTCTGGGCAGCAAGGAAATGTTACGCGCCATTACAACATCCACGGTAACAACAGTCTGCGTATTTATTCCTCTTATTATTTATAAAAACGACTTAAAAGAAATGGGGCTGATGTTTAACGATTTAATATTTACGGTTGTTATTTCAATATCTGTCTCGCTTCTTGTCGCTGTTACCCTTGTTCCCTGTCTTTCGGGGGCTGTCTTAAAACTCAACACAAGAAAGCAAAAACCGATAAAAACAGAATTTTTGCGCATTATCGATGAAAAAATTGAATCTTTTTTATGCTTTATAGAAAATAAATACAAAGCGGCGCTTGAATACTGCCTCTCTCACAGGCTGATAATAATTCTCCTTGTTGTTTTAATTCTCGTTTTTTCACTTTTGCAGTTCAGCGGCATCGGAATGAATATGTATGTCAGAATGCGGACAGATGATAACGTAACGTTAAATGTAGCGCTGCCTAGAGGAACCGCGATAGATGTTACGGAAAAAATATTATTTGATATTGAGGAGGTTGTAAAAAGAGAGATTGAAGGCTATAGAAATATAGTTCTTACAGCCTCGCGCAGCGGAACGAATCAAGGATCGATACAAATTACTCTGCCGCCTCCGGCTCAGCAAATTGACACTCCCGATACAATTATCAGAAAACTCACTCCTTTTCTTAATTCAATTCCCGGTACGCGCATCAGTTTCAGGGCGGGGCGCGGAATGGGAAATACAACGCCCGTTGACGTTGCGGTAAGTTCAAAAAATTACGAAGCGCTGATGAGAACAGCGGAAGAAATTCAGCATATAATGCTTACATACCTTCCAGAAATAGAGAATCCTGTTGTCAATCTTGACGAAGGCTCTCCGCAATTGCAGATAGAAATTGACCGCGACAGGGCTTCGAGTTTCGGGCTTTCGCTTTCTTCGATTGCGGCTGAAATCAGAGCGGCTATTGACGGTGAGATTGCGACAACGATGAGCCACGGCAGCAGATTGATAAATATACAGGTGCGCTTAAATGATGAAGACAGGCAGGGTATGCCTAATTTAGACGCAATCTCCGTAATCAGCCGCAGCGGCACGCGCGTATCTCTTTCTAATGTAGCGAAAATTTCCGAAGGCAGAGCGCCTTCTTCTATCAGGCGCGAAAGACAGGAGCGCGTTCTTCGCATAACAGGCGGTCTTGAGCCGGGAATTGCCGCGACAGATATGCAGCGCCGTCTTGTAGATAC
>JGI24695J34938_10003220_pt1 | contig 11564 bp, 9 predicted proteins | sample TergutCo191P3_FD_34938 | JGI IMG/M metagenome (IMG submission 34938) | reverse complement strand
CCGCCGCGAGCCGCGCTGGCAGCGTCTCCGGCAAAAGGACCGGCAAGGCTGTAAAGTTTGGTTACTTCGACCGCCTCGTCAACCGCCAAAGGCGCCATTATGGAAGGCAGCCTTCTTGCGAGCATTGTCTTTCCCGCGCCCGGCGGCCCGAAAACCAGCATATTGTGTCCTCCGGCGGCGGCAATCTCCAGTGCGCGTTTGTAAACTGCCTGACCGCGCACATCGGCGAAATCGCCAAATTCTGTGTCAGGTGAAACTGCGCCTGCTGTGTCCGCCATGTCCGCCGCGCCGGATGCCGTATTGAGCGGGCAGGGGAGCGCTCCGGTTTCCTCCCTGATAAAAAGGGCATGAACCGCGCTCTGAAGATTTTCCGCGGCTGTAAAACTTGATGCCAGAATTGCCGCTTCTCCGGCGTTTTCTGCCGGTACGATAAACTCGTTAATACCTTCTTCCAGAGCGGCTGAAATGGCTGCAAGCACTCCAGGCACCGGCCTGATTCTGCCTGACAGCTCAAGTTCTCCCATTACCAGCAAATTCCCGGAAACGGGTGCAAGACCCGCCGCCGCCATTACCGAAAGGGCGATTGGCAGATCCAGCGCGGCTCCGGCTTTTTTCATTCCCGCCGGCGCGAGATTAATCAAAATCCTGTCCATCGGAAAATTAAAACCCGAATTTCTGAAAGCCGCTCTTACGCGATCTCTCGCTTCGCGGACAGCGCCCTCCGCGAGCCCTGTAATGTCAACTCCGGGAATTCCCCTGCGAATATCCGCCTCAACCCGGATAATGATTCCTCCAGCCCCGTAAGGCATATACGCCATCACGCTCATAAAGCACCCCATATTTTTGAAGTAGCCGCTCCGGCGGACGCAATCCGCAGAACAGCGCCTGAACATTTAAAAGAAATTTTTATGAACAGGTACATATATATGGGCGCGCGTATGCACAGCGCTTTTGTCTGGAAAGAAAAAAATTTAAACGGGTATTCTACAGAAAAGGATTTTATTTTATAATGCAAAATATAAAATTATGAAGAAAAGCAGCGAGTATTTGCGATTCTATAAAAAATACGGGCCGTGGGCGCTTGTCGCCGGAGGTTCCGATGGACTAGGCGCGGCTTATGCCGAAGCTCTGGCACGCAGGGGGTTAAACCTGATTCTACTGGCGCGTGAGAAAAAACGGCTTGACGCCACAGCCGCCCGGATCAGGGAAAAATATTCCGTTGATGTCGCCGCATTTGCTGTTGATCTTGCCGATTATGAAAATGTAAAAAATCTGGTTACCGGGCTGCTTTCCGGAAAAAAAACTGGAATGAAACCTACCGGGATGAATTCCGCAGATAAAAAAATTGAAATCGGACTTTTGGTTTATAACGCCGCGTTCGCTCCAATCGGGCTGTTTGAAAACACAAGCGAAGAACATCTGTCGCTGGCCGCCGCTGTTAACGTAAGGACGCCTCTGCTGCTTGCGAAACTTCTTTCCGCCGCGATGATTCAAAACAGACGCGGCGGCATTGTGCTGATGTCTTCCCTTGCCGGCGCGCAGGGCAGCCCGAAACTGGCATCTTACGCGGCGACAAAAGCGTTTAACGCCGTGCTCGCCGAAGGTCTCTGGAAGGAACTGCAGCCCTGCGGCGTTGACGTTATCGGCTGCTGCGCCGGCGCGATTCTTACCCCCGGTTATCAACAAGCGCGGTTAGAGCAGCGAGCGGAAAAAACAAAACCCGCGCCCGGCACAATGACGGCAAAGGAAGTGGCTGAACAGACAATAATGGCTCTTGGGAAAGGACCAATTGTCATTCCCGGAGCGGTTAATAAAATAGGACGTTTTGTTTTAACAAGGCTGTTGTCAAGAAAAGCGGCAATCGGAATTATGTCAAAAAACACGGGAGGTTTAAGCTGATTATGGACGTTAAATTGTGGATATTCGGATTTCTGACGACAATTATCGCTTACTTGTGCATTACTTTTCTGCATATAATTTTTCCTGTTAAAAAAATGAAAGGTTATGTGAAACATGAAAAAACGGGAGTTGTTTTAAAATACCGCATTAACGGAATTATGGTTCTTCCGGCGAGTATCCTGATCTGGTTTGCTCTTGGATATTTTGATATTGTCGCCTATGACTGGCTCTATCAGGTAAGATGGCCAGGGCTTGCAAGCGCGGTTGTTACCGGATTGATTTTTTCATTCATTCTGGTGTTGAAAGCTCCTTCGACAGGTAAATCTTTTCCGGCGGATTTCTGGTTCGGCCGTATTTGGAATCCGCAGATAGGGGACGGCTTTATAGACGCGAAAATGTGGCTTTATTTAATCGGCGCAGTAATGCTGCAGTTAAACGCTCTTTCTTTCGCGGTTCATCATTTGCAGGAAATGCAGAGGATAGGCGCGGATGTCAATACTGGTTTTATGCTCGGCGTTGTTATGACATCATGGTTCTGCTGGGACTACCTGATTTTTGAAAGGGTACATCTTTACACTTACGATCTTTTTGCAGAAAGGGTCGGGTTTAAACTCGGTTTCGGTTGTCTTACATTTTATCCGTATTTTTACGCAATCCCGCTTTGGTGCACTGTCAATCTGCCGAATCCCGGACATCCCCTCTGGCTTACGATCCTGTTCGCAGTGATTTTCCTGTTTGGGTGGGTTTTTACCCGAGGCGCGAATTTGCAGAAATATGTTTTCAAGAAAACGCCCGAAAAGAAGTTTTTGTGGATGAAACCGGAAGTTTTAACTGACGGGAAACGCAGTCTTCTTGTCAGCGGTTACTGGGGAGCGAGCCGCCACATCAACTATATGGGAGAAATAATTCAGGCAATCGCCGTCGCTCTTTCCGCGGGTTATCCCGCCGTTCTGGGCGTGTGGCTGTACCCAATCTATTACATCGGACTCCTTTTCTCCCGTCAGGCCGACGATGATAAAATCTGCAAAGCGAAATACGGAGAGCTTTGGGACTCTTATACAAAGAAAGTGAAGTACCGGATTATACCCTGGTTGTGGTAAGACGGAATTATTCATTATTTTTGTAACACGCGTAAAAAAGCAAATAAAATCAAATTTTACCGCATTCTTCCGGATATATTTAAATTCGGACGGTTAAAAAGAAAATGTATGAATGGCACAGGTTGATTCAAACTGTGGTGAACGAGATTGATGAAAGAATTAAGCTTCAATGCAGCGAAGATTTAACTTTACAGTTTCTTTCCAGAAGACTTGGATATTCCGGGTTTCATACTACAAGGCGGTTTAAGGAGATTTCCGGTTTATCGTTAGGGGATTATATCCGTTTAAGAAAACTCGCGTTTGCCCTTATCGATGTACGGGATACCAAACACGGGTTTCTGGATATAGCGGTCAAGTACGGATTTGGAAGCCACGAGGCTTTTACCCGCGCTTTTAAAACCGCTTATGGAGTTACCCCGAAAGATTACCGCAAGAAGCCTCTGCCTGTCGCGCTTCGCACAAAAATTTCTGTTTTTGACCGTTACTTTTTCGGTTTAGGAGAAATTGGCATGGTAAAATCAACGGAAGACGTAAAGGTCTATTTTATCACAATGCCGGCTCATAAATTTTTGCATGTTAAAAATTATGAGAGTAACGGATACTGGGATTTCTGGGAGAAACAGGATATAATCCCGGGTCAGAACTGCGATACAATCTGCGGACTGCTGGACAGTATTAAAGGAAAACTGGACGGTAAAGACGATGTTACCGGAAAATATTCCGGGCAGATTATGGCCTATATTTACGAAGACGGCGGAAAGAAAGTGGAAGCTTACGGAGTAAGGCTGCCGGAAAATTTTAGCGGAACAGTTCCAGAAAATATGTTATTAAAAAATATTCCGGAAGCTGAATATATTGTTTTTGAGCATGGTCCGTTCAACTACGAGGAAGAGAGCGAAACCGTCGGCAAAAAACTCCAGGACGCGGTTGAATCATTTGATTTTTCAAAAACGGAATATAAACCTGACGCGTCTTCGGGAAGGATAGGGTATTTTTATTTTATTCCCGAATGTTTTGAAAAAAGGATTCAGCCTGTGGCAAGGAATTAGGCAATGTCCGTCTGCGGCGCGGATGCGCTGCGGGCGGACAATTATTCAGAAACATGTATTGCGGCGTCAGCGGTTATTTCTTTCCGTCTCTCCCGTCTTTGCCGCAGTTTGTCCTCGATCCGTCTTTGCGGTGATACTCCTGACAGGCTTTGCAGTCGCCGTGGCGGCTGCATGGATACGAGCATTTACATTCGCTGTTTTTATCCGGCATGATTTTCTCCTTCTGATTTATAAACAAATTTATTATATTACATTTTCCTCCGCTTGACAAGACTACTATACCTTAATATAGTAATTAGCAAATGAGAAAATTCGAAGTAGTGTCTCCGTTTAAACCAGCAGGCGATCAGGGCGAGGCTGTTGCCGCTCTTGCGGACGGCATAAAAGCCGGAGACAAGTACCAGACATTACAGGGTGTTACTGGTTCAGGCAAAACATTTACAATGGCGAAAATTATCGAAGCGGTGCAGATGCCCACGCTCGTGGTTAGCCACAATAAAACTCTTGCGGCGCAGCTTTACCGCGAGTTTAAAAGTTTTTTTCCCAATAACGCTGTTGAGTACTTTGTTTCCTATTACGACTATTATCAGCCGGAAGCGTATGTGGCGAGCCGCGATCTGTACATCGAAAAGGACGCTTCCATAAACGAAGAGATAGAACGCATGAGGCTCTCCGCGGCCAGAAGCATGATGGAACGCGAAGACGTTATTATCGTGGCGACTGTCTCCTGCATTTACGGTATGGTAACGCCCGATGTTTATAAAAAAATGACCGCCACTTTTTCAATGGGTGAAACAGTCGATGTGGACTCGCTTATCCGCCGTTTTGTTGAACTTCAGTATGAGCGCAACGACGCTGTCCTTGAGCGTGGCCGTTTCCGCCGCCGGGGCGACACGCTGGAAATTTATCCCGCCTACATGGAAGAGGCGTACCGCGTCGATCTTGACTGGGATCGCGTTGAACGCATACGGCGCTTTAATCCAGTGTCAGGTGAAATGCTGGAAGACCTTGACCGCGCTCTTATTTACCCCGCGAAGCAGTTTGTAATGCCGGGAAACATGATTCAAAACGCGATGGGCGCGATCAGACAGGAACTTGCAAGCCGCCTTGAGCATTTTAAAAACACCGGCAAAATAATGGAAGCAGAGCGCCTTAAGACCCGCGTGGAGTACGATATCGAAATGTTAACCGAAATGGGCTACTGCCCAGGCATCGAAAATTATTCCGCTCTTCTGGCGGGCCGTAAACAAGGCGAATCTCCCGACACGTTAGTCGATTATCTGCCGCAAAAGCACCTGACGTTCATTGACGAAAGCCATGTCACCCTGCCTCAGTTAGGCGCAATGTACGCCGGAGATCGCAGCCGAAAGCAGACCCTTGTCGATTACGGTTTCCGTCTGCCTTCCGCGCTTGACAATCGTCCGCTACGCTACGATGAATTCGCAGACAGGCTGGATAAAACAGTTTTCGTCTCCGCTACGCCCGGTAAGACCGAGATTGAACAGTCGGCGCGTGTTGTGCAGCAGCTTATCCGCCCAACCGGCCTTTTGGACCCGGAAATCGAAGTGCGCCAGAGCGAAGGCCAGATGGAAGACATTTACGGCGAAGTGCAGAAACGCATAAAGGCCGGAGAGCGCTCGCTCATTCTCACCCTGACAAAAAAAATGGCCGAAGACCTTACCGATTACCTTTCCGGCCTTGGGCTGAAAGTGCGCTACATTCACAGCGAAGTGGAAACCATTGAACGCGTTGAAATTCTGACGCAGCTCCGTCAGGGAGAATTTGACATTCTGGTAGGAATCAACCTGTTACGCGAAGGAATTGACCTTCCGGAAGTTTCGTTCATCGCGATTCTTGACGCCGACAAGATCGGCTTTTTGCGTTCGCTTACAAGCCTTGTGCAGATAATCGGGCGTGCCGCGCGTAACGCCGCCGGAAAGGTAATAATGTACGCCGACCGCATGAGCGAAGCGATGGAAAAGGCAATCGCAGAGACAAACCGGCGACGTGAAATTCAGCTTGCTTACAATAAAAAACACGGAATAACGCCTGAGACAGTTAAAAAAGCAATCTCTGAAATACTGACGCGCCACATCGAGGAAGCAGATAACGCCGCTTCAAATACGATTGATGTTCTTAAAAAGTCCTACAATGTGCTGATTCCCGCACAGCGCAAGCAGCTTATCAAGGCTCTGGAGAACGAAATGCTTGAACACGCGAAGAATCTTGAGTTTGAACAGGCGGCGGCAATCAGGGATGAGATCGCAAGGATAAAGGATTTTTCCGTTTAACAGGAAATTCCGCGTATAATTAATGAAGGTGTCCGAAGAAGTTTTCCAACTTTTCAGACACCGCCTTAACATTTTTTTTTATTTCCATTAAACTTGCTGTATGGAAAAGCTGAGTATCCTTATCCCCAAGGGGAGAATTTTTGACAATGTAAGCCGTCTTTTTTCGGAGGCGGGTTTTCCCTTCACCCTGACTGACAGGACATACAGACCCGAACTCGGAGCGGACTGGATGGAATCAAAAATCATGAAGCCTCAGAATGTCGGGGAGCTTCTTGAACTTGGCAGCCACGACGCGGGTTTTACAGGAATTGACTGGATAAAGGAAAGCGGCGCGGATGTGCAGGAGATACTCGATCTTGGTTTTGACAAGGTACGAATCGTCGCCGCGGTTCCCGATGATTATGATGTAGAAAAGCTGCGTTCCAGAAAACTAGTGGTCGCGACAGAATATGTCAATCTTGCCGGAGAGTGGCTTAACAATACCGGCTACAGTTACCGAACGCTGAGAACCTTCGGCGCGACGGAAGTTTTCCCGCCGGATGACGCGGACATGATCATCGACAATACGTCTTCCGGAAGAACGCTGAAGGATAACGGGCTGAAAATAATCGGTACGCTTTTGGAATCGTCAACGCGTTTTGTCGCGTCACGCCGCGCTCTGGAGAACGCGGAAAAGAAAAGCCGCATCGAGGAACTTGCCATGCTTTTCCGCGCCGTTCTTGACGCCCGTGAGCGCGTAATGCTCGAAATGAACATTCCAAAAGAGCAGTTTGAATCTCTGGCCAGCCTTCCGGCGATGCGCAGTCCGACTGTCGCTCCGCTTTACGGAGACGCCGGTTTTGCCGTAAAGATCGCTGTGAAAAAATGCGAAGTCCCCGATATTATTCCGAAACTGAAAAAACTCGGCGCGGTTGACATTGTGGAATACGATCTGCGGAAAGTGGTTCCCTGAACGGAACAAGAGGAGAAGGGCGTGAACAGGTTAGCTGAAATTGAGAGAAAGACCAATGAGACGGAAATATTTTTAAAATTAAAAATAGACGGAACAGGGGAGGCGAGGCTGGTTTACCCCTTGGGGTTTATGTCGCACATGCTTAATACGTTTGCGCGTCACGGATTGTTCGATATTGAAGGATACGCCAAAGGAGACCTGGAAACGGATCAGCACCACCTGGTTGAGGATACCGGAATCACGCTCGGTCAGTGCTTCGCGAAGGCGTTAGGTGATAAACGCGGCATCAGGCGCAATGGAAGCTGCCTTTTCCCGATGGACGAGTGCCTTGCGAGAGCCGCTGTTGATATTTCAGGCAGGCCTTTTCTTTATTTTGACGGGCAGCTTTCCGGCTCCCCTTTGATTTCCGCTCCGGAAAAGGGCAATTCCTATGATTTTCAGACGGACGTTATCGAGGATTTCTGGCAGGGTTTCGCGAACGCCGCTGGATTCAATCTGCATCTGGAAATAATCCGGGGCAGAAGCGATCATCACAAGATAGAAGCGCTTTTTAAAGCGGCGGCAAGGGCGCTGCGGGCGGCCTGCGAAACCGACAGCCGCGCAAAGGACATTATACCTTCCACCAAGGGATCATTGCCGGGTTTAGAAACCCAGGGGGTGCTTGTTTGATTGGTGTGATTGACTACGGAGCGGGAAACCTCGGCTCCGTGATGAACGCCTTAAAGCGGCTCTCCGTTCCAGCGCGGTTTATCGCTGAACCTGATGAACTTTCGCCCGCGTCTTCTCCCTATGAAAAAATCATTTTCCCCGGAGACGGGCATTTCGCGACCGCGATGGTTTCGCTTAACAAATCCGGTTACGCGCAGGCAATCAGGGAATGGATTAAGGCGGACAGGCCTTTTTTGGGAATCTGCATAGGATTGCAGTTGTTATTTGAAACTTCAGAAGAGGCGGCTCCCGCAGACGGCGGAGAAATTAAAGGGCTTTCCGTTATTCCGGGCACTGTAAAGCGTTTTCCGGGGCGCAAGGTTCCGCAGATAGGGTGGAATCAGACAACGGCGCGGCCGGGTTCTAAAATATTCAAAGGTCTTGCAGATAACAGTTTTTTTTATTATATACATTCCTATTATGCCGCGCCTGACAATGATTCTGTCTGCGCCGCCGAAACTGAATACTATCTGCGCTACTGCTGCGCTGTGGAAAGAGGCGCTCTTGCGGCTGTGCAGTTTCACCCGGAAAAATCGGGAGCCGCCGGAATCGCTTTATTAAAAAACTGGCTGGAGATATAAATGCAGGCAAAAAGAATCATTCCCTGTCTTGATGTTGACGACGGCAGGGTGGTAAAGTGCGTGAAATTCAAGGACATAAGGGACGCAGGCGATCCGGTGGAACTTGCCCGCCGTTATAACGAAGACGGCGCCGATGAGCTCACTTTCCTTGACATCGGCGCTTCATACAAAAGCCGCGCGACTCTTCTTGACGTGGTTAAACAGGTAGCCGCCGAAGTCTTCATTCCCCTCTGTGTCGGCGGCGGCATACGCGCTGTACAAGACATGCGCGGCGCGATGAACGCGGGGGCGGACAAGGTATCGGTCTGCACTTCCGCCCTGAACCACCCGGAACTGTTACGCGAAATGGCGGACGCTTACGGCAGCCAGTGCGTTGTGCTTTCGATTGACGCCAAGCGCGTCAGCGGCGCGGACGGCAAATTATGCTGGCACGCGTTCTCTCACGGAGGAAGAACCGACACCGGCTTTGACGCCATTGAATGGGCGGTCCGGGCTGTTGAACTGGGCGCGGGGGAAATCCTTCTTAATTCGATAGACGCGGACGGAACGGGCGGCGGCTATGACCTTGAACTGAACCGCCGGATATTGAACGCCGTGCCTGTGCCTGTAATCGCCTCCGGCGGAGCGGGAACTCTTGAACAGATAGCGCAGGTTCTGCTGAGCACAGCGTCTCCTGAAATGGATATTTCATTCTCTCCTGACGAAGCGCCTGGAGCGGATGCCGCTCTTGTCGCGTCGCTTCTGCACTTCGGCAAGACAAGCATTCAGGAGATAAAAAATTACGCCAAAGCGAAGGGCGTATGCGTCAGGATGCAAACGGCTTAAGCAGCGGGTAATACTCCTGTCTGGCCTTTACCTGCACCACTTTTCTTTCCGGGTATGTGTACGCGGTAAGCTTGCCGCCGAAGACGCAGCCTGTGTCAATGCACATCGTGTTGTTCTTCCATAGAACATCCGCGCAGGGAATGTGACCGTAAACCACAAGCGCTTTCCCCTTGTAATCATTAGCCCAGGGAAACCGCACAGGAAAGCCGTATTCGTCGATTTCTCCTGTGGTTTCACCGTAAAGGCAGAATTCGCGCGTTTTGACCGAGTTGCGTCCCTGATACTCTTCCTTTATTCCGGCATGCGCTAAAACAAGTTTTCCTTCGTCAAAAATATAGTGGCTTACCAGTCCGTCAAGAAAAATTCTTGCCCTTTCGATAAATTGCGCGTCCTGTTTATCAAGTTGTTCTATTGTCCTGTCAAGGCCGTTTGTTAGCTGCACATTCCTTCCGTTGAGTTTTTTAAGCAGTTTTACGTCGTGATTTCCCAGTACGCAGATCGCGTCCGTTGAATCTGCCATGTTCATTACAAGACGGAGGACTTCAGCGTTTTTCGGGCCTCTGTCGCAAAGGTCGCCAAGGAACGCGGCTTTTCTTCCTTTAGGGGGAACGGCTGTAAAATTTTCCGCGTCAACTTCGTAATTCAGTTTTAACAGCAATTCGCATAACTCGTCGTAACAGCCGTGAATGTCGCCGATTATGTCAAAAGGCCCCGCCTCGTTTTTCTTGCTGTTCCACGCCGGAACGCGCGCGATTTGCGCGTTTGCGATTTCTTCCGCGCCGGACAGAATGTACACATGGCGGAAACCTTCTTTTTCCAGATTGTCAATAGACTGCGCAAGCTGCTTTACGTGACGTGAAATGACGCGCTCTTCCACAATTCTGTGCTCTCGTTTTTTATTGTGCTCCATGCAGATTTCTTCGGGAACGTTGAGCGCAATGGCCACCGCGCGGCAGTCGTGATCTTTTGCCAGACGCAGCGCCTGCGCCCTTGCGTGTTTCTGAACATTTGTCGCGTCAATGACAGTTAACAGTCCCCAATCAAGGCGTTTGTGCGCGATGTAATAAAGCGCGTCAAACGCTTCGGAATTAACCTGCTGGTTTTTTTCATCGTTGGAAATAAGGGCGCGGAAGAAATCCGAAGAGAGCACCTCAGTCGGTTTAAAATGAGTCTTCGCGAAAGTTGACTTTCCGCTGCCGGACGCGCCGACAAGGGCGACCACGCAGAATTCGGGTATTTCTATGCGCATTTAAGCCATGATAGCAGTTTATGTTAAATTGAGTCCAGCGGGCTTTTGATTTTAAGCGCGGTGCCCTGAGCTACATGCGTGTATCGCTCTGTCGTGCGAAGGCTCTCGTGTCCGAGCAGCGCCTGTATGTACCTGATGTCGGTGCCGCTTTCCAGAAGATGGGTGGCGAATGTATGGCGCAGTCCGTGAATTGTGATTCTTTTTGTTATTCCGGCGCGGCGGACCGCTTTGTCAAAAATGTTTTGCGCAGAGCGGATCGTCAGGTGCCGCGTTTCATTCTGTCCGGGGAACAGCCATTTTTCGATGTGAAAGAATTCATAATAATCTTTAATAAACGCGGCGGCTTTTTCCGACAGCAGAGTGTACCTGTCTTTGCGGCCCTTGCCCTGTTTTACATATACCGCGTTTCTTTCAAGATCGATATGTTCTTTTTTTAAAGCCACGACTTCGCTGACGCGCAGTCCCGATGAATAAACCAGCATTAAAAGCAGCCGGTGTTTCGGATTTTTCTCCGTTCCAAAAACTTTGACAATTTCCTCTTTTGAGAAAATCATGGGAAGCCGCTCGTCGCGGCAGGGACGGTGTTGTTCGCTGATACTGTTGTTTTTTAAAATATTGCGGAAGAAAAATTTTATCGCGCTTAGGGCGAGGTTCATCGCCGAGACGGAGTATTTTTTTGTTTTTTCCATGCCCGCGAGGAATTCCTTTACGTCTTCCGGTGTCATCTCTTCCGGAGTTTTTTTCATGGCGCGGCAGAACAGGCGGTTGTAATAAATATAGACGCTGCGCGTATGCGCACTGTATTTTCTGGAGCGCAGTTCTGTTTCCAGTTTGTCAAGCCAGTATGCGGAAAAATTGTCCGGCAGCGTTTTGTTCCGCGGAAACGAAAAAGGATTCGTGTCTTCTTTTT
>JGI24695J34938_10003217_pt1 | contig 11570 bp, 5 predicted proteins | sample TergutCo191P3_FD_34938 | JGI IMG/M metagenome (IMG submission 34938) | reverse complement strand
TTTGCGATTGTTTCCTTTGCCGGGGCTGGTTTTTGTTCTTTCGTTGGAGGGGAAGGCTCTTGGATGTCGCCTGTCGCGAAAGTTTGGGGTCTCATCGTTTTCTGGTAGGCCGAAATTCCCCGATTCAGTATATTCCCCATGATAAACGGAATTATAACGCAAGCGGCCGGCTATGAGAAGCATGGCAAAAGGTGCCCTCCTTGGCTTTCAAACGTAATTTTTATCCGGCGGGCTATTGATTCGTTGGTATTAATAACTAATTGTGGTATAATTGGGAAGGCTGGCATTTTGGCAAGAATAAAGAGGTGCCCATGACTATTGCAAAATCAGTAAAAATACTGATAGGAATGTTTGCGGTTCTGGCCGGACTGAACATATTCCTTTTCTCGTTTGCGGCCTGGGGCATGTTGCCCTTGAGCGCCAAGTTTTTGGTTCAGTCTTTCGCTGTTTTGTTTGCCGTAATAAGTGTTGTCGGGGCGGTCGTCATACTGCGCAGGATTAAAGCGACGATGGAAAATGAGGAACGGGTCAGGGTCCTGCTCGAGGCCGCACCCATGCCCTGTTACCTGATTGATTCCGACTACCAGGTCATCGACTGCAACCAGGCCTCCATTGAGCTGTTCGTAAAGGAGCCGGGGAGGACGCTTTCCCAGACTTACCCGGATCAAAAAAATTTTGGGTCATGCAAATCGTTGGAGTGTAAAGACTGTGGCTGTCGCTGGCATGATGACTGCGTCGCCCGTAAATTTCTTTTGGATAACTATAAATATACTTTTCCGGACTACGAGCAAAACAGGGAACAAATCGAGCGGTCGATTGCCGAGCGCTGCGCCGAAGCCTTGGAGGCGGGGATATTTAGGTGCGACCTTCTTTTTGTGTCGTTCTATGGCGAGACGATTCCCTGCGAGGTAACAATTGTGCCGATAAAATACAAAGGTGGGCATGGCTTTGCGGTATACCGCCGGGATTTGCGGGAGGAGAAACTCCGTAAAGCGGCCGAAAAAGAAAGCCAGGTTAAAACCCAGTTCCTCGCGCGCATGAGCCACGAGATTCGTACGCCCATGAACGCCATAATAGGAATGGCGGAACTTGCCCTGCGCTCCGACAGGCTTGAGACAGCCCAGGAACACGTGCTTACCGTGAAGCAGGCGGGAACAAATCTTCTTTCCATCATCAACGACATTCTGGACATTTCGAAAGTCGAAAGNGGNAAACTGGAAATCATTCCGGGGGACTACCATTTTGCGCATCTGCTAAACGACGTTATCAGCATAATCAGAATGAAGGTGATGGATTCCCAGCTTCGCTTTGTCGTCAGGATAGGTGGCAGCATACCCAACTCGCTTCGTGGCGACGAGGCAAGGGTGCGCCAGGTGCTGCTGAACCTTCTTAGCAACGCCGTGAAGTATACGGACAGCGACGGGTTCGTCTCCCTGCACATCCACGGGGAAATGGGCGACGCGGACACGGTGAACATGATGATAGAGGTGGAGGATTCCGGGCAGGGCATAAAAGAGGAGGACATGAAAAACCTGTTTCACGAATACACCAGGTTTGACATGGAAAGGAACAAAAGCACGGAGGGTACTGGGCTGGGACTGGCCATAACCTGGCATATTCTGAAGGCAATGGGCGGGGACATAGGGGTTAAATCCGAGTACGGCAAGGGCAGTACGTTTTCGGCAACTTTCCCCCAGAAAATTCGCAACAAGGATTCGTTTTACCACATTGAGGACACCAGGGAAAAAAGCGTTCTGGTATACGAAAGGCGGGACATGTACGCGGATTCGCTTCTCTTCGCGGTGGACAGCCTGGGCGTTGGCCGCACGGTCGTTTCCGACGATGCCGGCCTGTTGGAGAATCTGTCCGGCGGGAAACACTCGGCGGCTTTTATCTCGTTCGAACTGTACAAAAAAAACATTAATGCCATACTGGGGCTGAACACCGAAACCAAGATCGTGGTCATGACCGAGTTTGGCGAGACCGTTTCCGACAAGAACATAGCCGTGCTGGCAATGCCAGTGCATTCCCTTTCGGTGGCGAGCGTGTTGGGAGGACGGGACAACCCGTCGTACCATGGAAACATCGAATTCGCGGTTGGCTTTGTCGCGCCCGCGGTGAGCGTCATTGTTGTTGATGACGTCCTTACGAACCTGAAAGTGGTCAAGGGCCTGCTGTCGCCGTACGAAATGCAGGTGAGCCTGTGCAAAAGCGGGGAGATGGCACTTAGCACCGTAAAGGCATGTCGCCATGACATGATATTCATGGATCACCTGATGCCTGGGATGGACGGCGTGGAGGCCACCAGGCTGATAAGGGAGCTTGGCGCGGAGGATCGTTATTTTGCGGAAGTCCCGATAGTGGCGCTTACGGCCAACGCCATATCCGGGATGCGCGAGTTTTTTATAGAAAACGGCTTCAGTGATTTTATGTCCAAGCCCGTGGACGTGGTTAAGCTGAACAGNATCCTGGAAACGTGGATACCCAAGGAAAAGCGGATTAAACTGTCGCGGGAGCATGTGGGCGCATCGTTTTNTNGTGGGNCGAACTCCCCGAATTCAATATATTCCCCATAATAACCAAATTATAGCGTAAGTGGCTGGTTATGAAAAGCATGGAAAAAGATACCCCTTGGCTTTCAGGCGTAATTTTTATCTGGTAGGTTCTTAATGTATTGGTATTAATTGCGAATTGTGATATAATAGATAGGGTGGCATTTTGAGGTAGGTTTAGGAGGGAAAATGGATACCCGAAGGAAATGTGTTGTCGTGCCAATTGTAGTTCTTGGCATGATAAGCCTGGTATCCTTTCCCATTGTCGCTGCGCGCGTTATAGCTGCTTGCCATGGACAGCCAGCGGTAATCGTGGTAACAGACCGTGTTGCATGTTGGGATATTGCGGTCTATTACCCCCTCCCCCCCTACGACACACATACTGGCTCATGTGACAATAGAGAGGTCTGTTGAAATGTTTGAAACATTTGTCACTGACAATATTTTTGGACTCATGATAGGTATGGTTGTCATAATTATGCTTGTGGTGACTGGCTTGGTTGTGTCATGGAAAATGTTGTGCAGGGCTAAGACTGCTGCGGAACAGGAAGCTGAAGCCACCGAAATGACCCAACTAATCAATGAAACCCTGCCAATGTTCATGAAAAAAAAGAGCGAGGCCGACGAGGTTACCCAAACCGTCCTTGAGTCCTTGCCCACGTTTATCGAGATATGGGACGGCACGTTGAATGTGATAGGCTGTAACCGGCGAACGCTGGACGTGTTCGGCCTTGCAAGCAAGAAAGAGTACATTGACAGATATCACGATTTTTCTCCCACGCTCCAGCCTTCTGGAAGGCCTTCGTACAAGAACGCCGTCGGCTACGTGGAAACAGCGTTGAGGGAGGGCAGTTCCAGGTTCGAATGGATGCACCAGAAGCCAAACGGGGATCTCATGCCGGTCGAGGTTACCTGCGTGCGTACCGAACGCGACGGTAAGCCCGTTATTGTGGCGTATAACCACGATTTGCGGCCGGTTAAGGCGGCCATCAAAAGGGAGCGTGAGGCAGAGGAGGGGATCAGGTTTCTGCTTGACGCCGCTCCTATGTCCTGTTATTTGCTGGACGCGGAGCATCAGGCGATAGGATGCAACCAGGCGGCCATCGAGCTGTTTGTTAAAGAACCAGGCAGGTCGCTTATCGATGTTTATCCCGAGGAAAAGGGCTTTGACAAGTGCAAGGTTATAAACTGCAACAATTGTGGCTATCGCGGGCATGACACCTGTTTTGCCCGCAAATACCTTCTGCGCAATTATCGTCGCACTTTTCCAACATATGGGCAAAACAAGGAACAGATCGAACGTTTGATAGTTGCGTGCTGCGAAAAGGCTTTGCAGACGGGGATATTTAGATACGAACTCCCTACCATGACGTTGTACGGCGAGACGATTCCCTGCGAGATAACAATTGTTCCCATAAGGCATCAGGGAGGAGGACACGGCTTTGCCGTGTATAGGCGGGATTTGCGGGAAGAAAGACGGCGCGAAGCCGCCGAAGAGGAAAGCCAGGCGAAAACCAGGTTCCTTGCCCGAATGAGCCACGAAATACGAACGCCCATGAACGCCGTTATAGGCATGGCGGAACTGGCTCTGCGCTCCGACAAAATCGAGGATGCGCGCGAGCATATGCTTACGGTCAAACAGGCGGGATCAAACCTGCTTTTAATCATCAACGATATTTTAGATATTTCGAAGATCGAAAAGGGCAAACTGGACATAGTACCGACGAGCTACCATTTGTCGTCCCTACTGAACGATGTTATAAGCTTGATTCGCGTGAAAATCGTGGACGCGAATCTCAGTTTTGTCGTCAACGTGGATAGCAGCATACCTAATTCGTTAAGTGGGGACGAGGGAAGAATACGCCAGGTGCTGCTTAATCTTTTAGGGAACGCGGTAAAGTACACGGGTGACGGTGGCTTCGTTTCCCTGTCCATTCACGGGAGGATGATTGACAATGACACGATAAACCTGACGGTAGATGTCGAGGATTCGGGCCTTGGCATAAAAGAGGACAACCTTAAAACCCTGTTCGACGAGTACTCGCGGTTTGACAGGGAAAAAAACAAAAGCACGGAAGGCGCGGGTTTGGGGCTGGCTATTACCTGGCACATAGTAAAGGCAATGGACGGGAAGATCGATGTCCGTTCCGAATACGGCAAGGGTAGCACGTTTACGGTAACTTTCCCACAAAAGATACGCTTGGCCAAGCCATTTGGCCAGGTCGAAGGCGCTGGAGCGAAAAACGTNCTCGTGTACGAGAAGCGGGANATATACTCAAACTCGCTGGTGTTTGCNATGGACGATCTTGGGATTGACTTCACGCCCGTTTCCGACGACGCGGATCTACAGGAAAAACTGGCTGGCGGGAAATACTCGTTTGCTTTTGTGTCTTTTGACCTGTACAGAAGAAACGCCAATACAATGGCGAATATGGAGACCAAAACCAAGATCGTAATCCTTACCGAATTTGGGGAGCCGATTCCCGAAGAAAACATGATCCCCCTTGCCATGCCGGTGCATTCGCTTTCGCTGGCGAACATACTGAACGGGGTGCAGGAAACTTCGTCGTACGATGAAGACACCAAATTTGAGATCAAGTTTACCGCGCCGGAGGCTCACATTCTTGTGGTTGACGACGTTATCACGAATCTGAAGGTGATCAAGGGCTTGTTGTTGCCATACGGAATGCAGGTCAGCCTGTGCAAGAGTGGCGAGATGGCGCTTGACGCGGTAAGGGCGAATCGTTACGACATGATCTTAATGGATCACCTGATGCCGGAAATGGACGGGGTGGAGGCCACGGATCGAATAAGGATGTTGGGCGTGGAGGATCGCTATTTTGCGGAGGTCCCTATAGTGGCGCTTACGGCCAATGCCGTATCTGGGATGCGGGAATTTTTCCTGAAAAATGGTTTCAACGATTTTATACCCAAGCCTGTGGATATGGTTAAGCTNAACGGTATTTTGGAAAAATTGATACCCGAAGGGAAACAGGTTAAACTNTAGGGTGGCNCCCTTTCAATAGAGAGGAAAACTTTGCGAATTACAAGATTAGTCAGAGTGCTGATTGTGATGTTTGCGGCTTTGGCCGGGGTAAACATCTTTTTTTCTTGGCTCGCCGACTGGGCCAACAACGAAAAATCCATGGCCCATGAAGTCAGGTATATTTTTACCGTGGCCTCCCATGATCTGCGAACGGCCTCGTTGGAACTTACACGAATATCCAGGGCCTACATAGTCACGGGGGATGCTTTCCAAAGCGAGTTATACTGGAAGGAGCTTCAAGGAATCGATCGAATCGGAGGCGTTCGGCGTACGTTTGTTGACCACGGTGCCCCCGAAAACGAAATGTACCTACTTGATCAGGCACTAGCAATCCAGGCCGACATGCGACTCATGGATCTAAGGGCCATGGAAGCCCGCGCCATCGGGGAGTACGACCTGGCGTTGAAAATATCTTACAGTGATGAGTACGAAGCCCTGGGATTTGCTTTTTTGAATCGCCTGGATGAGTTAAACTCCGCCATAAAGTCCCGCACCAGGGAAACTGTGAATTCCGCCACGAACAGTGCCAACCGTTTTGGAAGCCTGGCCCAAGTGGCCACGATTCTGTTTGGGATTATAAGCGTTATCGGAACGCTCACCGTCCTGCAGGAGCTAAAGGCCACCATGAAAAGGGAGCGCGAGGCCAACGAAATAAACGAAATATTTCTTAGTGCGTCACCCTTTATCATGAACATATGGGACGAAGTCCCAAACCTTGTGGCTACCAGCGAGCAATCGGTAAAGATGTTCGGGCTTTCCAGCCAGAAGCAGTACATCGAACAATTCATGGATCTGTCGCCAGAATACCAGCTCTGTGGCACGAGTTCGAGGGAAAAAGCCATAAACTTCGTCAAGCAGGCCTTTAGCGAGGGGCGCGTTCAGTTCGAATGGATGCACCAAACCTTAAGCGGCGAATTGGTACCTTCGGAAATCNCCCTTGTGCGCTTTACCCGCCAGGGCAAAAATTTTGTCGCGGCGTATACCGTGGACTTGCGCCCGATTAAGGCAGTGATGGAGAGGGAGCGCGAGGCCAATGAATTTAATGAAATGTTTTTTAACCACGCACCGCTTATATTCAATCTGTGGGACGAGGATATGAACCTTGTTGACGGCAACAAGCAGGCTCTGGATCTGTTTCACATTTCCAGCAAAGAAGATTACCTGGTGAATTATAAGGATTTCTGGGCCGAATACCAGCCTTGCGGCACTCTTTCAACGGAAAAAGCCGTCGCCTACATAAATGAAGCCTTTAGCACGGGGCGCGTGCGTTTCGAGTGGATGCACATCCTGGACGGCGAGCCCATGCCCACGGAGGTTACCCTTGTGCGTTTCACGCGGCAGGGTAAGTATATGGTCGCGGCGTATATCACCGACTTGCGCCCCGTCAAGGCGGCGCTGGAGATCGAGCATCAGCGGAAGATCAGCGAGCGCATTCGGCTTATATTGGATTCCGCTCCAATGGCTGTAAGCCTTTACGATTCGAACCTATCCCTTATCGACTGCAATATGGAAGCCGTTAGGATGTTCGAGTTCGCCGACAAGGAAACATGCTCCAGGGCACTTGACGAGCGATTTCTGAAACTTTCGCCGGAATACCAACCTTGTGGCATGCTGTCGGACGAAAAAGCCCNTCAGGCGGCGGCTCGGGCCACTTCGGAGGGGCGGTTCCAGTTTGACTGGATGCATCTTACCACGAAAAGCGAGGAACTGCCCGCCAAAGTTACCGTCGTGCGGATACCCATTAACGACAGCTTTGCGTTGGTGTCATACGTCCAGGATTTGCGCGAAATCAAGGCGGCCCAGGAACAGGAGCGAGAATCTTTCGAGTTAACCCAGATAATTCTTGACTCCGCCCCCTTTGTAGTGGGCTTATGGGACGACAACCATAAAGTTATAAGTGCCAGNATGCAGGCCATGGAGATGTTTGGGATTCCCGACCCGCAGTTGATTGCCGATCGGCTTTATGATTTTTCGCCCGANTTGCAGCCTTGTGGCACGCCCACGCCTATAAGGGCNGTCCAGGATGTTGGTAAAGCGTACGAAGAGGGCTACGCCAGGTTCGAGTGGATGCACCGNACAGCAAGTGGCGAACCTCTTCCCGCCGAGGTTACATGCAAACGCTTCAAGCGCAAGGGCAAGGATATGCTGGTATCGTACACCCGTGATTTGCGTGAAATAAAGGCGGCCGAAAAAAAGGAACGGGAAGCCTACGAAATGGTGAACATGCTTTTGGACGCTTCCCCGGTGTTCATCGAAATCTGGGACGACTGTTTGAATTTGGTGGACTGCAACAGCCAGTATATGAACCTGTACGGGCTGTCGAGTAAGACGGAATTTTTTGAAAGATATGAAGACCTTTCGCCAGAATACCAGCCTTGTGGTATGCGATCAAAAGAAAAAATTATCGTCCTCTTGGCACAGGCCTTGCGGGAGGGTTCCTCCAGATCCGAATGGATGCACTTTACTGCGGCGGGTGACGAGTTACCCGTTGAAATTGTCCTTGTGCGCCTTATGCGCCAAGGCAAATATATCCTAGCGGGATATAACCACGACCTGCGCCAGGTCAAGAAAGCCATGGCCGAAATACAACGTGCCGAAATGGCCACCGAAATGCACAAACGCGAGGTTGCCGAGGAAAAAAACCGCGCGAAGAGCGAGTTCCTGGCGAAAATGAGTCACGAGATACGCACGCCGATGAACGCCATAATAGGAATGGCGGAGCTGGCCCTGCGCGACGAGAAAATGGGCTCCGCCCGCGAGCATGTCCTTACGGTGAAACAGGCGGGAACGAACCTGCTTTCCATCATCAACGATATCCTGGATCTTTCCAGGGTCGAACAGGGAAAACTGGAGATCGTACCGACGAACTACCATTTTTCGTTTATGCTAAACGACGTCGTCAGCATAATCCGAATGAAAATCGCGGATTCGAATCTTCATTTCGTTGTAGACGTTGACAGTAGGATGCCGAATTCACTGTACGGGGATGTGGCCAGGATACGCCAGGTGTTGCTTAACATTTTGAGCAACGCGGTAAAGTACACGGATTCGGGAGGCTTCGTCTCGATGCGTATTCGCGGGGAGATGGACGGTGAGGACAAGGTGAACCTGACGATAGATGTCGAGGATTCTGGCCGTGGCATAAAAGAGGAAAACATAAAGAACCTGTTCGACGAGTACGCCCAGTTTGACAAGGAAAGGAACAAAAATACGGAGGGCGTCGGGCTGGGACTGGCCATAGCGCGACATATAGTGACGGCAATGGGCGGGGAAATTTCCGTCCTTTCTGAATACGGAAAGGGTAGTACGTTTACGGTGACCTTTTCCCAGAAAGTGCGTACCAACAGGCCGATTGGCAGCGTGGAGAATGCCGGGGAGCAACGTGTTCTTGTTTACGAAAAACGGGACATTTACGCTGATTCGCTAGCCCTCGCGTTGGGGAGTCTGGGGGTTGAGTACACGCCCGTTTTCGACGACGCCGACCTGCTAGAGAAGCTGGCNGATGGCAAANATACGTTTGCCTTTGTTTCGTTTGGACTGTACAGGAAAAATCGTCAGGCAATTATGGATGTGGACACCAAAACAAGCATCGTGGTTCTTACCGAGTTTGGGGAAGTGGCTACCGAAAAAAACGTGACAGTCCTTGTTATGCCGGTATATGCGTTGTCGGTCGCGAACGTGTTGAACAATGTCCGGGGGGACTCTTCGTACCACGGGAGCGCTGGATTTGCGGTAAGATTTACCGCACCGGATGCAAATATTCTGGTTGTTGACGACGTTCTTACAAACCTTAAGGTAATAAAGGGCCTGCTGTTGCCATACGACATGCAGGTTAGCCTGTGCAAGAGTGGCGCGATGGCGCTTGCCGCCATAAAAGCCAACCACTATGACATAGTGTTTATGGATCACATGATGGATGAAATGGACGGTGTGGAAACCACTAAAAAGATAAGAGAACTTGGCGCGGATGATCGCTATTTCGCGGATGTTCCGATAGTGGCGCTTACGGCCAACGCCGTGTCAGGAATGCGCGAATTTTTTCTTGAAAACGACTTTAGCGACTTTATGTCCAAGCCCGTGGATGTGGTCAGACTTAATGCCGTTCTGGAACAGTGGATACCCAAGGAAAAACAGCTTAGGTTAGCGGAAGGGGAGGGCTCGGCGAAAACCCCTAAGGTGGCGATAGGGTAAAGCTCTAGCCTGATGTCTCGCCGACACCCTGCTATCTAGGCCTGGGTGTCGTGCGGGAAATAGGTGTCTAAAAGCGGAAACAGAGTGCATTCTGTTTCCGCTTTCCCCCTATTCCAACATTTTTAAAAACAGCATCAACGGAAGATGATCGCTTATGCCACGTCCTGTCCGTGGATTGTACCCGTTCGGCAGCCCTTCCGCGGTAACAAAAGGCGGAACGTCAAGCACCCGACTGTCGTAAAACTCCCAGCCAACCCCGTCGAACAACTGCGCCGAAAGCAGAAAGTGGTCTATGGTCTCCCACGAATTCCTAAAGAAAAAAGATCCGCCTTCCTTTTCCACCGTCCAAGGCGAATACAACGCCAGAACCCCCTCTGGAAAGTACCGTGCCCGGGGCGGTTTGTCATGGCTTATGACAAGAAAATCTTGCTGAAGTTCCACGTCAGCCACGGAATTGCTCCCGCCAAAAAAGTACCGAAGGGCGAATTCCGCCGCCCAAGGATTGTCTGGCATAAGGGATCGCATCGTCGCCCCTCCGCCACGGGCGAACTCGTCGTGGGTGACGTTCAGGTCGCCGACCACGATCACTGGCAGGCGCGGGTTGGTTTCCGCCAGCTCCCGCATCCTGCGCAGAATAATCCGCGCCGAAGCCCTCCGGGTGCTTTCGGTCTCATCCGCGCCGCCGCGTTTCGATTTCCAGTGGCAAACGAAAAGCAGCAGCGAAAACCCGTCCCCGTCGGCCCCTTCCGCCAAACCCGAATCCCCCGGCGACCCGCCCGGCACGTTGACCTGCGCCTCCAGCATCGGCCTAGGCGCGACATCCCCGTCAAGATCGACCGAGTGCGCCCGCGCCCCCTCCAGCGGAAAGCGGCTCAACAACCCGACCCCAAGGGACATCCCGGGGATTCTGGCGAAGTGCGTCCAGTCGTACCGATGCGCAGAAAGCGCCCGCGCGAGATCCTCGACGACCAACGCCGACTCGACCTCCTGCAAGGCGATAACGTCCGGCACACGTTCCATCTCGCCGATGGCGCGGGCGATAACGTTCAGCCTCCCCAGATACTTCTCGTGAGTCCACCCCGCGGCCTCCCGAAACTCCCTGAACTCCGTCCCCTCCTCGACCCCATCGAAGAGCAACTGCACGTTCCACGTCATAATCGCGATGGAATTCCCCCGGGCAAGCCCCCGCGTGTCCGCACCGGGGATGCTGCAACCGGCGTATCCGGTGGCCAGAACCAGCAGTACCACCGCGCGGCGCAAAACCCGTGCGGCCTTTTGCCTTGTTTTCATGTCTTTCTCCATACCTTATATAGGGCGCGGAATCGCGTTTTGCTTTAGTGTTTTGGGGAGCGGAGAGGGAATTTTTTCGGTTTGGATGCAAAGGCGGAATGTTTTACACTATCAGCTAAAATATTTCGCCTGATAGAACTAAAAAAGCAATTTTGTCTATCAAGTTGACACAGGAAGGCAAATATGGTACAGTGAGGCAGGAGAGATACAATGGCACAACAAGAAGACATGGACATACTGGAGCTCCAGCGACAGTTTGCGACGGACGACGCCTGCCGAGAGCATCTGTTCAAGATACGCTGGCCAGAAGGCCCGACGTGCGCAAAATGCGGCGGCGGGAATTTCTACAGGATAAATGCGCGGAACGTCTACGAGTGCAGATGCGGGCGTCAGGTGTCGCTGACCGCCGGCACGATCATGCACGGCAGCCACACGCCGCTGCGCAAGTGGTTCTGGGCGATATACATGGCCGCGCGCGACAAAAGGGGCGT
>JGI24695J34938_10003214_pt1 | contig 11580 bp, 8 predicted proteins | sample TergutCo191P3_FD_34938 | JGI IMG/M metagenome (IMG submission 34938) | reverse complement strand
CCGGCAAAAAACGGCTTGTGATGTATCGGCTGGATAAACTCGCCGCCGCGACAAGCGCTTCATCTTTAATCCGCACGCCGTGATGAACTTCGTAGCGTTCTTTCAGCCCGCGCAGAATTGCAACGGTGTCCTCGACGGAAGGTTCCGCTGTGTACACCTGCTGAAAACGCCGTTCAAGCGCCGCGTCCTTTTCAATATGTTTGCGGTATTCGTCCAGTGTTGTCGCGCCGATGCATCGAAGCTCGCCCCGCGCCAGAGCAGGCTTGAGCAGATTGGATGCGTCAGTCGCACCCTCTGCCGCTCCCGCTCCCACAAGCGTGTGCATCTCGTCAATAAAGAGGATGATCTTTCCGTCCTCAGCCTGCACATCATGAATGACAGCTTTTAAGCGCTCTTCAAATTCGCCGCGGAATTTCGCGCCCGCGACAAGAGCGCCCAAATCCAGCGCGAGAAGTTTCTTTCCTTTGAGCCCCTCCGGCACATCGCCCGCGACAATCCGCCGCGCAAGACCTTCGACAATCGCCGTTTTGCCTACGCCCGGCTCGCCGATCAGCACAGGGTTATTTTTTGTTCGGCGCGAAAGCACCTGCATACATCTGCGTATTTCTTCATCGCGCCCAATTACAGGATCAAGTTTTTCCTGCCGGGCAAGCGCCGTCAAATCTCGGCAGTAACGATCAAGCGCCTGATATTTTTCTTCGGGATTCTGATCGGTAACGCGTGTCTTTCCTCTGACATGTTTTAACGCGTTGATAACTGCGTCCTTTGTAACGCCCGACCTTTTCAGCAAGTCCGCCGTCTTGCCTTCGCCCGCCGTCATCGCGAGCAGTATGTGCTCAGTACTAACATACTCATCTTTCAGAGATGAAGCTTCAACCTCAGCCTTTGCTAAAATTTTTGTCAATGCCGGCGAATAAAAAACCTGCGCCGCCTCTCCGTAAATTTTCGGCGAAGCTTTCACCATCGCTTCTGCGTCAGAGGCGAGCCTGTTAACATCGCTGCCAATCCGTTCAATAATCGGCGCGGCAATTCCGTTCTCCTGCCGCAGCAGCGCAAAAAGAAGATGTTCGCTTTCAATCTGAGAATGATCATTTTTCTGCGCGATAGACGCCGCTTCGCTCAGCGCCTCCTGCGCCTTGATTGTGAATTTTTCGTAGTTCATAATATGTTATTATATATGAGAAAAGAATATTTTACAAAGAAAACAAAAAACAACAGATTTTGCTTGAAATTTTCACTTATAATTGATAATATACATCAAGTGTCCTGTTTTATTCAAATGACACAATGAAAGTTAAGTTAATTCCTTATGCAATAAGGAATTAACGCATATTGCTATTTTTGTAACCGAATATAACAGAACACTAGTTTATGCTTAATGAAAATAAAATAAGAAGCATTTATCTTAAGGCGTTTTATTATGATTATAAATAAAAAAACTTTCATTTTATTTTCATTAATTTTTTTCCTGCTTATTTCTTTAATAGCTGCCGCCGCATATACAATTTCAGCGCGTCAAATTAACCATTCATTTATTGATCAGCAGCTCTCTATCGCTTCCGAAACAATCCGGCTGAAGCTGGCTTCTATTGTAAACAGGGAATTGGCGCTTGTGCTTAAATTGGCGGATACAATGGTTATCCGTCAATATTTTATAAACCCTCATGATCCCGAATTGGAAACTTTAGCTCATCATGAATTTGACACGTATCTGGAGCATTTTGATTTAAAAATAGTTTTCTGGGTTAATGATATTGATAAAATATTTTATTCCACAGGCAATGATCCGTATGTTGTCGATCCTGATGATCCGGAATCGTATTGGTATAATTTAACTCTTTACAATACTGATCGATACAACTTTAATATCAATTATAATCCGAATATGCAGCAGATAAATCTTTGGATTAACGTTCTGGTATACGATAAAGCGGACGGCTTGAAATATCCTGTTGGAATGCTTGGCACAGGCATCAACTTAAGCGAGTTTTCGCATTTTATTGTTAACGCTTATAAGGATTTCGATGAAAATATTACGCCGTATACATTTAACAAATTTGACGAAATTACTTCAGCCGCGAATTACGAAGTTGTTTTTAATAAAGTCCGCCTTGATGAACATCTGGGAGAAACCGGTAAAGTGATTCTTGACGCTGCGCAAAAACTTTCCGGAAGAGAAAGCAGCCGTTTTATTTTAGACGATAAAATATTTCTTGTAAGTTCAATTCCGAATATGGAATGGTTTTTAGCGGTGAGTTATCCGCTGCCAGGGCTTTTAGCGATTGATCGATCCATGAATACTGTATTTTTCAGCATGCTTTTACTAATTCTGTTTATATTGATAGTTATTAATATTTATATTGCCCGTTCGGAAACCGCTTTGGAAAAACAAAACGCGCGGCTGATTGACGCGAATAAAAAAATAGAAATCGCGTCACGGGCAAAGAGCGATTTTCTCGCGGCAATGAGCCATGAACTGCGTACGCCGCTGAATACTATTATCGGTTTTTCAGAGATTGAATTGAATAAATCTTCCGCGCAGAATGAGACGGCGAATAATATCGATCGTATTCGCCAATCAGGACAGCATCTTTTAAGGATCATTAATGATATATTGGATTTATCAAAACTTGATTCCGGAAAATTTGAAATTACGCCGGATGAATATGATACCGCTTCCATGATCAGCGGTACGGTGGATATGAACATAATAAGAATAGGAGCAAAACCAATAAAATTTTCGCTGGAAATCGGCGCGGACTTTCCCGCGAAACTTATCGGCGATGAACTGCGCATCAAACAAATAATTAACAATCTTCTCTCTAACGCAATAAAATATACAAGAGAAGGAGAAGTGAAATTATCAATTGATAAAAAAGAAATAAATGCAGATGAAGTTCTTATAATTTTTAATGTCAGTGATACGGGCATCGGCATCCGCAGCGAAGATGTCGGAAAATTATTTGATGATTACACGCAGCTTGACACGCGCGCCAACAGAGATGTTGAAGGCACCGGTCTTGGGTTGTCTATCTCAAAAAAAATAGCGCAGATGATGGGCGGCAATATTACCGCGGAAAGCGAATACGGCAAAGGTTCATGCTTTACAGCTTTTATTATTCAGGAGTGCGTAAAGCGCGGCGATACTTCAGGCATCGGAGAAGATACAGCAGCCGCATTGCGCCGCTGTGAGACGCCGCATTGGAGCAGCCGGTCTGTTCATTTGACGGATTCCATACCGGAAGAAAAAGAAAAAAGCGTTCATCCCCGCTTCACGATTCTTGCGGTAGATGATCATATTAATAATCTTTTATTAATCAGGGAGCAGTTAAAACCTTTTTATATACAGGTTGATACCGCATCTTCGGGGCAGGAGGCTGTGGAAAAAATAAATGATATGGATAGACAAGATGCCTGCTATGATTTGATTCTTATGGATCACATGATGCCGGGAATGGACGGCATAGAAACCATGAAAACAATCAAAAGCAATATGCGTTATGCGAATATCCCGATAATAGTTTTAACCGCTAACGCCCTGCGCGGCATGAGAGAATACTATCTGGAGCAGGGGTTTACGGATTTTATCGCGAAACCGGTTGATCAGAAAACGTTAAATGAAATTATCAGAAAACGCCTGACAGAGAACATGGAACAGTTAACAGAGACAAAAGAATTTAATGCGGTTTTTTCCGGAGAGATAGTAAAACAGCGCATTGATAAGCTCAATCATCTTTACGCCGGATTTAACATTAACAATAATATTGACGATGAATATTCACGGTGCTGCAGTTTGCTTCGATCCTGCTGCGATGAATTTCAACTGTGGGCGGAGAACCATGCGCAGGCGGCGCAGCCTGCCGCGGACGAAATTGTAACGCGGCTGCAAAGAGCGATTTTAGACGGCGATGCAGTAACAGCGGGAAAAACAGTAAAAGAATTGGGGACAGCGGCATTGTCTCCCGAAAAACGAGAAAAATATTTTTACATATACGACGCGCTTATGGACGATAACAATGAAAAGGCGCTCGAAAGGATAAAAGAATGGTTAGAATTGTAATTGTAGAAGATCAACTTTTAATGCGCGACTTGCTGGAAAAACATATCAGCGATCAATCCGATATGGAAGTTGCGGGTGTTACAGACGACGCTTCAAAAGCGCCAGAGCTTTGCGGTAAATTAAACCCGGATTTGATATTAATAGACATAGTAACAAAATCCGGCTGCAGCGGTTTACAAATCGCAAAACAGATACGCGGGGAAATGCCGGATATAAAAGTTATCGTAATGACAAGTTACCCTGAAATAACTTTTATAGAAGAAGCGATGAAAATTAAAGCGCACAGTTATCTGCATAAAAGCTCCGGGATTGATCACCTGTTATACGTCATTCGAAGCACAATGAAGGGTGCGGGCATTTATCCGAGCCCTGCGGATATTTCGCCTTTTGCGCTTACTTTTACGGAAAAAGAACTTGCCGTAATCAACTATATATGTCAGGGATTATCGCGTGACGAAATAGCGAAAAATTTAAACGTGTCGGAATCGATGATCAAACAGTATATTACATCAATATTGGATAAATCAGGTTTTGACAGCATTTCAAAATTCGCCATATATGCGGTAAGCCAGGGATTAATCGTGCCGAAAATGCCTGCCGAAAAACCCAAATGAGCAGATAACGGATATTATATGCGGATATTCTCATATTTTAAGATAAGTACGGATATTATCAGGAAACACGGAATAATAGCTTTTTTCAGGGCGATACAGTTTTATTTAATAAGGAAATTCAAAAAAAAGAAAGAGCCGCATTTTGTTCAGGAATATCAAAGTTATGTAAATAATTTATTAAAAGTTTTTCCGCGCGATACCGCTATGAGCATTGCCGCGGGCGGTAATTATATTGAAACGGGCAGTATTCAGAAGGATATTCTTTTATTTTACGGCTTAAAGCCGGATATGAGCATAATTGATTACGGCTGCGGGAGCGGTCGTTTGGCTCACGCCTTGGCTAACGCCCTGCCGGCTGATTATAATTTAAATTATCTTGGAATTGATGTAATTGAGGAATTGCTTGATTACGCAAGAACAAAATCGCCAAAAAATTATAAATTTAAAATTCACAAAAAAAACATTTCTATTCCTGTTATAGATGAAAGCATAGATATAATATGCGCTTTTGAATTATTTCCGCTTTTACTGCATGAAGAAATTTATATCTATCTTGAAGATATGAAGCGCGCGTTAAAAACAGGCGGGAAAGTAATTTTTTCTTTTTTGGAGTTTGACAATCTCATGTCATGGCCGGTCTTTGATGATTCGGTAATTAATAGAAAAAAGAAAATATCCGTTCATTTAAATACTTTTACAGAAAAATCTGTTTTGCAAATGTGGGCGGAAAAAATTGGTTTTAAGATTATTGAGTTTACAGACGGAACTTTCGAAGGTAAAAACTTGGGGCAGAGTTTGGCTGTGTTTGAAAAGATACCTTGACAACCGCCGCATCATCCTACAATAATACCTAAAAGGAGAAAAATATGTCTATTAAAACCCCCGTAATTTCTATATTGATCGTATGTCTTTGCGCGTTGGTTATTACCGCCTGTACTCCCAAGAAAACCGGTAATAACGCGGATACTCAGCCGGGAGGCAGCGAAGTTGTTACAGACTTTAGTTCTGAGTCCCGTGATCCGAACGAAAGGATTCAAATTGGCGATTTTGCCGTTATGGGAAGCGAGCTGGTAGCCTATTGGGGCAATGATCGTAATGTAACGATACCTGAAGAATTAAAGGTAAATTCTATCGGCTGGGGCGCTTTTTCTCATAATTCTCTCTCATCAATAACGATACCCGAATGGATAAGTTCTATTGATGAAAGAGCTTTCGAGAACAGTTATTCCCTGCAATCAATCACCGTTAGCGAAGATAACCGGCAATATGCGTCTGTAGACGGAGCGCTTTTTAATAAACAGAAAACAAACATGATTTATTTTCCTCATGGAAAGACAGGCAGCTATGTCATACCTGACACTGTTACAAAAATAAATGATTATGCTTTTAACGCCCGTTCAGGAATCACATCAATAACGATACCTGCAAGCGTGACCGAAATAGGAAGCAGCGTTTTTGACGAAACCGTCAGGCTTGCTTCTATTACGGTAGATCAGAATAACAGATACTACGCGTCAGTAGAAGGCGTGCTTTTTAACAAAGCCGTAACAGAATATGTCCACTTTCCTCTTGGGAAAACAGGATCATATACCATACCAAATACGATTATCGGATTAGATGCCTATGCTTTGCGCGGACGCGGCGGTATTACATCGGTTACTATACCGAACAACGTTACAAGCATTGGAGAAGGAACTTTTTACGGGTGTTCAAGCCTTACCTCGATTAATATACCCGGCAGTGTTACTATTATAGCAGACGATGCTTTTTACGGCTGTGCCGCTCTTGCTTCTATAACCTTACATGAAGGTTTAGCAAGCATAGGAGACAGGGCTTTTTTTAATTGCTCCATTACATCGATTAATTTACCTGCAAGCGTAACAAGAATTGGAAACGGAGTCTTTGCAGCCAGTGATAACGAGAATTATTATGGCGGACCTGGAAATTTTTCCGGCAGCAGCAGTCTTGCTTCAATAACAGTTGATCAGAAAAATCAAAATTTTACTTCTGCGGACGGAGTGCTTTTTAACAAAGCCGTTACAGAGCTTATTCATTTTCCTCAGGGAAAAGGTGGCTCCTATAAAATACCCAATACTGTTGTCAAAATTGAAGATTTCGCTTTTTCCTATCGTAACGGTTTAACTTCAGTTACAATACCGTCAAGCGTTACAAGTATCGGGACAGACGCTTTTTTTGGATGTTCGAGACTTACCGCAATTACGGTTGATCAGAATAATCAAAACTATTCTTCCGCCGACGGAGTTCTTTTTAATAAACAAAAGGACGAGCTTATTCGTTTTCCGCGCGGAAAAACCGGTTCTTATACCATACCAGACACTGTTGAAAGTATCGGAAAAAACGCGTTTGCCAGAGCGGGCGGTCTTACATCGGTTACTATTCCATCAAGCGTTCTCAGCATAGGGGAGACAGCTTTTGCAGCAACAGGTCTTAAAACGCTTACCCTACCCAACAGCATTACCAATATAGGAAGCGGCGCTTTTACAGATAATCATGAGCTTCAGGTGGTCGGTTTGCCGGATAACTATTACGCATACGAAGAGGATGGAAAAGGCGGAGCGTATTTCTTTTATGGATGTTTAAAGCTTGATAGGTTTATTGCCAGCCGGAATAATAAATATTATTCAACTGTAGACGGTGTTCTTCTAAGCAAAGACGGAAAAAAATTGATTCGTTATCCGTATGGCAAAAAAGGTCCTTATGCAATACCGAATACTGTAACTAGTGTCGCTTATAAAGCTTTCTACAAAGCAGAGGGGCTTACTTCTGTTACAATACCGAAGAGCGTTAAAACCATCGGAGATTTCGCGTTTGACGGCAGCGGTATAAAATCGCTTGATATTAAAAACGGCGTTATCAATATTGGAAAATACGCCTTTACCCGCTGTACAGAACTTGCTTCTGTCAAAATTCCGGCAAGCGTTGTCAGCATAGGCGATTTTGCTTTTTATCACTGTACTTCTCTTAAACAATTTGATGTTGATAAAAACAACAAAAACTTTTTCCTTGCTAACGGCGTTCTTTCAAGCAGAGATGATGCAAATTATTTTTTTATGATTCGAACAATACAACAGGATGATTATTTTGCGCAGGAAACTTCCCTGGCTCAATGAAACAAAAGATAGGCGGCAGCTGAGGTTTCTTCGTTTTCTTCTGATACCTTTTGTTTTAGTTTTTATTTTTTTATTTCTCTTTTACGGACCGGTTAAGTCTTTCAGGTATTTTTTAATAAATACCAGTATGCACACAAGCCGTTTTCAATTTCTCGCTAAAATGTTTTACACGGAAAATTATATAAATTCTGTTATCGGTAAAATTGAACCTTCCCAAAATCCAAGAACCGATGATTCTATACCGGCTCACGACTGGGATGATAAAATTACTTTCGCTGAAATAAAAGGAAATAATTATAAAGGATATATTATAAAAATAAATGATCCAAGGCGGCTTTTTTTTTCTCAGGCAATGATTAAAGACGGAAAACTTCTGGAAGAACTTGTTGCAGAAAATGAAGCGTTAGGCGGAATAAACGCTTCCGGTTACGCGTCAATTGAACAAAGAGGTATTGTATGGGGAACTGTAGTTTCTGACGGAGAGATTATTTCACGCTGCGTACAGGATGATCATCATGTAATGGCAGGCTTTACTAAAGATTATAAACTGACACTCGGCGGTTTTACCGAAGAGGAGATAAGAGCCAAAGAATATCTGTGGGCATTTGAATTTTTTCCCATATTGATTGTTAACGGGCAAAAAATTGAGTTTCAGCCGTATGCCGGAGGATACGCTCCCCGGACTGCGATAGGGCAGACAGCGCAGGGACACGTGCTGCTCCTTGTTGTGGACGGCAGGCAGTTTGCAAGCCTTGGCGCTTCATTTGAAGATTTGCAGACGATTTTATACGCTAACGGAGCGGTAAACGCAATTAATCTTGACGGCGGATCTTCTTCTTGCATGGTTTTCAACGGCGCTCTTGTAAACTCTCCTTCTGACGGAGAAAAAGAGCGATTATTGCCTAATGCCATACTTTTCCGCTAAAATATTTTTAATATGGATGATTTATTAAAACAGGAAATAATTAAACGCATTCAAAATTATGAATCTCCTAAAAGAACCGCCTTTACAAGCAAATTTCCAATTATAAAAAAACCTGTCATCTTTTTCCGCTGTTTATTAAAATCAATTCAAAATATTCTTGATCCTAAAATTGAAAAGAAAAAGAAAAATGATTATTTTGAACATATAATCGCGCAATACAAAGTTACGTTAAGGAAAGAATTAAAAGACGAAGAAGCTCTTGAATTGCAGGAAAATAAAATAACTAACATGAAAATAGCCGCTGAGAAATTAAATAGAACAATCATTGAACAAGGAAAAATATTTTCATTTTGGAACGTTATAGGAAATCCGTCTTACAAGAACGGATATACAGACGGAAGAGTATATTCAAATGTAAGCGTTGTTAAAGGCGTAGGCGGAGGTTTATGTCAATTATCCACATTTCTATACTGGATGTTCTTGCATACACAGGTAAAAATAACGGAAAGACATCCGCACACTATTGACGTTAATCCTTCTTCCAAAGAAAATATATCTTCCAGAAGCAGCGCGACTGTGCTGTATAATTTTATTGATCTTAAAATAAAAAATGATTATGAGTATCCTATTCAAATTAAAATATGGTTTACGGAAAATCACATGGAAGGGCGAATATTATCAACTGAAAAAATGAATAAAATCTTTCATATTATAGAAAAAAATCATTGTTTCATAAAAAAAGACGATAAAGTTTTTCAATATAATGAAATTTACAGAGAAATTACAGAAGACGGCAGCCTATTAAAATCGGAAAAACTCATTACAAATTTTTATCAGGTATTGTATGATTTGACAGATGAATATATTAGAAAAAATGATTATAAGGTGTTTGATTATAGTGAGTTGATTGGTTAGAATGATATAAAATGAAAAACAAACCTGAAATTATCGTAATGCTGACTCAAGACGACGTTACAGTCAAAAACGCCCGTGATGTTTTTTTATCCGCGTGCGATTTGGATATAAAATACTGGGGGTTTAAAAATACAGGAATCGGCAATGCCGATATGTCTTCGCTTATTAAAACAATAAAAGATAAAGGAAAAACAGCTGTTCTTGAAATTGTTAATTACAAAGAGGCTTCCTGTCTTGATATTGTTAAGAAGGCGGCAGGATTCGGTATTGATCAAATTATGGGAACTGTGTATTCTCCGCTTATTCAGGATTTTCTTAATAAAAAAAATATTCCGTACAAACCGTTTGTGGGGAAGGTAAGCGGAAATCCAAGTATCCTTGAAGGAAGACCGCAGGAAATTATAGACGAAGCAAAACTTCTGTTGGAAAGAGGAGTTTCCGGTTTCGATCTTCTCGCGTACCGTCATATCGAAAGCTTTTCCCCTGAGGTGTTTGACGTAAGGATTGAAACAGCGGAAAATATGGCGCGCGAATTAATCAAAGAAACAGACAGTCAAAAGGCAAAAATATGTATTGCCGGCGGTATTTGTACTTTTGAGCAAATTGATTTTGTACTAGATGCTGCTCCTTGGGCTTTTACAATAGGAACCGCTTTATTTGAAAGCAAGTTCGCGCCCAATGGCAATTTTAAGGAAAATCTTTCAGCGGTTTTAGAATATATAAAAACGATTAAGTCTTGAATACCTAACCAAAAGTACAGTAAAAACTGTCTAAAAGTACAATAAGGGCTGGACTTTTTTCTATTGTTATAAAGTTTTTAGTATTAAACTGCAAAGATACATATATTCAAAGGAGTGTTTTATGTATAAGAAAAAAATGTGCTTCGTAATCATTCTTATGCTTGCTGGGATCGCTTGTCTGGGCGCTCAAATGACAAAATCACAATTACAGAATATGTATGTTATCTATCTTAGAGGCGAAGGATACAGCCCTTCTGTTGATTCGGACGGAGATGTTAATTTTACCGCTCATGGTCAAAGTTTTTATATAGATGTAATAGATAATGATCTGCAGTCATTCCATCTTGTGCTTTTAGGTTTTTTGGATATCGGAAGCGCTTCAAACAGACTCAAAGCTCTTGATGCCGCCAGCGCTGTTACCCGTACAACAAAAGCTGTCAGGCTTTATATTACATCAAGTGGCAGAATCGCGGTAGATTCTTTTATCTTCCTTGCGAAACCGGATGATTTTAAGATGCATCTTAACCGGCTTGTCAATATAATGATATCCGCGCGGGAAGAATTTCTTTCCATGATGTAAAAAGAGAGTCGGATTTAACCCGGGCTTATTCTTTAATAGATACTTCAGCGCTGATGATAAATAATAATAAAGTGAAATTAAATTACTTCAGCAATTCCTTCGCTTTTTTCACCATGCTGTTCACGTCAAGCCCGAAGCGGTCTACAAGATAATCCTGCGTTCCTACTTCGCCGAACTCGTCGTTGATGCCGATACGCGCGAATTTGCAGCAAACGCTTTTACCTCCGCAGCAGTCATTAGTGACGCAGCAATTTTCCGCGAGAATTTCAGCTACCGCGCTGCCGAGACCGCTCATCATTTGCGCGTTCTCTGCGGCGATGATCGCGCGCACTTTGCAGGCTTGATTCAGTATCGCCTCTTTATCAATCGGTTTTAACGTGAGCACGTCAAGCACTCCCGCGCTGATTCCGTCTTTGGCAAGTTCATCACAAGCTTTTAAGGACTGGTTCACCATCAGGCTGCCAATCGCGGCGAAGCAAACATCTTTTCCTTCTCTTAAAACTTTTGCCTTGCCGAATTTGAAAGTCTCATTTTCTGAATATAAATACGGAACCGGTTTGCGGGGAATCCGCAGGTAGTGGCAGCCGTACTCCTCTGTCATCAGGCGGACGAAGG
>JGI24695J34938_10003204_pt1 | contig 11603 bp, 5 predicted proteins | sample TergutCo191P3_FD_34938 | JGI IMG/M metagenome (IMG submission 34938) | reverse complement strand
TAAAAAAATAGCGAAGATGATACATCTTTCCCGTAATGTCTTTATGCTCAACTTCATCGTCCGCGAGAGCGGTTCCGCAGGAAGTGCACCAGTTAACAAGGTAATTTCCCTTATATAAAAGCCCGCGCTCGTAAAGGGTGACAAAAACTTCGCGCACCGCGCGGGAAAGCCCTTCGTCCATCGTAAAGCGTTCGCGGTTCCAGTCAACGCTGGCTCCTATTTTTTCAAGCTGTTTTGTGATGATGGCGTGATGCTCGTTTTTTACTTTCCATGTCTCTTCAAGGAATTTTTCACGCCCGAGCTCGCGGCGGCTTTTCCCCTGTTCTTTCAGTTTGCGCTCTACCACATTCTGCGTGGCTATCCCCGCGTGATCTGTGCCAGGCACCCAAAGAGTCGGGACGCCTCTCATCCTGTGAAAACGCACTATTATGTCCTGCAGGCTGTTGTTAAGCCCGTGCCCCAGATGCAAAACGCCCGTAACATTCGGCGGAGGAATTACAACGACAAAAGGCGGCTGCGAAAAATCGCCGGCTGTCTCGGGGGCGAAGGCGCGTGAGTCCTTCCACAAGGCGTAAATGCGATCCTCAAAAGATTTTGGGTCATAGGCTTTTGCGAGTTCGATAGAGTTCATACTCAAAATATACTTTTTTAAACAATTTAATTCAATATTAAAACACCAGATGCGTAACAAACTGATCGATCAGGACAAGCGTTCCTAGGAAGCCTGTGTAGGCGGCGAAACCAAATAACGATTTTTCCCTGATAATTTTTAACATAAACTTGACCGCGAAGAAACCCACTACCGCCGCTGTTAAAGTACCGGCGATGACTGCCGGAATGTTCACGGCTTCGGAGAGGCCTTCTGTTACGAGATCTTTTGATTGAAGCGCAACCGCGCCTAGTATCGCGGGGATTGAGAGCAGGAAGGAAAAACGGGCGGCGAAGTCCCGGTTCAGCCTGCAGAAAAGCGCGCCGCTTATCGTCGCGCCCGACCGCGAAATGCCGGGCGGGATTGCGATTGCCTGCATAATGCCGATGATAAGGGCGTCCACCCATCTCATCGTTTTTTCGGTTTTTAAAAAAGCTTTTTCATCGTCTACAGATATTTGCTCGTTTTCTACGGCGCGTCTTGAAAGCAGTTCGGCGACAATCAATATAAGTGTTGTGAATAAAAAGCAGAAACCCAGATACTTAGCGGATTTAAAAATTTCTTCGATAGAATCGCTGAATGTAAGAGCCGCGATTACGGCGGGAATTGTCGCAAGTATTAAATAACCTGTTAATTTTTGAATTGGCTTTTTTAATAATTCCAAAATATCTTTCCATAAGACGATAAACACAGCAATCAAAGTACCCGCGTGGAGCATCGTGTCAAAAAATAAACCTGGTTGATTTATTTGAAAAACTTTCTGCAAAAGAACCAGATGCCCTGAGCTGCTAACAGGCAGAAATTCGGTTAAGCCCTGAACTATACCTAATACAATCGCTTCAAAAACATTCATAAAAACCCTTTAATCTATCTCTATATTGATTACTGCGGCAATATCATCGCATGTACGGTAATATTTTTGTCTTTAACCGCTGTGTCCGCCATTTCTTTTGTGATCCTTCCTCTCGGTTTTGGATGAGGCGGCGCGTCTCCTATCAAAATCATCAGCCTTGACTGGGCTTCCCAGATGAACTTTGTCGCGCCGTCATAGAGAGCTTCGTATACGGCTTCGGGGATGTCAAATCCTCCGCTTACGCGGATCGCGTTTAGGTCGTTCTGAAAGCGTAAAAAATTTGTTGTAAAGGGCACAACCCTTGTAACGTATGTATCATTATAATCTTTAAATAGAACCATGCCTATCCTGAATGAAGGGAAATCGCTTAGCGTTTCATCAAGCATGGGGATAAGTTTTTCGCGTATAGCGTTAATATATTTTTTCATGCTGTTTGTGGTATCAAGACAAATCACTATGTCGAGGGTATTGTCTTTTTCTTTTTCAAGCACCTGACGGATTAAATCCACTACGTCATCAGGGCTGCGTGAGACAATCAAATCTCCGTTACCCGCAAGCGCAATTTCCGTAAATGTTTCGACTGTTTCCTGTATGTAGCGGTCACCGGGAGGGCCTGGAGGCGGCTCCTGTTTTGCTTCCAGCATAAAAGGATTATCTCTAAAAGCGCCGCGGTAATCGGCGTAGGATAGAGCAAAGGCGCGGACATTCAGATACGTTCCGTCAGTCAGATGAACTTCTCCTTGACGGCCTCCTGGATAGCCGTAAAATAGTACATGCGGAATATAAATATGAAAAGAGCGCCCAAGCGTTGGATGGTTTACAACGGTCGATGAAACAAGCGAGTAAATTCTATTTTCACGTGGAATTGGAGCGCCGTCAAGAATACGCACCTCATCCCCATTTATCGCGTTCCATTCTCCCGCCCGGTAAGCGTAATTGGCAGCCTGCATGGTTGGGTCCCTGGTAGTTTCAGTCAACAATACAGAGGCAATATCCGGTTTTTTTCTGATAAAAAGATGATACCCGCCGTCAGCCCACAATTCCAGCAGCAAATCCCCTGTCGAAATGCTCAAATCCTGCGTATAACCGGATAAGCTCAAAACCGCAAGGAAAACGGCAATTATTGAAACTTTCTTCATATTGTATTATCGGAAGCTGCCGTTGAAATGGCAAGGTTAAATCGCGTATTGTTAGGACAGAAAGATGTCCAATAAGAATTAACCACAAAGGCGCAGAAGGTGCGCGAAGGGAAAAAGTTAAAGAATCTATATCTTTTTCTTGGGCAGATCCCGCCCGAACATTGTGTTGGTTCTCCGACATATTGCCTGGTTTTAACAGATAAGTGAATATTATATACGGGTAGTTATGAGTAATCCTGGGCAGGGCATTATTCGCTGACAGTTTTTCTTCAAGGATTCTTGTCCATTTTTTCTTCAATGTCAAAAAACCTCATCTCCTTATAATATTATAATGTCCCAACATCATACCATAGGCTGCATTACATAATTAGAACACTTGTATTATTTAATAAAAAAATCACTAAAAATATTGAAAAAAAATTAAAACTTATTTATAATTTATTTATCTAACATAATGTTTTATTAAGAAGGAATAATATTTTTATGACAGACGAAACTGTTGTTAAAATGCTATCTGTCAACGAACTTAATATAGTTCTTAGAAATTGTCGAAAAAAAGATAAGATACCTCCACTCGGAACATTTTCTGAAGTTGATATTGTTTTTATAGCAGGATTGTTTTTATGGTTTAAACAAAATGAAAACAATTGGTCAAAAATTCCAAAATTTACAATAAATGATAATGGTGAAAATATTGAATTAATTAATTTGTTTGATAAAAGTGAAAAAAAAAGAGATTTAATACATCAGTATTATTTTAATCATATAAAAATATTATACAATGTTGATTATTTAGATATTTTTGAATTTTTCCCTAATTCAAAGCCTAGTCGGGATTTAAAAGTATATGATTACTCTTTGTCTTTTGCTCCTCCAATATATATAACAAAAGAAAATCTTAATTATTTCTTTAAAGATAATAGTGAAAATAATATTAAATATTTAAAAAACAAATATAAAGATATGTTTGATATTTCTAATTTCATTAATAAAACAACTTCTAATTATAATAAAAATAAAGAGCATTTCACTGAATATGAAAAAAATGTAAAAGAACGATTGGATAAATATCCTCCAATATACACATTTGTATTTATTATTGCAAGCAAAAACTTAGCAGAAAAAAAAGATGAAACTTTTATAAATATAAAAAAATACGTGGAAAAATTATGGCTTTTTACTCAGGATTATGTGCGTGGTTTGTATGAATTAGCAAAAAATATAGTAGAGCATAGTGGGAAAAATGGAAAGAGCGGCGAAGGTATGATAACAATTCGAGCATATCCTAATAGTAAAATTGTTAAAACTACAGATATAGATGATAAGATAAAAATTCTTGAAACCCACGTTTTTGATTATGGCGAAAAAGGTATTGTTCCGAAGCTTATTGAATTTACAGAAAACAAAGCGGCAGAAAACATTGTTATTAATCAAGAAATAAAAAAATGTTATAGTCAAGATAGTGCTTATTTTAAAAAAAATAATACATATAATCTAATAAATTATATTACTCCTGATAAAAACAAGGAATTAAACCAGCAAACATTTAGACATACTTCGCATTATGGAATATCTAAATTATATAAACTAATAACCACTACTCTAACAAGTAAAAAACTAAAAAGTGAAATGTATGTTGCTTCTAAAGGACAAATAGAAAGGGATTATTTTCCGGATGCGAATGCAGAATGTTTAACCCTTCAAACAGGGACACATTATTATTTCAAAATTCCTTTTATTGAAGAAAATTTTAAAAATATTGTTCCAAAAAAATACTCGCAAGATGAACAAACTGCAATTCTGGGTGAAACAGCCTCGCTTAGAGATTTAGCAGAAATAGATCGTATCTCTGTAAAATTAAATAGACTTTCTACAATTTCTCATATAAAAGAGAATGCTTTAATAGATATTATCATTGATATTGATGAAATTACTAAAGAAAATGTTGATATTGTTTATAATTTACTTGACAATTTACTTGTTTTAAAAGATAACAATTGGATATCTATCGATCTTCAGAATAAATTTAAAGATGCTTCAGTGCTTTTAAGGTTTTTATCTTATCTTGCATTTGAATATAAACAGCCATTTATTTTATATAATGTTGATTATGAAAATTACAAAAATATGTTAATTTACAATGAGGATTTTTATGAAACTCGGAAAGAAAATGAAGTATATTGGCATAATGAACAGGCAATGCTTTTATTTGTTAAAACTGATGTAAATTATTATTTTGCAGATATTTTATTTGGAAAAGACAAGAATGATTTTCTTTTTGTAAATAATATTGTCAGCAAAACATTTCCTAATTCAATTGCTGTTTTACAAGAGATAATTGATAAAAAGAATGAAACACAGCAGAATATTCCGGAATTTATTAATTCAAATCATAATTTACTTTATTTCTTTTATCCTGAAACAAACGCGTTATGTCCATTTGACGTATTAATAGAAAACAAAGATGAAAAACCGCTTTTTGTATCGAACTTAACAACAATATTAGAAAAACCATTATTTAACTATATAAACGAATATGAAGATATTAAAGGTTATATAGATAATATTAAAGGTTTTCATATATCCAAAACTCATTTTAAGATTGGAACAAAAATACATTCTGAAGATTTTTATTATGCTAAACCTCTTTTTCAAAATTCATTTTTCACTACTCGATTAGCAATATTATTAGCTTTTGAGATAAAAAAAGAAATTAATAAAAATAAAAGAATAACGCTTGTTGGTTATGAAATGTATAGTGAATTGCTTTTAAGTTTGGTTGAAAAATTTTTAAAAGATTTTGGATTTAATGAAATGTATCATTTTATAGCTCAGGATGAAGACGATAATTTTAAATTTAAACCTCAGGAAAATTATCAAAAATATTTAAATAATGATTGCATAGAACCGGAAAATATTACAATTATTATTGTTCCTATTGCAAGCACCGGTAGTACTGCAAAAAAAATTGTTGAAACAATTTATAAAAATTTAGTTAAATTAGAAAAAAATAAAGGTAAAACTCAAGAAGAAGCAGAAAAAATATCAAAAAAAATGAATTATTTTTCTACTGCGTATAATGTTTTATGGGCAAAACCTGAGAATAGCGCTTTAATTATATATAAGATTGAAAAAGATAATATAAAAATAAGGCAGAAAGAGATTATTTCATTACCAGCGGCATGGTACAAGATTAATGAATGTCCGTTATGTTTTGGGGGATTTGATGAGAGAGGATATGAAATACGTACAAAACCGCTGTATGAAACAGATAAATCATCTTTAACACCCGCGATTATTTTTAACAAGCCGGACGGTAAAAGAAAGCAAAAAGGAGAAATTGAGTCAATAATTGAATTTGATAAAGTAATTTTTAATAAATCGCTTAAATATCAATCTTCATTTAGAAATAATGAATTTCTTATATACTCAACAGATACAAATTTACTTATATCAGAGAATAATTCAACTATAATGAAATGGCTTGTAAATGTTAATGAAAATTTAAAATATTATAAATATGAAAAATACATTAATAACAAATTAGGAAATTTGCTGCAAAATGATATAGATGCTTTTTTAATGGATTATTCCACAAATGAAAATGAAAATAATACATTAGAAGAAGATTATTTTATTGAATATGTTAAATTATACAAAAAATACAAGAATAAAAAGCAAACGCGTGATGAATGGCTAAAATTATTCATTCAGCCTACAGATAAAATTATTATTATATCTCCCTGCCATGAAACAAACAGTCGTTTTATTAACATGGTCAATGAAATAGTATTTAATTTATCTGCGATCGTTATTCATTATCAAACTAATGTGGATTTTACTGAAAATTTCCAAAAATTACATTCTGGATATTTAGAATCAGAAAACACAAAAATATTTTTTGTAGATGATTCGTTGATTTCCGGAAAGCACTTTTTTAATCTTTATGATTTAGTTAAAAATACAAAAGGACGAAGATTTGATCAATTTATAGGCACAATAGTTCTAAGTGATAAATCAGCACCGTTTATACATAACAGGATTGTAAAATTGTCAAAGAGTTTTTTTGCCTTTATTAGCTATAATCAACCAACTTCAATTACATTGTCTTCTCATAAACCATTGGAACATGAACAGAAAAAATATGATGCACTTGCAAAATATTCATTATATGATGTTTTGATTAAAGTTTTTAAAGAAAAATCTGACGATTTAAACCCGGATAAAATTCATAATAATAAATATGGTTTTTGTCCGTGTGTTTTTGATAGTGTTGATATAAAATGCCATTATTGTGGACTTGATCCGGAGTCAGTAGAATACAACTATAAGGAAGAAAAATTATACAGAAAAGAAAAGCAACTTCAGCATATAGCGATGTTTAAAACAACACATAAAATATATGAATATTTTGCCAGTGATAACAATATTTTTAATCTTACAAATCTGGATGATTTTCAGGAAAAATTAAAATTAAATAATAAAAATGATTGGAAAGATAATTTAGAAAAGAAAATAATATTACTAAAAGTATTATCACAATATCCTTTCATTTTGTATCAACCGTTAAAGGAAAAAATATTTGAGTGGCACAATGCGTGGATATCAAGAAAATTTGAAGAATTCGAAAGAAAAATTAAAAATACTATATTTCAGGAAGATAACATATTGTCAGAAGAAAATTATAAAAAATATTTTTCTTACGATGATTTTAAAGAATTAAAATATTTAATACGCCGGTCAGTATTTCTGAATAATTATATAATATTACAGCCAGATATATTACAAATATTGCAAGAAATAATTTCTATGATTAGTAATAAAAATAATATAATAAGAAAATACGATAAAATATTTGATAATAATTCATATCAACAAGATCTGTTTGATCAGGATAAAAAGTCAATTCAAATGCATTTCCAGTTACAGGATTTGAATAAAAAAGAGAAAGAAAATCTCAAAAACTTTCCGATTTTTCTTTTGCAAAATTATAAAGAAATGATATTTAAGAATGGATGGGTTGCAATAAAATTGTTAAAAAATCTAGAAACTATAAAAGATATCTTTAATACATTAGATGAAAAACGATTTATTAGAATGCTTAAAATTGAAGCTTCTTCTGTTATTGATGATTTTATGAACATGATAGTCAAAGAATATAAATATTCATGGCGGGATATGTATCAATATACTTTAGAAACAAAGTACAATCACGATTCGAAAGACAAAATATTAAATAAAGATGATATGATTTCTTCACTTGATTATATAAGTGATTTCTTCAGAAATAAAACAAATGATGAGAAATTTCTTATAGAAAATAATAAATATGATATTTCTTTAGATATATTAAAAATTGATAAATATTGGTTTGAAAAAAATACTTGTAATAAATCCAATGCTTTTAAAAATTATTTATGGATAAAACAATTATTATATACTGATATCGATCATGGACAGTATTCCATAAAAATAATTTCTTATCAAGAAAAAATAGATGCAATAATATTAAAAATGAAAGGCTTTTTCTGTACTGAAAAAATTCAAGCATTTTTTATTGTTACAGACGGACAGGGAAAACCGCATATTCTTTCACAAGATGATGACTTATTTAATGAATTTGTAGATGAATATGAAGATTGTACTAATAACGAACAGAAAAATTATAATACGCAAACTATTATAAATTTTCTTAAAGGGGATAAAAGCGATATATTAAATTCGACCAAAACCGCTGTAGAATTCATAAAATATAAAGATACATGGATAGATTTATACGATAATGAAGATAACGATAAAAAAGAAGTAAACCTAAGATTTATGTCAGAGAGTCCCGCATATAAGTGGCTGTATTTAATACGAATTTCTAAATTAAATGAAGATAATATTAAAAAGTATAAATTTGATCCACAGGGATTACTTGGTTTTTATAGCACTGAAAATTTGAGTGACAATATTTTACCTAAGCAGCTTCTGATGCTTTTGAGAAAAGATATTAGCGCATTTATAAATAAACATCATAAAAATGACGAATTTACCGGCTTGATTTTAAGAAAAGAAAAAGAGCATTTATTAGGAACAGTGAAACATGGAATAGAAGAGTATGAGAATTCTATTGAAATATATTTTAATAGAATTTGCAATATTATACCTTGTAAAGATAATTATTATAATCAATTACATAATTATTATTATTTTGCATTTAACCATTTGATAAAAAAAATAAATTTAATGCATGTATTAAGTGAAATTAACCCGGATGATTCCGGATATTTTCAGAAGTATAAAATAATAGATATAATAAAAATATTTAATAATGATTATCCCCAAATTATGAAATTTTCCAGGCCTGGCCTTGCTTTTTTTAATGAAGAAAACAAGTTAGATGATTTTATTGAATTAGATAATAAAACAGAAAATCATAGCAAATATTTACAAGATGCTTTTATATTTCCTAGAGATTTTTTAGAAGAAATGATATTTGAATTAATATTTAATATCAGAAAATACGGCTTTAATTTTAATGCTGGTAAAATAATTGAAGATAGAAACAGATTAAAAATTACTTTAGATATTAAGAATATTGATGACGTTGATTATTTTGTTGTTTCAAATAATTACTGTTTCTTTGACGTGAGACAAGAAAATCTTAAAAGATCAATAAAAAAAATTACAATGGACGGATTAAGTCTTATAAATAATATTTTAATAAATGCTAAAATCGGAAGGCTATTAATTACAATTGATGAAAGCAAAGAATTAAAAAATAGAATAATAAATATTCATATTCCGTTAAAAAAGGAGAAACATTGTGAATAAAAATATTTTAATTATTGAAGATAATTATGAGCATCTGCAAATCATTCGAACTTTATTAAGCGGAAGTGACATTAATACTTTTCCTTCATTAAATGATGTAGATGATGATCAAAAATTAGCAGAATTTTTAACTCCTATTAATCATATGCTAGCAGCTGATGACGAAAATATTAGGAATGAAAACAAAGAAAAATTCTTAGATAGTATTAACAAAACAAATCTTGTTGATTTATTTATTGTAGATTTTCAATTATTTGCTGATAAAAATACATGTAATGGGATAAAATTCTGTGAATATATTAATGATATAAAAAACGGTAATACACCTGTTATACTATTAACAAAATATAAAGATTATGATAAGGTGATAAAAAAAACCAGTATTACCGCATTAAAAAGCAATCTTATTTTAAAATATCCAAAAATTAAAATTGAAATTGTAAATAAATTTATGAATGACGGCAGAGTTTGGGATAAAGGAGAGATGGATGAAAAAGGAAAATTAAAAACAGATATAATTGCCATGAAAAGCAGCGAAACAAAAAATACAATAACCAATTATATTAAATTATTTTGTGACAAAGTACAACAGAATTCCAGTATAAAACAGCCTAATAAAAGCTCGGAGTAATTTATGACTGGTAAAAACAAAAACACAACAACGAATCCTGAAAATAATAAATTAGCGCAAAGATATTATGATCTAGCTGTAAAAATTATTAAACCTAATATAAAGGAATATTTTGATAATGACAATTTACCAAAAAAATATTTAAAACAAAAATTAGATAATTTTGAAACTAATTTCAAAAAACTTTATGAAATTCAATACGAGATTTCTAAAATTAATCCGAATACTGTTTTAGAATATCAAAAAGATAACGAAAATGCTCCCCAGCCATATACTGCTGAAGCAATTGATAGGCAAGCAAAGAGTTGGCTTGATAGGTTATCTGCAGTTATTAATATATTAACAATAAAAATATCAGATTTTGATGTTAAAAGTTCTTTTAGGAGAGATATAATAATATGTATTGTATCAATAATAATTTCAATATTTTCTGGAATTATTATTTCCAAAATATTCTTTGAAAAAAATGACACTCGTATTATATGTCCTTGCCAGAATAATGAGTTAATACAGGATGTTAATAAACAAGAATATATCAATGATGATATTAACAATATAAATAATTTAGATATAGATAACAATCCCAAGTAATTTCGAACCCATAATATTTTGGATTTGTTGACAAAGCAATATTTGAGCGTCAAAACAACAGCTTCTACTGTTTCAACTTTGCGCTTTTAACCCATATTGTCTTTTAGCGCAAACTATGATATACGTTGATAAAGGAGCAAATATGAATTTTATAATTGAAAACATTTCACATATTGGCTGGAGAGAATGTGTAATGTACGCTGTCGGTATCATTCTGATTTATTTAGCCATCAAGAAGGAGTATGAGCCGGCTCTTCTGTTACCCATGGGGTTTGGCGCGATTCTTGTCAATCTGCCTTTGAGCGGCGCTATCGACCAGATTTTGCCGGGAATCGGGCTGGTTCACGGTCCCATCGCGTGGCTTTACGAGACCGGAATTGAGGCTTCGGAGATATTGCCGCTGCTGCTCTTTATCGGCATTGGCGCGATGATTGATTTCGGGCCCCTTCTTTCGCGTCCTTATTACTTTTTCTTCGGCGCGGCGGCGCATTTCGGCATTTTTGCCGCTATCACCGTCTCAATTCTGCTTGGATTTGAATTGAATGACGCGGCGGCTATCGGAATCATCGGTGCCGCTGACGGACCGACCACAATTCTTGTCGCCAATATGTTAAAATCGAATTATGTCGGACCTATACTGGTGACGGCCTTCTCGTATATGGCGCTTGTCCCGATCATTCAGCCTTCGGTGATCAAGCTTCTTACCACAAAAAACGAACGCCGGATTCGCATGGCGCCTATAGCTGACAAAGAAGTGCCCAAGGGAGTTAAAATCGTTTTCCCGATAATCGTAACCGTAATAGTCGGCATTATCTCTCCAGTTGCGGTTTCTCTTATCGGCTTTTTGATGTTCGGAAACCTTATCAGGGAATGTACGGTGCTGGATTCGCTTTCAGAAACCGCGCAAAAAACCCTCGCGAA
>JGI24695J34938_10003203_pt1 | contig 11606 bp, 7 predicted proteins | sample TergutCo191P3_FD_34938 | JGI IMG/M metagenome (IMG submission 34938) | reverse complement strand
GTACTAATTGCTTATATGTTAACGGGAAAACCAAATTATGCCGCTTATTGACGGAATTAGCGCTTTTTGCGCATATTTCATCCGATGCCGCAGTTAGACGATCTAAACCGGAGACAAATTTATTATTTTTTGTGTGCATCACAGCCATTTATAAACAAAATAACAGTTAAAAATAAAATTGTCAATATGTAGAGTTACGAACATTATTAATAAATAACAATTCTTGACGCGTCTTTCATTACTTCTGCTCTATGTGTACGTTCATTTTCATCATTTTTTGAACAGGCTATTAAATAATCTCGTCCGCTTTTTTCAGTTTCCTCTTTCGTGAATTTTTCCACGAAACCTCCTGCGCTAATCAATTCTTCTAAGTCGTCCATTGTAACTCTGCTGGATTTTATAGTTTCCATCCGCACCATTCCCCTTTAAGATTATGTTTGTATGTGTTCATTTTAAACGATTTTATTTTTTTTATGCCAGTCCATCCAAGCCCATTGCGTACAACGAGTTTATCGCCTACATTGTACCATAAAACTGATGAAAGAGAATTTGAACCTTTAGCGTCCATTATCAAAAGACCTGAACAGGATTTTTCCTCCGCCTGGAAATCTTCAGTTTCATATATCTCGGAAACCCAAATAAATTTTGGTAATGGCATAAACGCGAAATATTTTTTAAAAGCATCATGCAGACCGCTTCGTTCCAAAAGGAAACGTTTAAAAGATCGGCTTCCTGTCATAAGCAAACGCGTCAGCCATTTTTTTCCGAATTTTTTTAAACCAACATTATTATCATTAAAGACCTTTGAGCAAAGAAAAAATGCCGCCTGCGCGTCAAGGTATGTATGTCTGGGTAAAACAACAATATATCGGTCAATTTTATAATTTTGGTTATACTGTATCAAATTTTCTAGCTCTCCAATTTGATACTGAGGTTTATTATCATCTATTACCACCATCTTTTTTTTAAAATATGAAACATCCTGCCACACTTTGTCAGGAGCAAGCGGTAAGGTGATATGATCATATCTATCCATATGCCCAATAATTAACACCGCGTGTCCAAGTCCTTTATTGTCATCTAAAAAAACATAAACCGGGATACCGGATTCAATATAAATTTTTAAAAGAAATAATCTAAAATAATTAATTTTGATTTTATTATGTTCATCTACATAACTTGCTCTGTCAATTACACAATCGCACTTATTATTATGTAGAAATTTAGAGACTTCATATATATTAAGTCCTTTTGACGGCAATGAACGATGACTTGATATAGGAAATAATTCATGGACTATCTCAGAAGGTAATAATGGCAGATATTGTCTATACCGGTTTCCTAGATATTCAAGAAAACTCCAAAGAGAACTTTCAGCGCAGGTATGCGTCTCAGTATCCTGCGCTAAATGAGGAAACGCGTATACTTCCATTCTGTGACCAAGTAATGATACTCTGCTTTTCATTATGCAGCAGAGTATATTTTTATTTTTAAACGCCGCGGGTGATATCATCGATCTGCCAAGAGGGAACCGCGACAATGGTCTTACAATGAAAAACCCCAGATATTTTTCTTTATCACTTTCAGTTAACTCTACTAATTCTTCGGGTTTTACAATTGAAAAATCTTTAAATAAGTGGACTCTTACGCAATTACGATAAAATTCCTCATGTTTCGCGGAATAATAAAGGTAAAATGTATCTCGGTAATGCCTGTCTACATAAGGATATTCGAGAATATAAAAAAGGTTGTCCTCCAGTTCTCTCAGTAGTTCCTGAATTCGTTTTAGATTGATAGTAGTCATATCACAAAATTGAGGTAATTGTAATATTTCCTTTAACTTCCGTAAAAAAACATATTTTGAACCAGTAAAATCTATGACTATTTTTTGATTATACATAAATTATTATGATGTTCCTTAAATAAATACTATTTTTTTTATTATAATGTTGCATTTTAATTTTATTATTTCCAATAACGCCATACGAAAAATGTTACCCATTACAAACACAAACTAAATCTGAAGACAGGGATTATATAAGCATTTACACATTCGGGCAACCCGGATTTGAACCGGGGATCTCTTGGTCCCGAACACGGTAACCTACCCAAGCTCGAATTAGCTATGTATAGCAATGGGAGTATTATATGGAAAATGATTAGATATGTATAGATATAGTATGCTAAAAAACTTGACCTTTTACTTGACCTCCGATATATATCCATGATTTTCCTATTTTTCTGGTTTTACTGAATAAGACTTCAAAAAATGACTTAAACTTGATATAACGTAATTGTGAAACCTTTTGAAAAAATCCCAATATGTAAACCAGAACAATGGCTTATAAAAGCGGGAATATTCATTGGGCTAAACTTTTCAGAACTTACTCATGAGATAACTAATGAATTTAAAAATCATAGTATAAAACGGCACGGCGATTATAAATTACACGGAACAGCAACAGTTACCACCGCGGATTTTGATCAAATTTCATGTATCGTAAAAAATCCAGACTATGCAATTATAGGAGCTATTCGAAAAGAAGTCCTGATAAATGCTTATGCGAAAATCATCAGCAGTATTACCTATTTATATTTTGAAGATATATTGAAAAGCCGTAGAAATAAAGCCATGCGTGGAAAAACACTGTATAAAGTAACTAAGCCGCTTTCATTTGATGAGTTCTTCAATAATGTTTCAAGAAATAAAAAGACGGATATTTTAAAAGCTTGGATATATAATTCACAAAAAAATGTCCAAACAGCCGGAAGCCATCCCGGCGGTCAGGCGGAAACCCGCTAGGGTGCGTCACCCGAAGGTAGCCAACTCCTCCCCTTTGATGGACAATCTAAATATCGCATAAAAAAATCTCTGTGTCAACATTAAACATGAACTTGACTTCCAGTTGACCTCCTATTGACCTCCGGCGCTCCATGGCGGCGGCTGGCTATCTGTAAGTCTATATATAGCAAAGAATTAACCTTCGGGCAACCCGGATTTGAACCGGGGACCTCTTGGTCCCGAACCAAGCGCGCTACCAACTGCGCTACTGCCCGTGAATTTTTGGTAATTGTACATTTAATAAAATCTCAGCCAAAAATTAAGTTTTTTTCGGGAGCGACGGGGCTTGAACCCGCGATCTCCGGCTTGACAGGCCAGCGTGATAAACCAGCTTCACTACGCCCCCAGTGTTCTATCAAAATATCAAAAAAACGGAATTTAGTCAAGCAGGTTCGCGTAATTTTTTGGTATTTTCAAAAAGATCATATATTGATAGACTGACAGCATTATGAAATATTCTCAATTTTTCATTCCGACTCTCAGGGAGGTTCCCTCCGACGCGGTTATCGCGAGCCACAGGCTGATGTTCCGCGCAGGTCTTCTTCGCAAGCTTTCAAACGGGCTTTTCGCGTATCTGCCGATTGGACTGCGCTCTTTCCGCAAGGTGGAACAAATCGCGCGCGAAGAAATGAACGCGGCGGGCGCTCTCGAAATAAAACCGACTGTGGTTGTCCCGGGCGAGTTATGGAAGGAATCCGGCCGCTGGGATTCAATGGGCGATTCTCTTTTGCGCGTAAAAAACCGGCTCAATAATGACTTTGTGATTACGCCCACCGCCGAAGAAGCTTTTACCGCGATTATGCGGGATGAGCTTTCGAGTTACCGCCAGCTTCCGCTGACATTGTATCAAATCAACACAAAGTACCGCGACGAAATCCGCCCAAGATACGGCGTAATGCGCGGACGGGAATTTACAATGAAGGACGCGTATTCATACCATGTTGATGAAGCGAGCCTCGATGATACTTATCAAAAAATTGGACGCGCTTACAGAAAAATTTTTAAACGCTGCGGACTTACAGTAATTCCTGTAAAAGCGGATTCAGGCGCGATGGGCGGAAGCGGCTCGGAAGAATTTATGGTAGAAAGCGATGTCGGCGATAACACATTAATTCTATGCAAATCATGCGAATACGCGGCTAACGTAGAAAAAGCTTCATGCGCCGCGGATTATAATTTATCAAATAAAAAATCATCAGAATTATTTGTATCGATAGATGAAGCGAAAACTTTGGCGGCGGATACTCCGCCCTATCAAAAAATTGATACGCCTAACGCGAAAACCATCGAGGAGCTTTGCGCGTTTTTAAAAACAGAACCGAAAAAATTTATTAAAACTTTAATTTACCGCGCCGTCAATGTTGAGCTTGATCTGTCTTCCGCGCCCGGCTGCGAAAAATTAAAACCTGTAAAATTAACAAAAGACTCTCCGGCTGTTTATAGCGAAGCGTTTTTCGCTGTAGCGATACGAGGCGATCTTGATGTAAACGAAGTAAAACTCGCGGCAATCTTAAAAGCGTCTGAAACAGCGCTTGCCTCCGACGCTGATGTAACAAGGCTCACTAACGCGCCTGTCGGTTTCGCTGGTCCCATTGGTTTAACAGATCTGCCTGTAATAATCGATCATTCCGTTACAGCGATGAATGACGCGGTAACAGGAGCGCTTGAAAAAGACAAGCATTATAAAAACGCGGCGTACGGAAGAGATTTTTCAGGCTGGATGATTGAAGACGCGCGTACAGTAAAAGCCGGAGATCGATGTTCTTTGTGCGGAGGCGAATTGTACTCAAAAATGGGCAATGAGCTTGGCCACATTTTTAAGCTTGGCTATAAATACACACGTTCAATGAATGTCAGCTTCCTTGATGTAAACGGAAAAAGCCAGACGCCTTTAATGGGCTGCTACGGCGTTGGAATAGATCGGACTTTAGCGTCGGTCATTGAAGAACATCACGATGACGCGGGAATTGTATGGCCTGTTTCAATTGCTCCGTTTCACGTAACGATCATACCGATAAAATACGAAGGCATTGTAAAAGAAAGCGCGGATAAGCTAGCGAGGGAATTAATTGACGCCGGCATCGAAGTTTTACTTGACGATCGGAACGAACGCCCGGGAGTAAAGTTTAACGACGCTGACCTTACGGGAATCCCGTGGCGCGTAACAATCGGCGACAAGGGGCTTTCGCAGACTCCGCCCAAGGTCGAAGTTAAACGGCGAAGCGAAAAAGACAATTATACGCTTGATTTGGACAAAGCCGTGCGGGAGCTTACAGAAAAAATAAAAGAAGAGTTGAAGCTATATTCTTAACCGCGAACTTCGAACCTTCGGTTCGCTGCAAACCATCACTAACCAGAGGTTCTGTTCGTGTTGTTCGCGTCTTTGCGAGAACTCCCCTCTGTTAAATTCCCATTACTTTTTTAAAGTTTACGACAATCTCATCTACCATCGGTCTCGCGTCAATGTCAACCAGCAATCCTTTTTGGCGGTAGAAATCGATTAAAGGAGCAGTCTGCTCTCTGTAAACCTCAAGACGTTTTTGAACTGCTTCGGGTCTGTCATCATCGCGCGTATAAATTTCACCGCCGCAGTGATCGCAGACGTTTTCCTTCGTTGGCTTGTTAAAAATCATGTGGAAGTTGTATCCGCACTTGCGGCAGACGCGCCGTCCGCCAAGACGCTCCAGCACGCCCGAGTCCGGTATATCAAAGTTAATGACTTTTTCAACTGTCGAAAAAGTCTCAAGCGCCTGCGCCTGCGGAATTGTCCGCGGGAATCCGTCAAGGATATAACCCTTTTGAACATCGTCCATCGCGAGACGTTCTTTTACAAGAGCGATTGTCGTGTCATCGTCAACAAGTTTACCCGAATCAATTATCGCTTTAACTTTAACTCCCAAAGGGCTTTGCGCCTCAATCGCCGCGCGAAAAATAGATCCTGTGCTGATCTGCTTAATATTTAATATCTCGACAGCCTTTAAAGCTAAAGTGCCTTTACCCGCGCCCGGAGGGCCTAAAAAAATTAATTTCATTTAATGCTCCTTGTAATAATCATACATCGGTATTGGCGCGATAACAAGAAAAATTAAAAACATTTTTTTTTGATATTACCCAACCCCTTCATAATACGCAGCGAATATACGGAAAGACCCTGAATTAAAACTTTTTAACCTGAATAAAACTGTGTAATTATCCTGCGTAACCCAAAGAGTAATTTTTGCGTTTCGCTCCACCACATCGCCAGTCCATGTATCATCATTATAAGTTATTGAATGATAATCAATGGTGAAAGCTTCCAAAGTGGTATCAGTAGTTCCGGTAGTTTCGACAACAAGCGTACCCCCGTATTGAAGATGGACACTGTACCAAATTTCCTGATTGCTTTCGATGTATCCGTTAATAAACGATCCGGGATTAAGAACAATAGGAACGGGATACGAATCTACCCGCGCGATAAGATCGTATGGTCCAAAACGATCGCCGTAAGCCCTTAATTTAATTAAGAATTCCTGTCCGGGGCTTACTTCCAAATTTGTTATTTTCGCGTTTGTATTTTCACCGCTGTCATCATCACCTGTAATAAAATCAAAATTAACTGTATACAGTTCAAGATAAGTATCAGTATCGCCGGTTGTATGAATATTAATAATACCTTTTCCGCTGACTAATATTTTAAACCAGATTTCGTGACCGGGTTCGATGTAACCGCTCGCGAATCCTGAATAAAGCGGAACAATTTCAGGAAGCGGCCTGAAAGACGCCCTTATTTGAAAAGAACTGTTTGTCTGATTAACGCTCTCGCCAAAATTGCTAACATCGTAAGCGCAAAACCGGACATGATAGACAGAATCGCTTTGAGTAATAATTTCAACGCGCGGATTTACGCCTTCCCCGCCATGACCTTCATTCAAATAATTGTGACGCGAATCATATACCATAATGTATGTATCAATAAAACTCATCGCTTCTATGGTTAAAAAGCCCGCTTCTGTTGCCGCTATGCTGTACCATATTTCCCCGCCTGAGTTTATACTGCCCGATAAGGTAGAACCGATATGAAGTTCCTGTTCATTATTAATTTCAACGCTCGCGATTTGATCTGTCATCATCGCGTATAAATCTTCGCGGTAAAAAATTACAATCGAAGAAAGAATATCGCTTCCGGCGTAGATTCGATCTTTTGCCGCGTCTGTCTGAACAAGAGCGCCGTTACGCAAAATGTCAGCGCCCGCTGGAAACAGCCACATTCCGGTTCCGCTGCCGTCTATAACATCCGCGTTACTCCACATATAAAAAGATCCATCTGACATCATAATATCATTCTCGCGTTTAAAACCAGAAGCTCTTAAACCTCCTGTAAAGTTTCCATCAGATCTTTGCAAAGTAAAAACTCCGTCAGGCGTAAGCCGCGCTCTCTGTCCTCTGCCATTTACCCAAATTCCGGCGAAATCGGAAAAATCACCGGTAAGTATTTTTGAGTAGCTGTCAGCCGCGGCGTATACTTGAGTTTCAACGACAGCAGCGTCGATCTGATCGGCGGCGTCATTTTCAGTTTCTTTGTTACAAGCCAAGAATGCCGCGGTAATAGCCAAAATCAAAATTATAGCGAATTTTCCTCTCATGTCCTCTCCTTATTTCGCGTTATTATATAGTCCGGTGGTATTAACGCTTTTAATTATAACCGATTCTTTCATAACCTGCCAATAAGCCGGCTTCCCTGAATCATTTTTTAATTAAAACATATATTACCGCTTTTTTACCTGATAACAGTATTGGAACGCTTTTACTTAAACTAAAATTTACTAACGCGGCTTTTAAAAAATTTTCATCATTAATATATAATATAACCGCTTTTCCGTCTTTTTTAAGCAGTAAAGAAAAAATATCAAACATTTCCGCGTAAAAGCTGTCATTATTAATATTTTTATATAAACCCCACGGCGGGTCTGTTATAATGGCATCAATAGAATGTTTTTCTATTACAGAAGGCGCGGCGCGAAAATCAATATTGTGGATTTTTATATTGCAGCCCTTTCGTTTTTTTAATTTTTCCGAGGCGGTTTTTAAAGTTTCTTTGCTGTTGTCGCAAGCGGTAATGTTTGTTATGTGAAAATATTTCGCCGCCGCGCCGGGGATAGAGCCGCTGCCGCAGAAAGGATCAAGCGCCGAATCGCCGGGCGAAAGTGAAGCCATGCGGCACATTGTCCACGCTAGAGGAGGAGGCAGCTCTCCCTTATTAAGCGCTTTCTCCCATGACGCGCGCAGCGTAAGCCGTTTCATAAAAACCGAAAAACCTTTTCCATGTTTTTCATATCTGTACAAAAACCAAAACTCCGTATCAGGCAAAGATCTGTTTACGGTAAGACCTGAAAGGCGCGATATTGTTTTTTCAGCCTCAGCGCGGAGTTTTTCATTTATAGAAGCCGGAACATTTTCGTTGGAAATAACTATCCTAAAACTTTTAAATTTCCTGTTATTGTTTCTGATTGGCTCATAATTAAACTCAGAGTTATTAGATTTTTTTTGATTGCTCTCCTCTTTATAATTAAAAAAATTTTTAATATGATTTTCTATTAGAAAAATTCCTTTTCTATCATCATTTCCGCGTTTTGGCGTTCGGGCGGGATTTTCTTTCGAATCATCTTTGATATCTATCACCGAAAAAATATTATTAAAACAAAAAAAGTTTAATTTATCATAAGTAATTTCAGTTTCAAAAATTACCGCGCCGTCAAGCAGTTTATAAATCTTTACATCTAAAAGACGCTCATTTAATACCTCAGAAATTATTTCACTAAGCCCGGGAATAAATGAAGCGTAAAAAAGATTTTTCATAAAACATTACATTAATTAAGGCGGCGAACAACCCGCTTAGCTGCATCCTGTAGCGCTTCCGCATGTGTCGCACTTCATGCAGGTACCGTTCCTGACAAGCGTGAAAGAACCGCAGGAAGTACATGGGTCTCCTTCGTATCCTTTGATGCGCGCCTGAACAATTTTAATAACTTCGCTCTCCTGCGATAAAATCTTAGCGTTATAAGGCTGATATGATTTTTCCGCCATTGTCGTTTGTACCGGAGACTGCGCTTTATGCTGCGCTATGTCCTGAGAAGAAGCCTTTGCCTGCTGCCCCGGAATTTCCGCAGAAGAAAGACGGGCGCTGTCCGCCGGTAATGTCCTTGAAGTCTTGTTAGCTGAAATTGTCACGCTGCTTGGCCTGAAACCGGAGCTTTGTTTATCTGAACGGTATCTGGAATCTTGGCTCTGTGAATCCGCTTCACTCTTTGTAGTAGTAGAAATCAAATCCTCGGGCTTTACCTGTCCAAGATCGCTTCGTTTCAGATAACTTATAGCGAGGTCGCGGAAAACATAATCGATAACGCTTGTCGCCATTTTAACATAATCATGTCCCTGAACAAGTCCGTTAGGCTCAAATCGGCTGAATGTAAACGCGTCGACATATTCTTCCAGGGGAACTCCGTACTGAAGCCCTAATGAAACAGTAATCGCGAAACTGTTTAAAAGGCTGCGGAACGCGGCTCCTTCTTTGTGCATATCAAGAAAAATCTCTCCAAGTCCGCCGTCTTCGTACTCTCCTGTTCTGATGAAAATTGAGTGTCCGCCGATTTTCGCTTTTTGCGTGTAACCCATTCTTCTGTTTGGAAGCGGTTTTCTGATTCCTCTTGTGGCAGTTTTTTTGCGATCAGGCGCGGCGGAAGGCAGATCAATTCCCTTTTCAATTTTCAAAATAGTGTCAGCTAACGGATCGGTTCCCGGCGCGAACGCGTTAAGAGGCTGCGAAAGTTTTGAACCGTCGCGGTAGAGGGCGACCGATTTTAGTCCGTTCTTCCACGAAAGCATATAAGCGCCTTTAACGTCATCGTAGTTCGCGCTGTTAGGCATATTAATTGTTTTGGAAATAGCTCCGGAAATAAACGGCTGAACGCATGCCATCATACCGATGTGAGCAGTCCATGAAATTGAGCGTTTGCCTTTTTTCCCTGACGGCGCAGCTGTGTCAAACACAGAATAATGTTCTTTGTTTAGACCCGGCGCGCCTTCAAGACCCATCGTGCCGCAGGCGAAAAGTTCAGCGTTCTCAATATCCTGACTGCTAAAGCCAAGGTGTTTTAGCAGGCTGAATCCCTGTAATGACCATGTCGCTTCAGGAATTTTTAATACATCCTCAACAAATTTTTTGCCAAGTATATAGGGGTTAAAAACGCCTTCAAGGTTGAGAGCGCTTTTTACAGCTTCTTCAACGGAAGCAATCGCCTCTTTAGTAAAGCCTTTTATATAAAGAGTTTCATGGCTGATAGCGGGAGCTGTAGTCAAAGTCTTTCTGCCTGTAGCGTAAGCTGTAATTTCGTCGATAGCTTGAGGCGAATAGCCGAGATTTTCCAGCGCGGGAGGAACAGATTGATTGATGATTTTAAAATATCCGCCGCCCGCGAGTTTTTTGAATTTCACTAAAGCGAAATCAGGTTCAATACCTGTCGTGTCGCAGTCCATTAAAAGACCGATTGTCCCTGTCGGAGCGATCGCCGTAACCTGCGCGTTGCGGTATCCGTATTCTGTTCCTAAATCGTAAGCTCTGTCCCACGCCGCTTTCGCCGCCTCCAGAAGATACGCCGGACAAAACGCGGGATCGATTCCGCGGGGAATTGTGTGAAGCCCTTCGTATCCGCTGTCCGCTTCGTTGTTCGCGGCGCGCCTGTGATTGCGTATAACGCGCAGCATGTTATCGGCGTTTTGTTTATATTGCGAAAATGAACCGTGTTCTTTCGCCATGCGAGCCGACTGCGCGTAAGCTTCACCTGAAATAATCGCGGACAAAGAAGCGGCGACCGATCTTCCTTCATCTGAATCATAAGCAAGCCCCATGATCATTAAAAGCGCGCCTAAATTGGCGTAACCTAAGCCAAGCGTGCGGTACTGATAAGAAAGCTCGGCGATTTTCGGCGATGGAAACTGCGCCATCACAACAGAGATTTCAAGAATTGTTGTCCAGATATCAATCGCGTGGATATATCCGTCAATATTAAATACTTTATTTTTTTTGTCGTAGAACGCTGAAAGATTTAAAGACGCCAAATTGCAGGCTGTGTCATCTAGGAACATATATTCTGAGCATGGATTTGAAGCGCGTATCTCTCCGCCCGCTGGGCATGTGTGCCAGTCATTGATCGTTGTATGATATTGAAGCCCCGGGTCCGCGCACTGCCAGCTTGTCTTCGCGATATCATTCCATAGTTTGCGCGCCTTTACTGTCTTTATAGTATTCCTAGTTGTGCGGCTTTTTAATTCCCATTCTTCGTCGTTCAGCGCCGCCCGCATAAAATTATCGCTTAAACGCAGGCTGTTGTTTGAACTTTGCCCCGAAACAGTGTTGTAAGCCTCATCATCCCACGCTGTTGAATACTGGAAAACATCCACATCTTCATCGCCCTGTTCAAGACGGCGCAGCTGCTGGTAAAGATACGAAGGGGGAATTTTGTCACCTAACGCCGAGCGCAAAACTGAGGCGAGTTCCTGATTTTTATCAGCGTTGAATTTATCATCCTCAGGACCGCGGAAATTTAAAAGCGCTTTTTTAAGAGCGTCAACATGTTTTTTTAAAATTAAAGAACCGGTAACCATCGAGGCGACTTTTTGTTCCTCTCCGGCTTTCCAGCCGATGTATTTTTCGACATCAGGATGATCAATATCAAGGGTTACCATTTTCGCCGCGCGGCGCGTTGTGCCGCCGGATTTAATCGCGGAC
>JGI24695J34938_10003202_pt1 | contig 11607 bp, 12 predicted proteins | sample TergutCo191P3_FD_34938 | JGI IMG/M metagenome (IMG submission 34938) | reverse complement strand
TGTCGGCCCTCCCGGAACCGGGAAAACCAGCCTTGGAAAATCGGTCGCGCGCGCTTTGGGACGCAACTTTGTGCGCGTCTCTTTAGGCGGAGTCCGCGATGAAGCCGAGATCCGCGGACACAGGAAAACCTATGTCGGCGCTTTACCCGGAAAGATCATTCAGTCTATAAGCAAAGCGGAAACTGTTAACCCGGTTTTCCTGCTTGACGAAATTGACAAGCTCTCGCATGATTTCCGCGGAGATCCGGCATCCGCTCTTCTTGAAGTCCTTGATCCTGAGCAGAACTCGACATTCGCCGATCATTATCTGGAAGTCCAGTACGATCTTTCCAAAGTAATGTTTATCACCACGGCCAACTCGCTTCACTCGATTCCGTACCCGCTTCTTGACCGCATGGAAATAATCGAAGTTCCCGGTTATGGTGAAAACGAAAAATTAAAAATCGCAAAACAGTTTCTAGTTCCAAAAGAACTGCGCGACAACGGCCTTTCCAGCGCGAAAATTGTTTTCACTGACGAGGCGATAAAAAACATTATACGCCATTGGACAATGGAATCCGGCGTGCGTAGCCTGGAGCGGGAGACCGCCCGCTGTATCAGGCGAATAGCGAGGGACGCGGTTAACAAAGGTTACGGCAAGGATAAACCCGTCTCCACATTTGCCAAAACAATAACTCCCGCGAATCTGGAAAAACTGCTCGGAAGAAAAAAATATAAAAAAGACGTTGTGTACAGGGAAGCCCGCGTCGGAGTGACATACGGGCTTGCGTGGACCGAATACGGCGGGACAATAATTCCCGTCGAAACCATACGCTACGACGGAAACGGAGAGCTGCTGATAACGGGAAACCTCGGCGATGTAATGAAAGAAAGCGCCCGCATCGCCCTTTCATACCTGCGAAGCGCGCAGGACAGGTACAAATTCTCCGTAAAGGACATCTGCAAATCGGATTTTCACATCCATGTTCCGGAAGGCGCCATACCAAAGGACGGCCCTTCGGCGGGCATCACCCTTGCCTCTTCTTTGCTCTCCACCCTCTGCGAAATTCCTCCCCGTCCCTGCATCGCCATGACAGGAGAGCTTACCCTGACAGGCCGCGTTCTTCCGATCGGCGGTTTAAAAGAAAAACTGTTAGCCGCCATCAGGAACGGCATGGAAAAAGTTCTGCTGCCCAAAGACAACGAAGACGACTGGAACGAGCTGGACAGGGACATCCGCTCTTCGATAAAGGTGGAGTTCGCCGAAACCGCCGCCGATGTTTTTAAACTTCTTTTCCCTCCTGAAATACTCGCGAAAAAACCGCGCGCGAATGCGGGCGTAAAGAAGAAAAATTAATTTTTAAGGTTTAGACGATCTGGTATACCAGGCGCCTTTGGTAGCGCCGTGTTTGATTACGTATCCGGCTTCCGCCAATAATTTCAGATTTTTCTTTACAGTTTCAATATTCATTCCGGTTTGAGCGGAAATTTCCGAAGAAATTATTTCCGGTTTATTATTGAACAAATTCAAAATTATTTTTTGGTTATGTGTCAGATTTAAATTGTCTTTTGATATTAATAATATCTTTTCTTCAAGATGTCTTTTTTGTTTTTGCAGCGCGGTAAGAAAGAAAGACAGCCAGGGTTCATAATCCGTATTATTTTTCCAAATGCCTTTTTGAGTTCTGCGAAGCGCGTGGTAATATCCTTCTTTACAGGCTTCGATAACAGACTCCATGGAACTATACGGCATATAATCATAATTTTTTTTTAAAAGAAGCATTGAGGTAAGCGCGCGTGATAATCGCCCGTTTCCGTCCTGAAACGGATGAACAGCCAGAAAGTGCACAACGAATATGCCTATTGTTAAAAGGGGATGAAGATACGGATCATCCAGATTTTTTCGGGTCCACTCAATTAATTCTTCCATAAAGCGCGGCGTATCAAACGGCGCTGCTGTTTCAAATACAATACCGATTTCTTTTCCTTTTGAATCATAAGCAGCCACGCTATTTGGAAGTTTTTTATATTCACCCCGATGCCTCTCATCCTTGCCGACAAATTGAAGCAATATTTTGTGCAGTTGTTTAATATAATTCTCTGTTAAAGGAATAACAGAATAATTGTCAAATATTGTATTCATAAGTTCGGCATAACCTGCGACTTCTTCCTCATCCCGGTTTTTAAATGACTTTTTATTAATTCGTGAAAGCAATTCCTCCACTTCCGCGTCAGATAATTTATTACCTTCGATACGGTTGGAAGAACCAATTGACTCAATTGTAGATAAAACTTTCATTGTTTTTAATTGTTCAGGTTGTAAAATGGCAAAACCTGTCCATTTTCCTTTGAATTCATCTATCTCTGCTATCTTGGCAAGCATTTCCGGAGAAATTTTTATATTTTTCAATTCCGGCATCATATCCCTAATTATCCCTAATTCTACATTATTCAACATAAATGTCAAGGGAATATGAAATATTTACTTGGAAATTTTGTCCGGCGCTTCATGTGCGCCGCTTTCCGGTTTATTATCGCTTTTGGTGATTGTACGCGTTACTCCGCCTGACACATATATCTTGCCGCATTCCGGACAGATTGATGTTGACAATGAAACTGTCTGGCTCACAATTTTTCGATCTTCTCTTTCGGCTTTTTCCTGTTCATTGGCGACATGTTCGCGTTCATGCGATAGAACCATGCTGGAAGACTGATTGGCGCTTATATGCTGCGGTGTTTGAAAACTGACCGAAGGGTCGCTTGATTCGTCAACATATTTGCGGTTTTTACAAGTCTGACATTCTTGAGTCTTTTCGGCGGCGGCAACACCCTGCGTTTCATCAAGAGAAAACCCTTTATTTTGATAGTCCCTTGCCTGCTGTGATATTTCTACAATTACCCCCGGACCGTATTGCCCCTCGCTTTGAGGCATTTTTAGGCCGGGCGCTCTGCCGACTGTCAATTGCAGTGAGTCATTATTAAAATATGATGAAACACCTTCAATACGCACCGGGTCAGTATATATGCTTTTAAGAAATACAACAACTGCCCATTATGCGTGTATCTCTTTTTAAACCGGAGGTGTCCGATAAAAACGAACTTGTTGTTTGAAATTTTAGCGTATATTACCTGACAATAAACATTCAAAAATTAAATATTTTTTAAATCTCCTGATTTTAATGGAATGGTAATAATCAATCGCATCCTGTATTTACTTGTTCTTAACTACGTTTTCGTTTCTATCTTGATAAATTCCTAATGATATTTCTTGCCAGATCGTCAGATATTTTTGGATGCCTCGGAACCTGATCTTTTTTTCCTGTTTTTGGCTGGAAATATAAATCGTGTTTGCCGCCATGTTTCACAAAGAGACAACCTTGTTCCTTGAGAATTTTCAATAACGCGCCGCGTTTCATTTTATGCTGGAACCTTAAATTGACCGCTTTTTAATTCTACTTTTGTTTTTTGTTCTGCTTGTTCTTCTTTATAAAATTCGTATAAATCCTTCAGCATTTCTTCAAGTTCAGGCAAATCTTTGCCTTGGGTCAAATGATCAGGCCAAATATTGAGATATCCAACATACCAGCCATCATTCGATTTCCAATATGTATAATCAATTTCCATAACTTCCCCTATAAACTATATAACCTGTGTCTTTAATTATTGCGTTTTTGTGTACATCACAAATAATACCGTATAAAAATTAAATCGTCAAGTGAAAATATTCACGGTGTTCAATGAAGAATCAGCCATTAAGGCGCAAAAAATTTTTTAGGGGATTCACCACGAACAATTCCGAACTGTGCGCTCCGAACAATTCCGTATTTGTTTTTATATAGTGTAGCGCATAAAGGAAATTACTGATGTTATCTTATTACTTATCTGTTCGGTTTTGTTCGTGTGGTTCGTGGTAAATATTCTTTTTTGTTAGCTGCTATATTTTTTTTACCACGTCGCATAAAACAGTAAAAAGTGGCTTGATGACTGCTGCTCACTCTACGCTCAGCACTTCTCATTATTAACTGCCTACTCGTCAACTTTCCCCCTGCACCCAATTGTTAAGTTAAAAGGTTAAAAAGCCCGGACGGCACGGACACGGAGGTCCTTGCGGTTCTTTTCCATATGATACCGAAAGTTTTCAGTGAAATATTGACCCCACGCTTTATCATTAGTGCCCTGCGATGAGGACCAGTAATACATATGATAATATTTTCCTAAATGTCTCTTTTGTTTATATATCTCATTCAATTCGTCCCTACTTGGTAAAAACCAGTCGCTATAGCCATTAAGTGTATATTCCCTGCAAAGCTGAGCGGCTTTTCCCGTTTCGCCTCTTTTATTCAGCTCAGCTATAATAAGCTCGGTATTCCGTTTTCCCTCGCCAATATCTGTTTTGGTACCGGTTATATCAACTTTATTTAATCCCCATTCAACATTTCCCAAATCAACAGGAGATGCTTCCATGTAACGCCAGCCATCACTGTAATTTCCCTTGTCATAAAATACTATGCCTCCCGCAGGGCCTTTATCTCCGATTTTATAGGTTTGTCCTGTTGAAGCTGCCGGAGCTGTTACAGGTTGAGGCGCAGGTTGAGTTGCGGGTACTGGTGTNGGTTGCGCTACTGGCGCGGGTTGCACTGTTTGCGTTGTTGCCGCGGGCGCTGTTGATGCAGTTGAAGGGGCAGTGGTACTTGTCTGATTGCCGTATAAAAGGAATGTAACTTGCGAATCGTTTTGCAGATTCAGCGAAATCTGATTCTGTAATACGGCAGTTTCAACATTAATTACTCTAATTCTAAAACGGAAAAATGATCCCATATTTGTTAATGTACCTGAGACAATGAACTGTGCGCCCAATAATTTCCCGATGGCCTGAGCAGACTCATCGCTCACATCGCCTGACAGTTGAAAATTCATTTCCTCTCTGATATGCGTAAGGCTGCGGCGGTCAACAATGGTCACTTTACGCCCTGTCACAAGTTCACCGGATAATTCGTCTACTATATAGTCCGAAAACGCCTCGGAAGGAGAAGCGAAATTAATCACTGCCACCATTGTCCCCTGCGGCAATGTATCTTCTATGCCTCTTGCGGAGCGCTTGACAACTGTATTAAGGTTTTCTGTCTGCTGAGCGTGAATCCCGGATATAAATAAAAAAAATATAAGAGATATACTAATGTTCTTTATATACATAATTGCCTCCGTCTAATCCGGTTTTCAATCCCAGATTAGCCGAAAAGTAAAAAATAATCAAGACGGCAATATTGCCTCCCCCACTGCGTCATAATCGTCAAAATTTCCCGTTTCAAGCAACTTACAGCGAAGGACAGTTCCCGCGGCCGCTTCCAGGTTACTCATACCATAAAATTTTGCTTTAATTAACAACCTCGCCCTGAAGGGATGAGGTATGTTGTTTAGGTAAGGTATTTGTCTCAATCAAGATTTTGTGAATTTTTACAAGATTTTTTTTAAGACCAAAGCGCTATGCGGGAACGATCCCAATATATGGTATATATCTTTGGAGGCGCTTTATGCTTTTTGCAAAAATAAATCAGTTGATTCCTGTTGAAATTAAAATGCCAGAATCTGAAGAAGACCTGGAAATATATAATATTTATTATAATCATGTCTCCGGCTGGCGGCAGAAGATCATTGATTGGGCGCTAGCTAAATTGCCAAAAAGCGTCATTATCGATGATGGAGAGGTTTTTTTTACAAGAAGTTCAATAAGGAATGCGCTTGCGCATGGGAAAGGTAAACTCAAATTATTTTCGATTCCATACATACCTTTAATGCTTAAAGACGGAATATTGTTTTATAAAGAAAAAGAAGATAAATTTATTTACTATAATTATACGCATCCATTTTTATTTAATGGCTAGCAATACTACGCTATTATTGTAGTCAGAGAGGATGTAAATGGAAAACGTTTTTACGATAATGAATTTATTACAAAAATAAAAATAGCGGATGGGTTGGACTGCTCCCAGGGGCTGCCTGCGACAAGGCAAAAAACCTGTGCCCATCCGTCTATAGGGAGTATACTGCAAAATATTCTTAATGTCAAATAATAATAACAACTTTTATTCAGGATCCTCATATTGCCTCCCCCACTGCGTCATAATCGTCAAAATTTCCCGTTTCAAGCAATTTGCAACGAAGAACTGTTCCCGCGGCGGGTGCGTTTTCTCCCTGATACCGTATGCGCAATTTAAGATAGTTCTCTGATATGCCGCGGCAATATCGCGCTTCACATTCCTCACCATACGCTGTTCCCATCTCAACAAGCGCGTCCACCTCACGGCCGAGTGAGCGTTTCACATAACGTTCCCTGCCCAAAAAGGCCAAATCGTTCAGAATTTTCACGCGCTCTGTTATTTCATTTTCCCGCACTGCGCCGTTAAACGAAAAGGCGGAAGTGCCCGGCCTTTTGGAATACGGGAACACGTGAATCCAGGCAAAATCCATTTCTTTGCATATGTTCAATGTTTCTGCGAACTCCGTATCTGTTTCGCCGGGAAACCCTGCGATAATATCACATGCCAGAAATGGATCTTCCTTTGCGCTTCGCAGCAGATTTACAGCATTTTCAACTGTTTTTCCGTTATACAGGCGTCCCATTTTATTAAGGATAAAACCGCTTCCGCTTTGAATCGACAGGTGAAAATGCGGCCTAATTCGTTTATTAGTAAGAATATTTAAAAGTTTATCATCTATATAATCCGGCTCCAGAGATGACAAACGCAGACAAATTTTCTCTGTCCCGTCCAGAAGATACTCCAAAAGTTCCGTAAGCCCTCTTTCTGTTATTTGTTCATTATTACTTAAAGTATTATCCCTGTACTGGCATATATTGACCCCTGTAAGCACCGCCTCCGCGTGGGTTTTTTCGAGAATTTTAAGCCGTGACAGAACCTCCCGCGAATCAAGGCTGATACTTGGACCTCTGGCAAGCCGCACCCTGCAATAGGCGCAGTTTTTATCACATCCGTCCTGAATCTTCAAAAAGCTCCTTGTGTGCCGTGTAAACCGCTTTGGGTTAAACGCGAACGGAGCGCCGGGGGCGCGGGAAGCATTTGACGTTAAACGCTCTGTCAGGAGCGCGGACAAAATTTCAAGCGCGGAGTGCTGAGTGTCAAGCGAATTGATTATTTCCGGCAATTTATCCTTATTTACAACAAAGAGCCGCCGTTTTTTTCCGGTATCCAGCCCAAGAAGATCATTACGGTTTAATTGGGCGTAACAGCCCGTTACAATCACGCATGAATCAGGATAATCGCGCAGCATTTTGCGTATAACGCGCCTTGCTTTCTGATCGGCTTTTGAAGTAACAGTGCAGGTGTTAATAACAGCCACATCAGGCGGGCATTCCGCCCCGGTTTCATTTAACTTTTCACTGTTTATCGTTAACTGCCTGAAGCCTGCCTGAATAAAAGCGTCCGCGGCGGCTTCGCTTTCCAGCTGATTAAGTTTGCAACCTAATGTCTGTATTAAAAAATGCCCGTTCACTTGTCATGCATACCGCTTAAACTTCAGAATGCCGCCGGTTATTGCTGCACGCCCATTGCCCGCCTGATACGCTCCAGTCCCCTCTGCGCGTCAGTCAATTGTGAATTAAGGGAAAGCGCTCTTTCGTACGCTTCTATCGCGGTGGAGAGATCGCCCGCGTTTTCGCGGGTATACGCAAGCCTTACCCACCATGCGGCGTTACCCGGCAGCCTGTGAACAGCGGTGGTAAGCGCGATATCCGCGTGGCGGAATTTCCCCTGACGTATGAAAATTTCACCCATAAAGTAATAAACCATCTCGATCCGCTGTCCTTCGGGAGCAAGGCTTGCGTATTCCTGAAAATAGGACAGCGCTTCGTTATTCAAGCCCTGAAAATAATAAATTTCACCTAATATTTCCGTGATTCTCATATCGTACCTGTGTATTGAGCGGCCAGCTCTTGCGTATCTTAGAGCCTCCTCGTACCGGTTAAGGCGCAGCAAAGCCCAGCAGATAACCACATGCGATTCCAGATTATTGGGATTATCGCCCAGTTCGCCAATGCATATCTGCACGGCGCGTTCAAAATTGCCAGCGCGGTATTCGGCAAGCGCGTCGGGAGCCCTGCTCTGCGCGCTCACGCCGGAAGGCGCAAATACGGCTGCCGCGAAAAACAATATAATATACGCTGTCAAATATTTTAACGGTTTTTTCATTCAAAATTCTTCCCAACCATAGTGCAGCGGCCGTTGAACACGCAGCCTGTTTCCATAAAAATTTCCGGAGCGGTAACATTGCCGGAAAGTTTTCCGGTTACGGTTACTTCAACTTTTTCAACGGCGGTAACATCTCCTTTTACCTGGCCCCGTATAAGAACCCGCAGAGCGTAAATATTGGCGTTCACTACCGCGTTTTCGTCAATTACCAGTATGCCTGTGGCGTTAATTTCTCCTGAAACCTTTCCTCTGATTAAAAAAGGTTTTTCCGAGTGCAAAGTGCCGGTAAAATCAATGTCAGGAGACAGAATGGTGTCAAAATCGGTGTCTTCCATGTAGTCATTATATGCATCTGTCATCAGGGAAAAATTATATCATTTTCCGCAAGGTATGGGAAGAAGGAAAATGACGGGAGCCGGGTCTCAGATTGTAAATCAAAAAGGTTTAAAAAATTTAACTTGCGGATTCTTAAAAAAGGGAGTATCTTAATAGTTAAAAGATTTTAGGAGGATATATGGATTTTGTATCGGAGATGAGGGCAAAAGCTGTTTCCGCGCCGAAAAGACTGGTATTACCTGAAGGCACAGAACCGAGGATCATCAAAGCCGCAAGAATTCTGCTTGATGAAAAAATGGCATTAAGCGTAACCCTTTTGGGGAAGATAGTTGAAATACAGGACGCGGCAAGGAAAGAAGGCGTGGAGCTGGGCGGAATTCAGATAATATCCCCCGGAGCCGATCCAAATTTGGGAAAGTACGCTGATATTTATTATGAACTGCGGAAACCCAAAGGAATGACGCCCGAACAGGCAAGAATTGATATTACAGACACCCTCCGCTGGGGAGCCATGATGGTACATCTCGGCGATGCCGACGCAATGGTCGCCGGATCTGAAAAAACAACAGGCGATGTACTGCGGGCGGGTCTTGCGATTATAGGAACATCTGCCGGTTTAAAGACAGCTTCTTCATGTTTTGTAATGACAGATATAGATCCCCAGTACGCCTCAAATGGCTCAATGATTTTCGCGGACTGCGCGGTTATACCAAACCCGTCAGCCGAGCAGATTGCCGATATTACCGAAAGCGCCGCGTTATCCTGCCGCGAATTCCTCAATGTTGAACCTGTCGTAGCATTACTGTCCTTCTCCACAAAAGGTTCGGCGAAGCACGATGAAGTGACAAAAATTCAAACGGCTGTTGATTCCCTAAAGAACAGAAATGTCAATTTTGTTTTTGACGGCGAACTTCAGGCCGACGCCGCCCTTGTGCCGTCTGTACTGGACAAAAAAGCTCCGGGCAGCCCCGTACGCGGAAAAGTGAATGTCCTGATTTTCCCGGATTTAGCCTCCGGCAATATCGGTTATAAACTGGTTCAGCGTCTTGCAAAAGTCCAGGCATACGGACCGTTCCTTCAGGGTTTCGCCAAACCTGTAAGCGATCTTTCAAGGGGCGCTTCTGTAGATGATATTGTCACCACATGCGCGGTAACGTTATCACGGGTAAAATAAATTTCGCGGCGCGGTGCGCAAAAGAAAATTGTTGCGCATTTCGCAAAGTCCGGATTATAATTTATGTATAAAATAGAGTTATCCAAATAGGAGGAATTATGGCACCTGTAAAAAAACCGGCGGCTAAAAAGCCGGCAGCTAAGAAACCCGCGGTAAAGAAAGCCGCGGCTAAAAAACCGGCGGCTAAAAAACCAGCGGCAAAGAAACCCGCAGTTAAAAAGCCAGTAGCAAAAAAACCGGCGGTTAAGAAACCTGCGGCGAAAAAACCGGCAGTTAAAAAGCCTGCTGTAAAAAAAGCGGCTGAAAAAAAACCAGTTAAAAAAGCGGCGGTAAAAAAGCCGGCAGTTAAGGCCGCGCCTGTTAAAAAACCGGAAGCGAAAGCGGCGCCCGTTAAAAAACCGGCGGAAGTAAAACCTGTCGCGACTGTAGCGGCGGTAACAAAACCTGCGGAGAAAAAACCTCCGGTTCCGAAACCGGCCGCGGCTAAACCGGCAGAAGTGCTGGACCCTAATGTAAAATTCCGCAATCTGTTTGACGCTTTTGCGCAGGGAAAACTTCCGTTTGCGCAGGGCTATATTGTTTCCTCGTTCTTCAACCCGACATCAGCCTATTCGATCTACGAAGTAGTGTCTTATGCCGGAGTAAAGGAAATTTTTGTCACTGATACGGGGCTTCAGTTTATCACAGGCGGAAAAAAACTGTACGTTTTGGTTGAACCGGACACATATCATAACAAACCGCTTGAGCCTGTAAGCAGAGCGGAAGGGGAAAGAATTCCAAAACGCTTTAACGAGCTTGAAACAATCATCGCCAAGAATCAGACAAGAATTATGGTATCAAAGGATCCTAACGAAACATACGGCTCTTTTACCATTCTTAAGCCGCAGGGTGTAAATTTTGCGGTTATTTTCTATAATCTGCCGGATTTGTACACCTCTTTGGCCTCGTTCTTTGAAGATTCACTCAATAAACAGAGAAGGGTTCCCCAGTCTGACGCGAAAAGAGCGGCGCAGTTAATTTCTTCGATAGTCGAAAAGTCGATGGGTTTTAAAGGCGAGTACGAATAATCTTTTACCGTTAAAAATTAAAGAGGCTGTTGCAAAACAGCCTCTTTTTATTTGGGTTTAATTTTGATCAATCCTCAGACAGTCTGTATTACTTAACCTCCGCTTTTTCAATCTCAGCCTGGGCAACCGCCAATAACGCAATCGGCACCGAATACGGCGAACAGGAAACATAGTCAAGTCCGGTATCAATGCAGAACCGCACATTTTCCGGATTTCCTCCGTGCTCGCCGCACAGACCGCAGACAAGGTCGGGTCTTGTAAGACGCCCTCTCTCTGTCGCGATGGAGATTAACTCTTTTACCCTTGGGTCAAGAGTGCTGAACGGGTTTCCGTTGATAAGGTCAAACAGGGTATAATCCGGCATAAAAGCGGTAAAATCGTCTCTGGAAATGCCCAAAGTGGTCTGCGTAAGATCGTTGGTGCCGAAACTGAAGAAACGCCCGTAACGTGCAATCTCTCCCGCGCCGAGAGCCGCGGCAGGAAGCTCAATCATTGTGCCGATTGTATACTTGATTTCTTTGGCTTTCTTCTCTTTTCTTAAAGTTTCCTCAATGTCAACAATGCCGGTATAACTGGAGCCTTCAATTTTCTTGCCGTACGCGATAAGTTTAAGTTCAGAAACATTCATCACTATCGGAACCATTATTTCAGGACGGACATCGATTTTTTCGGCGTGCAGTTTGTATGCCGCCTCAAAAATGGCCTTTACCTGCATCGCGTAAATTTCGGGGTACGAAACGGCGATACGGCAGCCGCGGTGTCCGAGCATCGGGTTAAATTCATGAAGCGCGTCTATGCGGGCTGTTATATCGGCTTTTGACGGTTTCGTCTTTCTGGTTTTACCGAT
>JGI24695J34938_10003199_pt1 | contig 11614 bp, 12 predicted proteins | sample TergutCo191P3_FD_34938 | JGI IMG/M metagenome (IMG submission 34938) | reverse complement strand
TTAACGGAAAACGAAAAAGTCCGGCCAAACATATGCTTGACCGGATTTGATAACAGCTCTGAATATGCAAATGTCGCAGGTAAAATTACAACGGTTAATGTTAAAACACAGTCTATGGGAGAAAGGCTCGCAAACAAAATAATGTTCGCAATCAACCACCCAAACCTACCGCACGAAGTAAGCTATGTACTGACAGAAGTGCTATGGCGTGATTGACAGTTTTTCACTATCATGGGATATTGCGTAGATTCTGCTTATTACCTGTCTTTTTATCCAATCCATAGCTAAATTTCTACTGTTTTTTGCACACTGCCAATAAGCGTATCATTGCGCTCTTTCGTTTGCGTTTGCCACAACCTTGAACCCGTATTTTTGTATCGTGGCTTCTGTGCTTTGCTTGTAATAATCGGTAATTTGTGCGGGGGTCATGTCTTTCGTTTTTTCATAAATAGCAAGACGGATTTGATTGACCTCTTGCTCGATAGGGCTAATCGTTTTCATCTTCAACAACCTCCATTGGCGCATAGATTTCCACGGCGCGGTAGCCGTTCAAAGCGTTTATGTTTCCTGTTCCGATTTTCGTTTTGCGCTTGACTATATGCTGAAAGTTCATGCTGATTATCATATCCAAATCGTTCACCGTTGCGATGGCGATATGCAAGCCGTCTGTTCTGTATCTATGCGGGATAATTTTTTCCTCGATATATAGGTTTGCTATCCTCACGGCTTCATCGTTAGTTTCAAGAATTGGTATGTCATGCTCCAAGATAAGGCTCAACATTTTTTCGCGTTTTGCTTCGGGGGCATTGTTCAATTCATCAATTACAAAACGCGATGTAAATGCTTCATATTTGCCCGCCGCAATCTCTTTGAATAAGGCAACGGTGCTATCATGTGCGAAGCCCCTGTCCTCATCAAAGTAAAAATTGAACAGGGTCGTTTCCAAATATATTTTTTGCTTCCTCATAAATTGACACCCCCATAGTGTGAGCCTAATCATAACACGAATATATGAACTTTTCAATCACGAGTTTTGAACCAGAACCACAACTGGAATCAGAACCGGAGTTAGACACTGAGCCGGAGCCGGAATCCACTCCAACCCCTGAATCGGTGTTAGATACTGATACGGACGCAGAACCGGAGCCGGATTCAGATAATATGACGGAAGAGCCTACTGTTGATTGGAGGCAATGGTTGCAAGATTATGAGCAGTGGGTTGAGGATTATATCGACTTTCTGGAAAGACTTGCACAGAACCCAGCGGATTTGACGTTGCTCACTGAAATGCTCGAATATATGGAAAGGTTAGTTGAATGGTCAGAACAAGCGGTAGATATTGAAATTGAGCTAATAAACTACCCGGCAGCATTAGCAGAGTATCTGGACACAATGTCCAGAATTATTCAACGGCTGGCAGAAGCCGATGCAGGATAACGATTAGCGTGATTACTAAGCATGGAATAGTATCTTAGACCGTGGGAGGAAATAACATGCCCTTATTCAAAGTCATAAAATACGATGGCGACCCACATACATTTGTGTGGAAACACCCCGATGCAGAAATAGGAACATGGTCACAGCTTATTGTAAACGAATCTCAGGAGGCGGTTCTTTTCAAAGGTGGACAGGCTTTGGATTTGTTCGGTCCGGGTCGGCACAAGCTGGAAACTGCAAATATTCCACTTTTAAGAAACATAATAAACATACCATTCGGCGGCACATCTCCTTTTGCCGCCGAGGTTTGGTATGTAAACAAAGTTAATACACTTGATATTAAATGGGGGACTCCAACATCAATTCAGTTACAAGACCCAAAGTATAATGTATTTGTACCTGTGCGCGCTTATGGGCAATTCGGTATGAGAATCGTAGACTCAAAGCTGTTCTTGGTGAAACTCGTAGGAACACTTCCTATATTTAATTCCACTGAAATAACCAAATACTTCCGCGGAGTATATCTTACAATGGTTAAGGATGCCATTGCAGGATACTTGGTGAGAAAGAAAGTTCCAATTCTTGAAATAAATGCAAACATTCTCCCGGATGCAGCAGTGCTTACAACCCATGCAATTCATGTGGTGTAGACATGGATAAAAATGCGGGAGTCTGTGTCGCGTGCGGAAGCGTGATGCCAAAGCCTTGCCCAAAATGCGAAACACTTATAGAAAAAGATAGTACAAAGTTCTGTCCGGAATGTGGAGAATCGCTGGTCAGAAGTTGTGGAGGATGCGGAGCGCAGATAGAAGGTAATCCAAACTTCTGCCCTGAGTGCGGACAAAGGTTATAGGAGGTAACTCAATGAAAGATGCGGAATTTAATTTGCTCCCAAGTGAATCAATAATACTGAAAAACGAATTTGACGATTTAGTGTTGACGAATCTAAACATTATTTCAATTAAGAGAACATTTTTTGGCAAAGTAAAAGACATCCGCTACTTCCCAATCAGTGGAATAAGGCAGTTTGAAGGAAATCCTTCAATTGTAATAACAGAATTTATGATAAAATAAACCGTACTTTATATTATCATAAAGGCGGGTGCAACCTTGCTGCGGTCTGCAGATGCACTTCACTGAAAAATTCAGGCCTGTGGAAATCGGGATTCTCGGTTTTAACCGGGCTGAAACTACCCCAGTGCGGATTTTTATGCATATCACCGCATTTGTAAAAGTTGCAAAGCAAGGTGGTCACAGGCGCAGCAAAATCACGCCCATAGAGTTCTGAAATAAGCTCAAAACTCAAAGAAAACTCAGCAGTCCAAAACGCATCGTCCTCCGAACGGTTTATTGTAGTTAAAATTCCGAGAGCTTTAATTTGCGAAGGCGTAGCAAAAACTTTATCCTTCCGACCCGTTCGCACTGCGAAGTACGCAGTGCCGAGCGGGTTTATCTCAATGTTCATATAACGCGGGTCATCGGCAAACGGCAGGCAAAAAAACTCGACACAGCTATCTTCACAGACCTGACTGTTGTGCAAGGTGTTCACAGCACGAAGTTCATATTCACGCACGTCAAATTTAACAATAATACGCCCGTCGTCAGCAACAATACTCCCGGTCACAATCGGAAACGGCGGAACCTGCCCCCACCCATAATGCGATACCGAAAAATCCATAACACCCCTCAGCTACTATTTACACTTAATCAAACAACTTCGAAACTTTCGCCATTGTCTCTATAATCGGTAAGTCCTGCGGGCAAATCTTCTCGCATTCTCCGCAAGCCGTGCAATCGCGGGCTTTACCGCGGCCGCTTGTCATCCAGCTGTAAGAGCCGCCAAGATTCGTAGTGGTTTTATGTATAAGATGATCATTGTACAGATTTATAAGATTGATTATATTAATATTGGCAGGGCAATCTTTGCAGTAGTTGCAAGCGGTGCACTCAATACGCGGAACGCTGTTCAGCACATTAACCGCCTCTTTTATTGTGGCGTGTTCATCTTCGGTCAGAGGTTTGAGGTCGGCGAAAGTTTTTATATTGTCGGCAACTTGCTCGTAGGTGCTCATACCGCTGAGTGTGACAAAAACACCTTCAAGCTCTGCTACAAAACGCAGTGCCCAAGAGGCGACAGAGACATTCGGGTTTGCGTTTTTCATAAGGTCGTTAATGGGGGAATCGGGAGACGCCAGCTTACCGCCGAAAAGCGGCTCCATAGCAACCATCGGAACCTTATGATTAACCCCAATCTCATGCAAACGCCGGGCGTTCATCTTTGGTCTGTCCCAATCGAAGTAATTGATTTGCGGCATGATAAATTCCGTTTCAGGGTGCTTTTTAAGAATTTCATCAAGGTCCTCCACATAACCGTGGAAAGAAAAACCAATGTGGCGGATTTTACCCTGAGCCTTCATATCAGCCACAAATTTCCATGCGCCAAGCTCCTCAGCCAGTTTATTTCCGCCCGAATTTATGCCGTGAAGCAAATAAAAATCAATATAGTCAACGCCAAGCCTTTCAAGTGAAGTGTTGAAAATATCTTCCATCGACCTGTCAGGCCCTACCATGTTCAGCGGCAACTTCGTGGCAATAGTGAAGCTCTCACGCGGGTGACGCTTCACCACTGATTCACGAAACGCAACCTCAGCCCCTTCATACACATATGCAGCGTCAAAATACGTGCCGCCATTTGCAAGAAAAGCGTCAGCCATCTTATTGACATGCGAGTAATCAAACTCGCCATTTTCCAAGCGCGGCAGACGCATATAACCAAAACCCAGCTTTCCGATTTTTTCTGTATTAACAGCCATAAAAAATTTTCCTTTCAAATTCTTAAGCTCTGCAAGAAAATATATAACATAATGCATACATTTGTCAATAAAATATGATATTTTGCGAAACCTGTAACTATCTCAGCACCGCCGATGAATACGGCGGTAGTGTCAGCACACTGTCACTCTCTGTCGCCGATTCGCCTGTCGGGCTTACATATCCGGCGAGAGAAACCGCAAGAACGTCAAGAGACACTGATACAGGCTCGTCTGACAAATTGTGCATAACTATCACATTCCCGGTGCGTATGGCAGCAATATATCTGCTTTCAACCTCAACCTTCAAAGCAATGCTGTCAAAAATATCCTGATGCTCGGCCTTTAGTGCTAAAATGGCGCGGTAGTAGTTAAGCAGACTGCTTGGGTCGTCAAGCTGCTCTGCTACCCCGTAGTCGGGCGGTCTGACATCGCCGCTGCCCGGAGGATTGTCGGGGATACCCGTGGAGTCAGTTGTTGACCAAAACATTCCGGCACGTAAATTCGGGTCAACGCCCGAACCAAACATACCGATCTCCTCTCCGTAGTAGATAAACGGATTGCCGGGAATGAGCAGATATATCGCCGCCGCAAGCCTTTGTCTGTTTGGCTCAATCAGCCAGCCTGCACTGCGGCCCGTATCGTGGTTTGAGAGAAAGATGCTGTTGACAGCATCAGGGTTTATCGCGCGGATTTCCGCATCAAATCTCTCAATCTCCGCAGCAAGACCCGCACCGTCACGGCTTCTCAGATGTACGTTGATTATCCCGTCATGCCCTGCAAACGGGAAGTTAAAAAACGACATACCCGTAGCGAAATACGGCAAAATCTCTTGCCTGTGCGACCAAACCTCACCGACAAGAAAAACGTCCTCATATATCTCTCTGCACATATCCTTAAACCACGTCCAGAACTCAATGTTTTTCGCCTGTTGGCTCGGAAAAATGTGCGGCACGGCATCGAGACGAAAACCTGACACACCCTTATCTAACCAAAACCTTGCGATATTGCGGATTTCCTCACGCAGATACTCATTATCCAAGTTCAAATCAGGCATCTCGCTCCAAAAATGCGCATGGTAAAACAAGTCGTTATATGTCGGATAATAACCGGACCCGGACGGCTGCTCCACGAACACGTAGAAATCTTTGTAAAAAGGCTCCGCTCCGGTCCTTATTTCTTCAAGAGCGGCGAGAAACCATGGGTGTTGTGACGATGTGTGGTTTATGACAAAATCAAGGATAATTACAATATTTCGAGCGTTTGCCTCATAAATAAGCAACTCAAAATCCTCCATTGTCCCAAAATCGGGGTCAATGGCGAAATAATCCATTACATCATATTTATGATATGTTGGCGACGGATGTATAGGCGTTAGCCATATCCCTTGCACACCAAGCGTTTCGCTCAAATAATCAAGCTTTTCGACAATCCCGAGCAAATCACCGATTCCATCGCCGTCACTGTCGCGAAACGACCCGACAAAAATCTGATAAAAATTCCTGTTGCGGGCGGTATGCTCAGGCCTTTGAGCAGGTGCGGCGCAACCTGTGATAACAAAGCTCGTAAGCGTCAACACAAGGAGTATTGCCGGCGGACGTATAAATTTTCTAATATCAAACACTCACTGCACCACCCCTGTAACTTACCGGTACTCTAAGAGCAATGTACACCATCACAAGCATTTGTTGATTAAGAATGTGTAAAGTTTTATCCTTAAAAGCTCACTTCGATAGTGAAAATTTCGCCCCCTGCCACATCGATGGTCAGGTTTTCGCCTGATAACACCAAATCTTCAATAGGCTCCTCGTTTAACTTACATTTTCGGGCTTTCCTCACGGGGAAGCCAAAAGTAACAGTGCCTGATTGCTTGTCCGTTGTTGGATTAAACAGACGCAGAATAATACTTTGCCCGTTTTCCGACTGCTTGAGAGCGGAGAAAATCAGATTTTGGTTAGAAATACTGCAAAAGCTTTTTGTAAGCGGAAAACTGCCGGCTTCGCCGCCGCAGAGTTGTGAGCAGCCTTTAGCGGCATTTACTCCCTGTGCCTCGCGATATACGTTACCCTCGCTCCAGTTTCCGACATGCGGGTAAATCGCATAATTAAATTCCATCTTCCGCAGAAGCTGACTACCGTCCTGAGAGTCAAATTGACCCACAGCTTCCCACCACGTCACAATCATGTTGCCCATTGCCCTGAAAAGTGTCAAATAGAGGGTATTTTGGCCGTCGTTGGCAAACTCATATTCGGTCAGGCAATTATTTAGAAGTGCAAGCCCTGTTTTACTATCGCTCACGTCAACGAAGCTCTGCATAGGCAGCGTCTGCATTTCAGGCCAATAGCTGCCGTCGGCGGCACGTTGGTTCACTTTAGGTCGCCTGTCTACGGTGAAATGTCCCGCAGAATCGGCATAGTCCGCCTGTATGCCTGTCGGAAACGCAACACGGAGCCTGTGATTTTTTGCATTGTTATGAATGATGGTGTGTACGTCCAATCGTTTTGAATCTCTTGTGAGCGTGAAGCGGGATAAAATCTTATATTCCACCAAATTATCACTGCGCTTGCCCTTGCCGCGCACCCCATAAACGGATTCTTCCGCTTCGGCGGGGAGTTGCATGGTATATTCCACAGCAACCGTTGCACTAAGCGGACCATTGTCCTCGCTCCAAATCCGCGCCGGGCAGCTCTTTGTAGTGTGTATTTGATTGTGATACGGCGGGTAATAAGCCCAATAATTTCCGACATCTCCCGCATCCTCAAAGTAGTGCAGATTGTCATAGACCTTGCCGGACTCCTTATGCAAAAGCCGTATGGTGCCGTTTGCATTAAATTCAGCACGCAGATGTGAATTTTCCAGCACATTATTGTCGGTGAGTATATTCCCGTCGTTTGCACGGCGCATGGGAAGCCAGTAGAATTTTTCAGGCCCAAACCGCTGCTGCGGAACTATCTCAATGACCTTATATCCCATTGCCGGAAGCTCACCGAAATCAATATAACACTCATGCCTGTGTGTTATGAACGGCCACGGCCGTGCCTCGGCATCATGTACGGGGTATGCCTTTTCATCACGGGATATTTCCTGCACTTGCAATTGTTCACCCGTTGCCGCATCAATTGCGGTAAAATCCCAGATATGCTCATGTGCAGGTGTTGCTATGCAGACCTTGCCGATGTCTCTGACCGAATATGGCAAAGGGTTGTACACAAGCAGTAAGATTGCTTTTTTGTCAAAAGCTGATAGATTAAGCCCCTGTGCAAGGTATGCAGTAGCCTCATCGGTAACAACTTGCCCTATTTCGAGTGCCTGTGCCAGCCGATACTGCACGTCATTTGCGGTTTTGTCCTGCGTTACACCGTTGATTGAGTCGTGGGGGTGGGATTTGAGTAAATAATCCCAAGCCTTGTCCAGCATTCCTCTTTGATATTTTCCACCCAAAGCCCACATCGCAGATGAGAGTGGCTCAGCCTGTGCGAGCAGTGCGTTTTGTGCCTGTTTGTTGGCAATTTTCAGATAAATTCTTGATGACAGGGCATTTCCCGAACATTCTCCGGCAGGGCCGTCGCGCAGTTCGCCGTTTATCACGCGCAGTTTATCTATATCAACATTTTTCCGCAGCACATTTGCATATTCGTCAAGGCGGCAGTGCAAGAAATCGGTATCTTCTATAAGCTCACTCAAATCGGCACGCATTGCCGAAATTTGGCTCTGCGGAGAAGAAAAGTCAGTGCCGTCAAGAAATAGACGGTGGTTTTCAAGCACACCGGCATCAGTAGCTTTCCACGCATCAGAAAATCCTTCAGCCAACTCCTTTTTGTCATATGACAGACTTGGTGAAATGACGAAAAAATCCTCGTCCTTACACTTCGTTGATGCGTTGTGCATCGCCATTCCGGAGAGACCGGGGTCATATCTGAAATCGGAGCTGAAACAGTTTACTCCGTATTTTCCTTTAAGATATGCATTGAAGTAAAAATTGGCGCGCGCGTGCTCTCCGAGTCTGCTTGTGAGAACGGTTGTGCCATCGGGTGCTTGCCACATGAATTCACTTTCGGGCGCACGTTCTTCCGAGACGCGTTTTGCGCATATGATGAAATCTATTCCAAATCCGGCATAAATCTGCGGAAATTGCGCAGTTTGCCCCCACCCGAATGAGTTATAGCCGATGTCAAGGCATTTTCCCAGCATTTCCGCTGAACGTTTCCCCCACAGCAAGTTTCTAACGAGACATTCGCCGTCTACAGGATATAGGTCAGGTAGCGTGTACCACGGGCCGACGGCAATACGCCCTTGCTCTATATAGCCGCGAATCTTTTCACGGTTATGCGGCTTGATTTCGAGATAATCAAGCACGGGAGCAACCTGCCCGTCCATCAAAAAGCACCGATACTGCTCATCTTTTTCCAGTAACTCCAAAAGTTCATCTATAAAACGAACAAGCAGGGCGCGTGTTCTCCATATAGGATACCGCCACTCCCTGTCCCAGTGTGTATGCGGGAGAATATATGCCTTTTTTGGTCTATTGCTCATTTAGTATCTCCTTTAATAATTTTCAAAACCTCATCAAAACTCTCGCAGTAGCTGTTGCACATACCGCGAGTGCCGCTGCCTAAAATGTTGCCGCCCGATATGCCTACAGTGTAGTACCCTGCTAAACGAAGTGCACAGACACCCGCACCGCTGTCCTCAATGCCGATGACCGCGCCGCGGTCTGATATATTCAGCCCTACACGACAGGCCTCTGCATAGAGCCACGGATGGGGCTTAGCCTCAAGCTCACCCAGCGTCCCCGCTTTGCCCCTGCCGAGCGGATACCCGGCGGTTATGATAGCGTCATAAAACTCCTCAGGGTCGCCGAGACCGAGCGTATTAAAAGCAGAAAGTATTTCAGGGTAAGCCTTGCGGTACAGCCCCGACGTAACAAGTGCTGTTTTTATTCCAAGTCTCTTTAGCTCAAGCAAAAAATCCTTTATGCCCGGAGCGGGGGAGAAAGCGTCAGGTCTGCCTTTCCCGGCAAGAATAAGCTCCATCTCCCTGTCGGTGTGCTCTGTATAAAAAGCTCTTGCGTCAGCCAACGATGCGCCGGGAGCGTATTTATCAATGGCGTAGCACAAATGCTCCGACACACTATGCCCGGAAACAAAAGGAATATCCTCGGGAGAAAAGCGAAAGGACGCGTCACCCAAAAGGCTAACGACCGTCTGCTCAATAATCCAAATCCAAAATTCTTCACTGTGAACGGTTGTGCCGTCTAAGTCCATGAGAACCGCTTCAATCGGCTTTGTCAGCGCACTTTGATATATCGGATAATAAGCGGGGAAGCCCATCTCCGATTTAACATAAGCGAGAGTCTGCTCGGCAAACCCAATAAGCTCTACCTTGCCGTCGCCCGTAGAAACAATATGACTGACACCGTTTTTTCCTGCCGTGTGTAAATCGTCGGAACATTTTTCGATGATTTTCCAACCATGTGCAGTATCGAGTTTCCCGAATCCGGGCAGACTGATTTGTGTGTTCATTCTTTTACCGCACCCCCTGTCAGTCCTGCGATTAAATTACGCTGTAAGAATATGTAAGCAATAATTATCGGAACAACGGAAATCATACCCGCAGCATTCATTTGCCCCCATCGGACACCGGCTCTTGCGATTGAAGCACTTATTCCCGCCATAATCGGGCGCATGGAATCAACCGTGGTAAACGTCATAGCAAGCATAAGCTCTTGCCAGACCCAGATGGATACGCTAAGCCCCACAGCCATAAGCCCCGGCTTTGAGAGCGGCAACATTATTTTATACAAAACCTGTAAACTTGTGCAACCGTCAATATGCGCCGCCTCGTCTATTTCCTTGGGAACAGAGTTGAAGTAGGCGAGCAATAACCAGATTGCAAGGGGTAGCTGAATGGCGGCATAGACCGCAATTAAGGCAAGGCGGTTGTTTAATAAGTTAAAGTTCCCGAAGGTAACAAAGAGCGGAACGAGCAGTGTTGTCATAGGCATAACCTGAGTAAGCAGAAGAATCAGAAGAAACACAGGTTTGCCCCGAAACTTAAATCGACTCATGCCATACGCTGCAAGGCTACCGCAAACAAGTACAACAAAAAGCGTACCGAGGACATAGATAATCGAGTTTTTAAAGTAAACGGGAATCTGTGTCTGTGTCCACGCAAATTCGTAATTTTCAATTACAATGGTTTCAGGCAGCAGCGTGGGCGGAACCTGAAAAATCTCCGCTTCCTGCTTAAAAGACGTGGTAAGCATCCAGTAAAGAGGGAAAAGTATGAGTAGCGATGTGACTGCGACAACAAGCACGGTTGCTACATGGTGAATTGGGCTTCTTCTATTCACAGTGTTCCTCCTTCCCGCATATTCTTAAATATCTTGATGATATAGGGAATACACATAAAGGATACTAAAATCAATGATACAACTGCGAGTGCCGCCGCGCGCCCGAAGTCGTTGAATTCAAAGGCAAGGCGGAATGTATAAATAGGCAACGTCGAAGTTGAGTCAAGCGGCCCGCCTCTGGTCATAACCCAAATGAGGTCAAAGTAATTGAGCGTCCAGATAGTTGTGAGTACGCCCGTAGTGGCAATAACGGGAGAAAGGTGCGGCAAGATAACGTGAAGCAGAATACTCGGGTATCGCGCTCCGTCAATTCTCGCAGCTTCAATTTGGTCGATTGGTTTATTCTGCAAAGCGGCTGTAACCATCAAAAACCAAAACGGAGCCGCCCGCCAAACATTGACAAAAATAACACTGAACATGGAAATATTCGGGTCAGCCAAAAACAAAATGTTTCGGTCAACTGCACCAATCATCATCAGAATATTGTTGATTATTCCTACATCTGCTTGAAACATAAATCGCCACATAAGTGCCGTAACAACACCCGGAATCAGCCATGGCACAAGCACAATCGTTCTCATGAACTTTTTTCCACGTCCCATGCTATCGGTAAACAAGGCAATTCCAATGCCGGCAACCATCTGCAAAACAACACCAAAAACCGTCCAGATAAGTGTGTTTGTCACAATAGACGGAAATCTGTGGTCGGTTAAAACACTGATATAGTTGTTTAGACCGTGAAAGGTTATTTCAGGGTCACGGAGCGTCCAGTTATAAAAGCTTATCACCAGATTATAGGCAATAGGGTAGCCAAGCATCACCAGCATTATCAGCGCAGCCGGGAGCAGGTACAGGTATGAACTAAGTTTGCGAGAACCCATAGGTGTAATTCTCCCTTCAAAGAACAAACAGAGGACAGATTATGGGGATTTGGTACAGGTTAGCAGATAATGAGCAATTTGAATTTGCCCATTATCTGCAAGTTTGTTTATTATTTCGCGTTAGCCAACGATTG
>JGI24695J34938_10003196_pt1 | contig 11618 bp, 10 predicted proteins | sample TergutCo191P3_FD_34938 | JGI IMG/M metagenome (IMG submission 34938) | reverse complement strand
CCGTTATCCCCCGGCCGCCGGCTGAAGCCCCTCCCGTACAGCCACCCCAACAGCCACCCCCTGTTCAAGAGACCGCCTCCCCCACCGAAGCACCCGATTCCCCCACCCCGACCCCGCCTGAAAATGTAGAGCCAACCGAAGAACCCGGGCACAAAATAGAGCCCGAGCACGAAACAAAACCCGAGTCTAAAACAGAACCCGAGCCGGTCTTCACCTTTACCGAAGACGAAGACCCACGCGCTGTCATCCTCTACGCCAACGAAACCCACATCGCGAACCTCATCGCCAATGCGGAAAACAACGCCGTCGTTTTTGATTTTTCCGGCTTTGACGGCGTGGAATCGGCCGCCATCCCCGCCTTTGCCCCAGGGCGAATCGCCTACGCGGGCCTGTATGTAGTTATCCGGCTCCCTCACGGCACAATTATTTTTGACCCGGAGTCCGCCCGCTGTGCTTCGGCACAGGCCCAAGGCGGGGACATCAGCCTAGCCCTGTTCCCGCTGTCGGCGCACAGCAACGCCCTTTCCGGGGCACAGCAAAATGCCCTGCGCGAAGGAGACGCCCTTTTCCATATCGCCCTGACCTCCGGCGAGGATTATATCCGCGCATTTGAAAACGGAATGCTTACGGTGACGGTGCCCTTCGGCGGGCCCTTTCCGGCGGCGGTCTGGTTTTTGGATGAAAGGGGCGGCCTTAGCACCATGCTGGGCCTATACTGCGCCGAAGCCGGAACCGCCTCATTCGTCACCCGCCACCTGTCCGTATACATCGTGCGGCATTTCTGGCGCAACCCCTTCACGGACGTAAATGAAAGCGACCCCTTTTTTCCGGCCATACGCTTTGTAAAGGAAAATACCTTGATTGAAGGAACCTCCCTTGATACCTTCTCCCCTGACGGCTACCTATCCCGCGCCACGGCGGTGCGCATCCTCTGGCACGCGGCGGGAAAGCCCCGCAATGACGCACCCCATATTTTTACCGATGTGGCCGACGGCGACGAAGCCATCCGCTGGGCGGCGGCGAAGGGCATCGTGGTAGGGGTGGGCGACAACCGCTTCGCCCCCCGGGACTATATCAGCCACCGGCACATGCTTCTATTGCTTTCCGGTTATGCCCATTATTTTGGCTATGTAATGCCCGGCGGCCTCTGCGTTGAAAACGCTCCCAGGGAGCGCGTCACCCGGGGGGAGGCCGCCATGCTCATTTATTTACTCTTCTCCGGCGATTAAAGCGCGCACCGTTTCCAGCGCGTCCATGCCCTCAAAATTGCGGATATGGGGCGCGATGCCATATACCTCCAGCGAGCGGCCCTGGGTATCGGTTTGGTAGCCGATGTCCGTACGCCACACAATACCCGTGTTGGGCAACGGGATATACACATGGGCCGAGCCCATGATATTCGAAGTGTTTTCCCCCACCACGGTGGCGAAGCCCGTATAATGGGCCATTTGCGCCACCTGGGCCGTTTTGGAGGCGGATTGCCCATCCACCAGAATCCACACCTTCCCACCGAAGCCCACCGCGTCCCGGGCGGGGGTGAACACGGAGCGCGACACCATTACATAATCCAGCCGCGCCAAGTCCCCGGCGTCAACATGTGTCATGCCCCGCTGGGCGATAAATTCCCCGGCGGGCAGGATTTCGATGTACAGAATTTCCTCCTGCTCCGAGGGTTGGCCCACGCGGGGCAAGGTCGTGCGCACCATGGCGTCCATTTTGGCCGCCGCCGCGCTTCCGCCGGAGAAAAATTCGTGTGAGCCCAGCACAACGGGTTCGTTAATCAGCCGCCGCAGTACCAAGGCGGGGAAATAGTACATCAAGCCGCCCCAGTTGCCCCGCAGGTCGATAATCAAATGGTCAAAATCCCTAACCTGGCGCAGGAAGGGCAAAATAATCCTGTTGTCATAGCTTGTGTCCACCATGAAGCTGTTAATGCGCAGGTAGGCCACCTCCCCCGGGACGAGGATTTCCGTCTGCACATTGCCGGGGACGGCGGGCAAGGGGTGGGCCGCCTCGTACAGGTCAACATCCACCTCACCATAGAACCATCTGGCGGCGGGATGGGAGAAAGCCTCAAGCAAATGGGCCACCCAGTAGTTGTACCCCCACCGGGGGTCGTGGTGGTAATATTCCCGGGCAAATCCGGTTAGCTGGGCACTGTACCAGTCCAGGGTGCGGGGCTGTAAATGGCCGATGCCCTGCAACCCCGGCGCGAAATCCACCGCCAGCAAGGCGAAAAGATAGGAAGCGGCCAAGGAACGCGGGTCGTCCCCCTCATGGCGCGGCACCTGGGACCAAAAAATATCTTCGTCGAAGACAAAGAGATGAATGGGCTCCTTATTTTCTATGGCTTCCCGGGCGTGCCGGACATATTCCATAAAATCAATGCCCAGCACACGGTAAATCACACTGTCCCAAGGGGAGTTTTCCAGGACGAAGGCCACCAGATAATCAAAGTCATACAAAGCGATGTCCCGGGCCTCCTGGGTGAGGGTAAAGGTAACGATTTCGATATCCGGCGGCGGCGGCGCGAAGGTCATCAGAGCCACCTCATAGGGAATCCACGTCACCCCCGCTTCAACGAAGCCGCCCGCCCTTTCCGAAATATCGCGCAAGCTTAGCACCGTCAACAGCCCCACCGGGCAAAAAAGATGTATCTGGCGGGTCTCGCTTTGCCACTGCACACGCCAGCCAAAAGCCTCCGCCGCCTGCCGCAACGGGACAAAAACCACGCCGTCCTCCACCCGCCGGTCAACCCCGTCCATGGGGCGGGCAAGCACCGCCGAAGGGAAGGCAAGCACCAGCACCAAAAATAACACCGCCAAAGCGGCTCCTTTTATCTTCATCATTTGTTTCCTCCTGTTCCTACTTTTAGCATTATATCATATTTTTGCACAAGAAAAGAGCCGCCTGGGGCGGCCCTGAATCATTTGATTTAATTGTACTTGCGCTTACGTGCCGCTTCGGACTTCTTTTTGCGCTTCACACTGGGCTTGTCGTAATGCTCGCGCTTACGAACCTCTCCCAGTATACCCGCCTTCTGACAATCCCGCTTGAAACGCCGGAGCGCGGAGTCCAGTGTTTCGTCTTTTTTAATGGTCACTTGTGACATGAACTTTCCCTCCCTCCGGCTGGTTCCATAGCAACCTTGCTGGGGGCATCTTACACCATACACCTTGTAGCGTCAACCCTTGCGCTTTGTCACCGCGTATATCCCAAGGCCGATAATGAGCAACGGAATCAAATGCCGTAGCGGGCGCACCAGCGCACTCACCAGGCTACCGGCCACGCCCAGCCCCACACACAGCAACACAACCATAATCAGGATTTTCTTGTTGCGGGCAAAAAAGCCAATTACATCGTCGATATTATCGTTTACCACTTCCCCCGCCAGCATACGGCGGCGGATGTTAAAGCTGTCGAAGGCGCAGGTCAAAACCACCACGGGCAAGGACAGGGAAAGCAACAGCGTCAGCGGCCCGCCCAAAATCGACCCCGATACCAGCGTCAGCAAATAGATGAGCAAAAAGAAGCCGCACATGGCCGCCAGGCCGCGCTTTATCAGCCCCATGTACATATAGTTGGCCCCCGGGAGGAAGGAAAATATAAATACCAAGCCCCAGCGCACCCGCCTGAAAAAAGGCGGCTTGGCCTCGGGGGCGCAAGGCGCGTCATAGCCCTTCACCTGCGCCAAGCAAGCGCGGCAGAACAATCTTCCGTCAATATGGGTGGTACATGCCTCACAAAGCCATTCCCCGCAGGTGTTGCAGGTGTTGACGGCTTGTGCCGCCGGGTGGGTTCTGCATTGCATGATGGTTACTCCTTTCGAGTGAAATTGTTAAAATCATATACGTGACCCTCCACCAAAAGTTTGTCACCCTGGGTTGTGCTTTTGACAACATTTAGCCCCCTGTGATATGTTGGTAAAAAAAGGAGGCTGGGTCATGAATCTCCGGGAACGACGGGAGCAGGAGGAGCGCGAGCACCTTTCCCCCTACGCGGTGAGGAGTGCCAATACCATGGGGCGTGATTGCCCCGCGGAAAAATGCACGATACGCACGGAGTTTCAAAAGGACCGGGACCGGATTACCCACTGCAAGGCTTTCCGGCGGCTGATGCACAAGACCCAGGTATTTATTTCCCCTGAGGGCGACCATTACCGCACGCGCCTGACCCACACCCTGGAAGTGGCGCAAATCGCCCGCACCATTGCCCGCGCCTTGGCTTTGAACGAGGATTTGACCGAGGCCATCGCTTTGGGCCATGACCTGGGGCACACCCCCTTCGGCCACACGGGGGAGGACGCGCTGGACATGCTCTTGCCCGGCGGCTTTCGCCACAACGAGCACAGCGTACGCGTGACGGCCAGCCTGAACCTGACCCGGGAGGTGCGCGACGGCATTTTGCACCACCGCACCAGCGGCACCCCCGCCACCTTGGAGGGCTGGGTAGTCAAACTTTCCGACAAAATTGCCTATATCAACCACGATGTGGACGACGCCCTCCGCGCCAAGCTCCTGGTGCATACGGATTTACCCAAGGCCGCCAGGGAAATCCTGGGCGAAACCTCAACGGCGCGCATTGATTTCCTGGTTCGGGACCTGGTGGCTTACAGTACCGGCAAAAACGCCATCGCCCTCTCCCCAGAGGTGACGGGCATTCTGGCACAGCTCCGCACCTATCTCTTTGAAAACATCTACGCCCACCAGCTCCACCAAACGGAGCGGAAAAAAATCCAAACCCTCCTTCACCTGCTATTCGAGCATTACATAAAAAATCCGGCCCGGCTCCCCGAGGAGCTCCGCCACGCCCCCGACCCCGCCCAGGCCGCCGTGGACTATATCGCCGGTATGACAGACCGCTTCGCCATGAAACGCTTCCGGGAAATTTACCTGCCCATGGCGTGGGAGGCGTAACCCGCGGGGTGGGGTGAAGCGGGGTGGCCACCGCAATGTAGATTGACGAAGTGTGGAACAAAGCGTAATATAAAAGGACATTTCTGTTTTTTCTGCGAGGTCATCCATGCCCGAGTTTATTGATTATTCCTCCCGCCGGGGGGCCATCGTATCCCTTTTGCCCAAGGTGCACGCCCTGCTGAAGGAGCTGAGCGTGAAGGACAAACTCTGCGGCTTGGAGCCGCCGGAGACATTGGTGATGTGGCGGCAGAAAATAAATCCGCTGTTGCTGGATATCAACAGGCGGTTTTTATTTGCCATGGAAATTGCCGGGCCGGACAAGCGCGAGATTTTGGGCTATATGTTTTACCGCTACGATGGCAGTGGGCCGGAGCGCGTATATATTGAAGACATGCAAGTTGCGTGGCGGCACCGGCGCAACGCGGGCGTGGTGGCGGGGCTGATTTTAAAGCTGGAAAAGGACCCCCGGACAAAGAACGCGGTTTTCTACGGCGGGGAGCGGCTCCGGGTCACAACGGACAAGGAACTGCTGGCCAATGTGGGCTTTAAGGAAACCTTCCCCGACGGCTGGGAGCCCTTGGGCAACCTGAAGGAAGCGACGGGCGCGCTCCGCATTCGCTATACCCGGTCGAAGACATGATTCTGGACATTTTCAATGATTTGTTTGATTTGTTGAATCGGCAGGATAACCATGTGATTATCCTGGCGGTGTATTTGTGCATAGCGGCAGGGGTCGCCTTGCTTCGGATATTGGCGAAGGCGCGCTTTGGCGCGGCGTTGCTGGCCTTCCGGCGCGACGCCAAGGAGATAAAAAACCGGGACGATGTAAAAAAATTCAAGAATGCCTTGCTCCGGCGCACCGTGGCGGCTTATAAGCAGGTGGCGGACCGGGCCGTTTCCCGCATCCCCACCGTACAGCTCATCGAGCGGCAGGTGGATGGCATCCATTTCGCGGGGTGGCGGTATTCCGGTATGGCCTTCTTCGTGGAGGGCCTTGAAAGCGGATTGCTGTGGGTCGGGGTTTTGCTGGCGGTCATTTTTAATGATTTCGCCCATGTGTACGGCATTGTAACGGTAGCTACCTTTTTGTTGCTGCGGTTCGTTGCCGCTTTTTTTGATTTCCGGGCGGCGCGGGCAGTGCTGTGCGATGAACTGCTGATTTACATTGAGCGGGAGCTGGGACGGTTCTACGCCTCGGATTCCGGCGGGGCGGTGCTCCGGTTGAAAACCGAGCTGACCGAAGCGCAAAACCGCCAAACCGAGGTGCTTTCCACCGCGCTGGCCCAGTTGACCGCCGCCCTCACCGCCAACACCGCCAGCCTGGGCAAGACCATTGCCGAAACCACGAAGGGCATCAATACGCAAATCGCCCAAGCCATTGACGAGAAGCTGGTGGACATGAACGAGACACTGTGCGCAACCACCCAGTCCTGGGAACGTTCCCTTGCCGAAGCCACCACCATTCAAAATGCCATCAACGGCTCCGCCGACAGCGTGGCCAAGGCCAGCGGACGGCTACAATCCGCGGCAGAGCTCCTGGCCACCCATATGCAAGGCCACAGCAACGCCCTTTCTGACCAGCTTTTGCAGCTGGTGCGCGCCATCGACACGGTGAAGTCACAGCACGAAACCATTGCACAGCAATCCCAATACATCGAGCAAAATCAGCAAACCCTGGAAAAAGCCTTGGTTTCCTATGAAGCATCCTTGCAAAACCTGGCGCAAAACCTGGGCGACAGCCTGGGTGCCTTTGTCAACCTCCACGCCCACACCTCGGCCCAGGCCGTCAACGACGCCTTGCGCAACAATATAGAAAAAATAATACAATTGCTCAAGGGAAGGGAAATCCTATGAATTTCGAACAGCCCCTCCCCGTGCTGGACGTAAGCGAGGAAGCCCTCCTTATCGAAACCAAGGACTCCGCTACGGGGAGCCTCACCGTGAAAAACCTGGGCGGGAGCGTTCTCAAAGGCTATGTCTGCTCCCGTCACCGGGCGTTGACTTTCGAGCCGGACTGGTGGGAGGGCAACAGCGCGGCGTTGTCCTACCATTTCAACCCCGCCCACACGGGGATTTCCCCCGGCCAGTCATTGCAGACCCAGGTGTATATCTGCTCCAACGGGGGCGAGGCGGCTTTGCCCGTGACCATCAAGCTCACCAAAATGGCCATCACCACCCGGGAAGGGCAAATCATCGCCAATGTCCGTGATTTCTACGACTACGCCTTGGCCTACCCCATGCAAGCGCGGCAGATTTTCACCGACAGTGAGTTCTATATGCTCTTGATGGCCGTGGGCTATCCCTATATGGAGGTCTATGAAAGCCTGCACAAGGACGCCAACCGGGAGCGGGCCATGGATAATTTTTTTATCCTCTCGGGTTTGAAGGAAAAGACCACCCTTTTCTTACCCAAGCAACGCTTCGTCTACGACCAAAACCACGGTGACATGGGGAAAATCTATGGCCAAATCATGGTGGAGAAATCCGACCGGGGCTTCTACGAGGCCCCCATCGCGCCGGAAAGCGCGCCGCCCTGGCTGACCCTCTCCGCCAACCGGCTCATTTCCTCGGACTTTGACGCCCAGAACCAGGCACGGGTCAATTTCTGCATCGACCCCGTGCATATTTCTGCGCGGTATGCCCGGGAGCGGGTGCGTATAGAAAACTGTACCGCCGAGCTTATTTTCCGCCGGCCCCTGCCCCTCACCGCCCGCCTCAACCGGGAAGCCTTCCGCTTCGAGGACAAGGGCATCATAGAAATCAGCAACCACAGCGGCGGCGACCTGGCCATTGAGGTTTTTTGCCCGGACGCCTATGTCCGTTTCGCCGCCCGCACCTACAGCGTGGGGACTTACTACGAAGTCCCCTTTGGGGTAAAGCTCTCCCCCTTCATGAACGCGGGTCGGCTTTTCCGCAGGACACCCTTCATGCGCACCGCCATAGAAATCAAAGGCACCAGCCCCGGAAGGGTGTTCAAGCTAAGACTGCCGCTTACGGTGGGGGAGTGGTGAGATGCCCGGCATGAACCGCCACATCGAGAAATGGGAGGCCCGCCTGGCCCACCGCCCCGATGGCAAGACGGCGGTGGCCTTGGCCATGCGCTATTGGCTATGCCACGCCCTCTCCGGGGACGAGGGGGGCCGTAGCCACCTGCAAAAGGCCAACCATGTGGCCCTCTCGGCTTTGCGCCGCAACGACACCCATTTGCCCTTACTCACTTTGGGTATTTTTATCGCCATCGAGGCCCAGCATTTCGACAACGCCAACGAGCTGCTGGACAAGGCCATGGCGTATAAGTCCTTTCTGCGCACCAGCGAGCCGGCATATTACGGCGAGCTGTGCTATCTCTACGCCTATCTGGAAATCAAGCAAAAACGGGTCCGCTCGGCGCGGAAGCATTGGCGCAACCTGGCGGATATGACGGAAATCTCCCTCCCCCATCAGAAGATGATGCTGGGCCGTTTGTTTCTGGCCTTGGGGGAATACGCCGACGCCTATACCCATCTTTCCGAAGCCTATGCCGGGGGGTGCCGGAGCCCCTATCTCTACGAAGGGCTGTACCGGTACTACCAAGTGGCCCCGGCTGTGCACAGCGGCCCGGCCTTGCTTTGCGTGCTCTACTACGCCGCCGCCCGGGGCGCGGAAATTATCGGCATCGCCGGCAAGGCGGGGGAAGCCCTCTTTGCCGCTGTGGAAAATGACCCGGAAAGCGGCGAAAAACTCTATCACATCAGCGGCTATTATCCCCTGCTGAAGGAACTCTGTGCCCAGCGCATCAGGCACAGGGACCACAGCCCGGCGGCCTATGCCCTGTACCTGGCGGCGGAGCGCAAGCAGGTGTTTGTGAAGGGGCTCTACGCCCATTTGGTACAAGCCGCCTATGAAAACCAAGCCGGAAAAATCAACCACTACCCCATGAGCCAGTTCCTGCAAACGGCGGAGCCGGATATGGATTTGGCCGTGTATGTATACCATTTGTTGCTGACAGACCCGGATTTGACGGATTTGCTCCCCGACCACACCAACAAAATCCTACAGCTGGCTCTGCGTTGCCTGGAGCAAGGCATAACAGGCCGCCAAGCCAACAGCCTGTACTATTATTACTGGGCCCGGTGCCAAAGCATGGCCGTGACCAACGCCCAGCTAAGCCTTGCCGAGTCCATCATCGAAGGGGATTTGACCCGCTTCGCGCTCACCGCCTCCCCCGGCTCCGCCATACGGTTTGTGTATGTCACCGACGGGGCCAAGCGCGGCATGGACGTATACGAAATGCCCGAGGACGGCCCCCTCGTCATCGAGGCCGCCGGGGAGGATATCGCCTACACCTGCCTGGGCGCGGGCCAGCGCAGTGTATTGAACGAGGAGCTGACCATCCGGCGGATGGTGGGCGGCGCGGACAAGGACGCCTACCGCTATTTCTTTGACAAGGGGGACCGCCGGTTTTATCTGCTGCGCTACCTGGCCGACGCCTATCTGGCCGACCCCACCCCCCACGCCATCCCCGTGCTGGAGACCTTGCTGACGCAAAAAAGCATTACCAAGCCCTACCGTATGCGCGTGCTCCTCACCTTGGGGAAAATCCATTTCGACGCGGGGCAATATGCCCAAGCCCTGGAAAACTACCGCGCCGTAGATGAAAAAACCCCGAATCTGCCCCAACAGCTATTGCAGATTTACCTCCACGCCCAGGACCATACCCAGGCCGCCGCCCTCATCGAGCGCAAGCATCCCCACATCCCCACGGATTTCCTGCTGGAAGCCTTCGCCGAGTTGCTCCCCCACCCCCACTGCCACCCCCAGCTGGCCACAGCGGCCCATGCCCTCCTTTCCCAGGGCACCGCGCTGGAAATCTACGACGCACTATTATCCCTCACCCTCGAACACTTCCCCTTCAGCCAGTCCGAGCTGGTGGCCCTTTCCCAGGAACTGGCGCGGCAGGGGAAGGAGAGCGTTCCCGCGCTGGATAAAAAGATACTGGAGGGCAGTCTCTGGATGGCCACTTTGGACAGCCACGCCCAGAAAGCCTTCGCCCGCCTGATACACGACCCCATTGCCCAGCACCTCATCATCCCCTTCATCGGCCTGTGCACCTACCATATGCTTACCGCCAACCTCCGGCCCGAATACGAAACCCTAGACATCCTGGAAAAATGGTATATGAAAAGCGACCCCACCGACAATATTTTGGGACTGGCCCTGAGCCAGGTATGCCTGCGCCACAACCTGACCACTTTGCGCTCGGAAAAAATCATCGCCAGTGCCTTGGCCAACCAGGAGGAAAACGGCATTTTGCTCCCGGCCTTCAAGGAGCACAAGAGTGCCCAACTCCCCTTTATCGAAAAACACCATCCCTTCCTATACAAGGGCCTCCCCGGCAAGGAAGTCTACCTCTATTACCGCATCGACCCCGAGGCCCCCTTCCAGGCCAAGGCCATGGAATACCTGCGCTACGGCATGTACACCACCTGCCTCCCCCTCTTCTACAACGAGGAAATCACCTATTATTTCAGCGAGGAGCTCCCCACGGGAAGCATTACCACCCAGGAAGCCACCTACAAAAACACCACCCCCTACCTGCAAGATGAAGCCGGGGAACTCCCCGACCCCTTCTTCGCCATAAACAATGCCATCATCCTGGAGCAGATGTTCAAGCACGACCAGGTAGAGACGCTCATCACCGCACTAGTGAAGGATGTCATCCCCGTGCGGAGCAACCTCATGTAGCATATTGTTGTTATTCCGAAAAAACATATTCCGTCTTTGATTTCATTGGAGAACAAGGATAGTGATTTGATTTTAGAAATGCTATCTGTTGTGAAAATGGTCGCAAAGCAAACCGTCAATGAATATGGGGCGTGCAGGGTTGTTACAAATTTGGGTGAGTACCAAGATTCAAAACATTTACATTGGCACGTTATTTTTGGAAAGTTATAACAAATAAGATGTAAGCTGTGAAGGGTGGAAATAACATGATTCAAATTTTAAGCATAGCAAACACGTTGTTTTAATGGTAACATAAAGTTACGCTGACTATCTGGAAGGAGAAAACAAGTATGACAGAAATGTTGCTAGATACTAAAACATTGCCGGAATCATTATATCGCCTATTGAGAGTAGAGAAGGTGAAAGTCCGTGAGTTCGACGGTGAGGTTCGCCTAACACCAGTAATTCACACTCAAAATGGGTGTCCTTTTCTTGGAATAGCTACCGATTGTGGATTTAGCGTTGATGATTTTATGGCAAGAAAACGTGAAGAGAAGGTGCTGGAGGGTGAATAGTATATTTGTTTTGGATGCTTGTGCACTGCTTGCTGTAGCCAGAAATGATTTACTATGATTTTTATCGTTACAAGGGGAAGGATTATGCTGACAATTTTGTTAAAACTGTAAAGCGGTCAGAAGTTCAAATTTGTGAATTTGATGAGGTTATTTTTACCCAAGCAGGTAGATTAAACGCCACATATAAGATTTCGTTGGCTGATTCAATAGCCTTAGCCCAAGCCATTGTTGCGAAAGGCTCGCTTTTGACCTGTGACCACCACGAATTTGATGCAATTGAAGGCAAAGAGCCTATGATATTTTATTGGATAAGATGAAGGGTACACTGTTATGTAGTGACCTGTCAAGTCCTGTCTGACCAATCACCTGGGCATACGCACACATATTTTTATTATTAAGTTGTAAGAAGCATGGAGCGGCTTTA
>JGI24695J34938_10003193_pt1 | contig 11623 bp, 12 predicted proteins | sample TergutCo191P3_FD_34938 | JGI IMG/M metagenome (IMG submission 34938) | reverse complement strand
TGAGGCTGCGTAGTCGGATTCTACAAGCGTTTCCGCTGCCCCGCCGCCCTCCCCGTGCCGGATTTTACAAAAATTGTGGGTTAAGTTTAGCCTTTTAGGGTGAGGTTCTTCATTAAAATAATATTCTCATTAACTGTTTTTTATGGTATAATAGGCTCTACTATGTCTTTTCCACGTGTTTGGGCACGGTTAATCATTGACAAGCTGGCGGAAAAGGTGCCGCCGGAAAAGCGGCGGTTGGTTTTGATAGTTTCAATCGGGTTTTTCGCTGTTTTTTTACTGGCGCTTATCGGATCATTGCTGTTGGCCGGGGGTGATCATGAGGGGAAGAAGCCCGCCGCGCCGGAAAAGGCTTTGCTACGGCAGGGGTTTATCCCCCCTGACGATTTGTTTCTTCCGGAAGAGCCGGATTTTATTCCAGGGGTTTTGCTGGAGCGGGAACAGCGTACAGAGTGGACTGCCAGTGACGCTGAGCCGTTGTGGCAGGATCCGCTTAAAAGCGGCGAAGAACCGTGGCGGAATCAAATTGAAAAAACGATAGAAGAAATCATGGAGAGTGTCCCGTGAGGGCGATGCGGATAATTTTAATTTTTCTGATAGCCGCAGTGATGGCGGCGGTTTCTTGCGCCGGTACTCCCGAAAAGCAGGACAGCCCTAACCAGGAAATTTCCGCCATTGCAGCCCCCCCGCAGTCGGCAGCGGCGCTTCCGGATGAACCTTTAACCGGGACTCCGGTTTCCGCTATGCCTGATATATCTATTGATGCTGATGTTCCGGCAGATACAGCCGATGTTATAGCTCGTGAACACGAAGAAATTTATGCAGAGATGGCTCTTCCGGAACTTGTTCCTGAAGAGCCTGTCCTGGCAGAGGCGGATGCGGAAGAACTGCCCCCGGCAGAGGTTGTTGAGTTAACGGTTGCGGAGGAATTTGCGGAGCCTGAGCCTCTTGTAATAGCCGATGCCCCAGAACCGGAACCCGAACCGCCATCTCTCGCTGTAATCCCTGAACCGGAACATGAGCCTCTCGTAATAGCCGTTGCTCCAGAACCGGAACCTGGGCCGCCATCTCTCGTTGTTGCTCCAGAAGCGGAACCTGAGCCATCGCCTCTTGCCGCTACCCCTGAACCTGAAACACAACCTCTTGCCATTGCCCCTAAACCGGAACCTGAACCTTTTGCCATAATTCCGCGTCAGGCGCCTCCTCCAACGCCTCCGTCTCGGGTGACGCCGCCGCAGGCAGGATCGCTGCCCCAGGCGGCATCAATGCCTCAGACGGCACCGCCTCCGAGGGTGATGATCCAGTCGGCAGAAGAGCCGCCGGTCATTGATCAACCGCCGCAGCCAGAACCTCCGCAGGAAGAGCCGCAGAGATCGCCGCAGCCTCGGGTAATTCCTGAACTGCCCAATCCGACACCCGCCATCAGAGGCCGTCAGGAAGAAATGGTGTTTTCCCGTGTTGTGCGGGCTACGGTCGGGCAGTTGGTGGTGATTCCCTACCGGGGAACCGGCTGGGTATACTTGGGTGAAGCCGGTTCGCGCCGGGGCATTATTTACGATTCCCGCAGGCTCGATCCTGAGGGGCAGAGCTTTATTTTCAGAACCGAATCGGCTGGGGAATATGCGTTAAAATTTTTCCGGCAGGATTTTATACGGGATTTTATCCTGAACGATTATGTTCAGGTGGTTGTCGGCCCTTCTTCTGAAGCCGGTACAGGCTGGTTTAGCCCGTCCGTTGACCGGGGCCGGGTGGTAGCTGAGCCCCGCTGGCCTACCTCGCTTGCGGAAGCGCAGGCCCTTAGCAATACCCGTCCGGTTCCTGATGCAGTTGTAACGGCTGGGAGCGGCGATGAAGGCCCCGTTCAGCAATCTCAGCCGCTGGCATCCGCATCGCCAGTGCAAACGCCGGCCCAACCATCAACCCAACCGCCGGTGTCTACAGTTCCAATTCAACCATCGGCCCAACCGCCTGTCCAGCCGATTCAGCCTTCCGTAACGCCCCCCCAGAATCTGAGACCGTCAACGGTAATCTCTGAATTGCCGGTTCCAGAACTGTTGCCGTTGCAAGAACTGCAGAATCCTGGCCATGAATCATACATGCTCAAGGCAAAAGAGGAATTTGATGCCGGCCGTGTAGATTCGGCAATTTCCCTTCTTGACCGGTTCTTTGAACAATACCCTTCGGGAAGCGATGAGGCATTATGGCTGTACGGCCAGTTCTATGAGGCGAACAGTCCCAGCCGAAATATCCTTACCTCTTTGGGCTATTACCGCCGTTTGACCCAGGAATACCCTCAAAGCAGCCGTTATGAAGATGCCCGCAGCAGAATCGCCTATCTGCAAAGATTCTACATTAACATCCATTAACCTCCGTTACATTTCATCGTTACGCTTTAGCCGGTTGTTCTGACGGTAGCTCCACCATGTAGTTTCCGAAAAAATAATGTGGTCAAGAAAATGCAGGCCTAAAATATCTGACGCTTTAAGCAGCCGGTCGGTAATCTCGTCATCTTCGGGGGAAGGGGTCAGCCGCCCCGAAGGGTGATTGTGCGCAACGGCAAACGCGGCAGCGCGATCCTGGATAAGGTCGGCAAAAACTTCACGCGGGTGGACGATAGTCCTGTTGACCAAACCGACAGTCACCACCCGGACAGCCAGTACTTCATGCGCCCCGTTAAGGGACAGGCTGATAAAACGCTCCTGTTTTCGGTCGGCATTGTGCCGGACCAGGAAGAAAATTTCATCAGGGTACTTAATGGTGGAACCGATTGCCCCCCAGTGACGCCTGCCAAATTCCAGCATGGCCGCTACCGCGCAGGCTTTTGAGTTTCCCATGCCGGATAGTTTGGAAAGTTCCTGGATCGGGGGAATTTCCTTACTGCGGTCAAGCAGGTTAAGGAGATCCGCCGCCAGTTCCGATACGTTTTTGCCCTTGATTCCAGTGTTTAACAGGATAGCCAGCAGCTCTGTATCGGAAAGCGCCGGCGGCCCTTTTTTTATCATGCGTTCACGGGGCCTTTGATCGATAGCTAGATCGAGGGGGTTTTTATTCGTGCTGAGGGGTTTAATACCCCGCTCTTTAAGGCGTTCATTAAAGGTATTAAACCCCGAATCCAATTCCACGGGAGAACGGAGATACCCCCCTTTAGGGCGGGATTCTTCATAGGGGTGCTCTTCGCCCCGGTATGTTTCCTGCAATTCCTCAAAACTGCCGTCATAACTTATTTTTTCCATACTATATATAGGGCGAAATTATGCGTTTTGCTTTAGTCAACAGGAACTATTTATTGAAAAAATTTCATCTTGTTGGTACATTGAACCAATGGCCGAAAAATTAAGACTGCTTATCCCCAAAGGGAGGATATTTGACAGCGTTGCCCTATTGCTTGCCGATGCCGGTTTTCCCGTTGCCCTGGCTGACCGGACTTACCGGCCTGCGGTAGGGGCGGACTGGATTGACGCGAAAATAATGAAGCCGCAGAATGTCGGCGAGCTTTTGGAACTGGGCAGCCATGATGCTGGTTTTACCGGCATTGACTGGATCAAAGAAAGCGGCGCCGATGTTGAAGAGGTTCTTGATTTAGGCTTTGACAAGGTTCGTATTGTTGCGGCGGTTCCCCAATCCCTCAGCGATGAAGATCTCCGTTCAAAAAAACTGGTTGTAGCCACCGAATATGTGAATCTTGCCGGAAACTGGCTTACCGACTCCGGCTACCGGTACCGTATTCTCCGTACCTACGGCGCAACGGAGGTTTTCCCCCCCGACGATGCCGACATGATCATTGACAACACATCGTCAGGCCAGACCCTGCGGGATAACGGGCTTAAAATCATCGGTACCATTCTTGAATCGTCCACCCGGTTTGTTGCTTCCCATGCCGCGCTTGGCGATGCGGAAAAACGGAACCGCATCGAGGAGCTTGCCATGCTGTTCCGTGCGGTTCTGGACGGTCGTGACCGGGTAATGCTGGAAATGAATATCCCCAAAGATAGTTTTGATTCGGTAATAAACAACCTTCCGGCAATGCGCAGCCCCACCGTCGCTTCGTTATTTGGCGACAGGGGATATGCGGTAAAAATCGCCGTCAAACGGAATGAAGTGCCTACTATTGTTCCCCGGTTAAAGAAACTCGGCGCTCTTGACATTGTCGAGTACGATCTCAGGAAAGTTGTACCGTGAGGGATGGTTGATAACCGGGAAATCCATCAGAGAACTCTTTGAAAACCGAAATTGTAGACAAATAAAGGGTCGGTTGTTTTTTTAGTTTTTATTGCTGACACACTTGCTTTTTTTTTGGGATTTATATATAATTTATCCATAAAAGCCCAGAGATCCATAGAGACTGGGAAAAAAACTACTTGGAGGAAAAAAATGAAAAGAATTCTTCTCATTGCGGGAGTAGCCCTTCTCTTGTTAAGTGGCTGTTCAAAAAAAGATGCTGCCCAGACGGCGGGAAAGGCTGCCGATGGCGGCACCCTTACGATCTGGTCCTTTACTGATGAACTTGGCGAGATGGTCGAAAAATACTACGGGCCGTCTCATCCTCAGGTAAAGGTTGATTATTCAATGACCCCTACCGAGCAATTCCCCAACAAATTGGACCCGGTATTGGCATCAGGACAGGGAGCGCCTGATATTTTCGCTCTGGAATCAGCTTTTGTCCGCAAATATGTTGAATCCGGACTTCTGTTGGATATTACCGATGTCTATGAAGCCAACAAGAGCAAACTCCTCGCTTATCCGGTGGAAGTTGGCTCCTATAACGGCAGAGTATATGGTATGTCATGGCAAGCATGCCCCGGCGCCATGTTCTATCGCCGCAGCCTCGCCCAAAAATACCTGGGAACCGACGATCCGAAAGTCGTACAAACCTACTTTACCGACCTGGCTAAATTCCTTCAGACCGCGCAGTCCCTCAAGGATAAATCCGGCGGTTCCTGCGTAGTGGTATCCAGCCTCGGCGACCTGTTCTTCCCCTTCCTGAGCGCCCGCAGGGATCCCTGGGTAATAAACGGAAAGCTGGTTATTGATCCTATCCTTGAAGCGTACATGGATCTCTGCAAAACCCTGCATGACAATCGCTGGGAAGGCCGCGTAGGCCAGTGGTCTGAAGGCTGGTTCGCCGGAATGAAAGGCGATCTGAAAGATGAGAGCGGAAGGGGAGTGGAAGTATTCTCGTATTTCCTGCCCACCTGGGGCCTCCATTATGTTCTTAAGACCAACGCTCCCGATACGTCGGGCGATTGGGCCATGATACCCGGTCCCGCGGCTTATCGCTGGGGCGGCACCTGGATCGGCGCATATAAAAACACCAAAAATGTTGCGGCAGCCAAAGAACTTATCCGTTACCTGACCACCGATGACGGCTTCCTTGAGGCTTGGGCACGGGACAAAGGCGATATGGTAAGCAACCTGAATGTAGTTAACAAAATTAAAGACAACTTCTCCGAACCCTTCCTCGGCGGACAGAATCACTATGCGGAATTTGCCGAGATGGCGAAGAATGTTGATGGCAAACTGACACAGGGAACTGACGACGTAATTCAGGCCGTTTTCCAGGAGCAGGTTGCCGCTTTTGTTAATGGCGAAAAATCCAAAAGACAGGCCCTGGATGATTTCAGGTCCATGATAGAAACCCAGCTTGGACTCTAGTTCAACAGTACGGTAGCTGTTTGAAATTATGATTACTTAAGGCGCGGATTTTTAATCCGCGCCTTTTTTTAGGAGTACCGATGAAAAAAAGTACGATTGGTCATGAAACCAGAACGCAGCGTTGGGGGTATTTTTTTATAGCGCCTTTCGTGATTGTGTTTGGCATATTCAATTTATGGCCTACGCTGTATACTTTTATTTTAAGTTTTACCAATCTGCGGGGCTTACGTGGTGAATTCGATTTTGTCGGCCTTGAAAATTTTATTAAACTGGTAGGCGATAAGTATTTTTGGGGAGCTTTGGGGAACACCTTTATTATCTGGTCCATGAATTTTATCCCCCAGTTAGGGCTTGCCTTGCTGCTTTCCGTCTGGCTTTCCGATGCGCGGCTTGATCTTGCCGGTAAGGGCATGTTTCGGGCGATTGTCTACATGCCGAACCTCCTTACCGCCGTATCAGTTGCCATGCTTTTCCGGAGCATATTCGGTTATCAAGGCCATATTATCGCGCCGGCGAATCAGTTTCTTCGTTCTCTGGGCATATACAAAACAGTTATCCTTGAAAACGGCGAAGTCGTAAAGGATGCTTTTAATTTCTTCCGCAGCGTGGCGTTTTCCCGAGGGCTGGTATCGTTTATACAGTGGTGGATGTGGTATGGTTACACGATGATCATACTTATGGCAGGTATTACCGCCATTCCCGTTTCCCTGTATGAATCCGCTTTGGTTGACGGCGCAAACAGCCGCCAAACCACATGGTATATAACCCTTCCGCTGCTCCGTCCCATTATGCTCTTCATCCTCGTTACTTCCGCGATAGGCGGCATGCAGATGTTTGATATTCCTTTCCTTATCACCGATATGCGGGGAGCCCCCAATTTTACGATTCGGACAACAACGGTATATCAATACAATATGGCCTTCCAGGGCCGTAACGATTATGCGTATGGAGCGGCGATATCCATCGGAATATTTTTCGTTACCATCATCCTTTCTCTTTTGATTTTCTTCTTTTTACAGGATCGCAGCGATCTTAAAAGAAAGAAAGGAGGCGTGGAATGACATCGATAGACAGATTTTTTGCCAGGCGTTATTTAATACATATCTTTATGATTCTGCTGGCCCTTATTGCGGTAATTCCGATTTATGTTTTGTTAATCAACGCCACACGATCCACCGAGCAGATCAATACCGGTCTTACAATGCTTCCGGGAAGCAATGCGTTTTGGTCGTCAACCAACACCATTTATGCCGACTGGGGGAAAACTGATGACGCAGAAGAAATAGATCCCAATGCCAATTATTATGTAAATGAGGGGACAGTCGTATTCATGGATTTGCTCATGGGTATTACGTTGAAAGAAGTGGAAAATCCCAAAACCGGAGCTGTTGAATTACGTGTAGTTAAAGCACTCACCGAAAGCAGACAGCCGCGTATAGTTATTGCTGACAATGAAGGTGACCGGCTTGCCTTGTATGTTCTCTCTGATCAATCCACTATTTATGTTAATAACGGGCAGAGAATAGAAAAAGGAACGTTAGTTGCAAAGACCATTGTTCCGGCAAGCGTTGCTCATAACTGGCGGGCACTGACCGGCAGAGGTTTCCAGATTTGGCAGGGATTCGGAAACAGCGCTTTTATTTCAGTAACCGCCACTATATTAAGCGTTTATTTTTCCGCGATGACTGCGTATGGGCTGCATATCTACCGGTTTAAGGGCAGAAAGGTGCTGTGGACGGTTATCCTTATTATTATGATGCTTCCCGGTTCGCTTACCTTCATCGGATTCTACCAGTTTATGGCGCGGATACGGCTGTTGAACAGCTATGTCCCCCTCATCCTTCCGGGAATTGCGGCGGCGGCAACCGTGCTGTTTATCCGGCAATACATGATGGCCATCCTTTCTTTGGAACTTATTGATTCGGCACGAATTGACGGCGCAAGCGAGTACCGGATATTCAATGTTATAGTTCTCCCTGTTATTGTTCCCGCTCTGGCAACCCAGTCGATATTTACCTTTGTCGGAACATGGAATAACTTTATTACGCCCTTCGTGCTTATTTCCAGCATGAAGAAATATACCCTGCCCATGTTGGTTCAGTCGCTGCGGGGCGATATTTACCGTACAGAGATGGGCGGAATCTATCTGGGAATTGCCGTCTCGCTGGTACCGATTTTGGTATTCTATGCATTCATGTCGCGGTTTATCATTTCCGGTATTACCTTAGGCAGTATCAAAGAATAATTTGTGGGTGTCCGAAGAATATGAAACTACAGAGGTCACGGAGTAGCGCGACAAAAGTTGCGCGGAGTTTTTGGGTCGAAACCAATTTCTCCTCCGTGAATCTCCGTGGTTAAACTCTTACTTATTGGACATCGGCTTTTTCGGGAAACTTTAATATGTCACGAATTGCAGAAATCGCCAGAAAAACCAAAGAAACCGATATATTTATTAAATTGAATATTGACGGGAAGGGATTTGCGCGCATCAAATACCCCATCGGTTTTATGACGCACATGCTTGATACTTTTGCCCGTCATGGGCTGTTTGACCTTGAAGTTGCCGCGTCCGGCGATCTTGAAGTTGATCAGCACCATCTGGTGGAAGATACGGGCATTGTGCTGGGCCAGTGTTTCGCCAGATCGTTAGGTGAAAAACGAGGAATCCGCCGTAATGGAAGCTGCCTTTTTCCCATGGACGAAACCCTTGCCCGCGCGACGGTGGACATAAGCGGCCGCCCGTTCCTGTATTTTGACGGGCAGCTTTCCGATGTGCCGCTTCTGGCTTCCTCCAATAATGATGAAGGGGCTTTTTATTTTCAAACCGGCACTATCGAAGATTTCTGGCAGGGCTTTACCGGCGCGGCAGGCTGCGCTTTGCATCTGGAAATTCTCCGGGGCAGAAGCGATCATCACAAAGTAGAAGCCCTCTTTAAAGCGGCGGCCCGCGCCCTTCGTGCCGCCTGTGAAATTGACAGCCGGGCGCAGGATGCAATCCCATCAACCAAGGGCTCATTACCGGGGTTACAGGCCCCGGCGGTATTGGCTTAGCGATACGGAAAATAAAACATGGTAGGTGTAATTGACTATGGCGCGGGGAATCTTGGGTCGGTAATGAATGCCCTGAAGCGGCTTTCAATACCTGCCCGTTTTTCCGCCGGACCGGAAGAGCTTTCTCTTGCATCCTCACCTTTTGATAAAATTATTGTTCCCGGTGACGGACATTTTGCGGCAGCGATGGCTTCCCTTACCCGATCCGGATACGGCCAGGCGATAATCGAATGGATTCGGGCTGACAGGCCTTTTTTGGGTATATGTATCGGCCTGCAGTTGTTATTCGAAACGTCTGATGAAGCCAGTGATGTGCAGGGCCTTTCTGTACTGCCCGGAACGGTACGCCGTTTCCCCGGACGTAAAATCCCCCAAATCGGATGGAACCGAACCAGCGCGCGGCCTTCGTCAAAAATATTCCGGGGTCTCGGCGATAACAATTTTTTTTATTACATCCATTCGTACTATGCCGATCCGGCAGATGCCTCCGTATGCGCCGCCGAAACAGAATACTATGTGCGCTACTGCTGCGCGGTGGAACAGGGCGCGTTGGCGGCGGTGCAGTTTCATCCGGAAAAGTCCGGCACCGCAGGGCTTGCCCTGTTAAAAAACTGGACAGAGGGGTAGAAACATGCAGGCGAAAAGGATAATCCCCTGTCTTGATGTTGATGACGGCAGGGTAGTGAAGGGGATAAAATTTGAAGGAATAAAGGATGCCGGAGATCCGGTGGAACTGGCCCGGCGTTACAATGATGACGGTGCGGACGAGCTGACCTTTCTTGATATCGGTGCGTCTTATAAAAGCCGCGCTACATTGCTTGATGTTGTAGGCAAAGTTGCCGCCGAGATTTTTATTCCGCTGTGCGTCGGCGGCGGCATCCGTACCATTAACGATATGCGCGACGCGATGAACGCGGGAGCGGACAAGGTTTCTGTCTGTACTTCCGCTCTGCAAAAACCGGAACTGTTACGTGAAATGGCAAACGCCTACGGCAGCCAATGCGTGGTACTGTCGATTGACGCGAAACGGGTAAGGGGAGAAGGCGGTCATCCGCGCTGGAATGCGTTTTCCCACGGCGGAAGGAACGACACGGGCATTGACGCTGTTGAATGGGCTGTAAAGGCCGTTGAACTGGGCGCGGGAGAAATCCTCCTTAATTCCATTGATGCTGACGGAACGGGGGGAGGGTACGACCTTGAACTGACCCGCCGGGTTTTGAATGCCGTTCCTGTTCCGGTTATAGCCTCCGGCGGAGCAGGTGCGCTTGGTCAAATTGTCGCCGTTTTACTCAGCACCGCCTCGCCGGAAATGGATGCGGCATCTGGTGAAGCTCCCGGCGCCGATGCGGCGTTGGTAGCGTCTCTGCTGCACTTTGGAAAAACCACTATCGGCGAAATAAAAAAATACCTGGAAGCGCAGGGAGTATGCGTCAGGCTGTGAAAAATACTTAAAAAGCATTATACTGTTGCATGATTTACATCGAAAGTGCGCATACCGATCCGCGATTTAATCTTGCCCTGGAGCAGCTTGTGTTTGACAAATTTGACCGGGGCAACAGCTACTGCATGCTCTGGCAGAACAATAATTCCGTAATCGTTGGCAAGCATCAGAACACCGGCGCGGAGATTAATGCTGCCTTTGTTAATGCACATAACATCAGCGTGGTCAGGCGGCTTTCCGGCGGCGGGGCTGTGTATCACGATCTGGGGAACCTTAATTATACATTTATCACCGATGCCGAAGAAAACGGCACGGTTAATTTCGCGGCTTTTTGTAAGCCTGTCCAGCAGGCGTTAGTGTCTTTCGGGGTTCCGGCGGAAATTTCCGGGCGCAATGATATGACGGCGGAAGGGAAAAAGATTTCCGGTAACGCCCAGTACATCAGACAGGGCAGGGTTATGCATCACGGCACTTTGTTATACGATTCTAATCTTGATATGCTGTGCAAAGCGTTAAATGTAACAGATGATAAAATAGAATCCAGAGGCATTAAATCCGTTAAAAGCCGGGTAGCGAACATACGGCCCTTTATGAAAACCGACATGGCTGTAACGGAATTTTGGGCGGCTCTTAAGCGGCGCTTGTTTTCCGTCTTTGCCATGAATGAATATGCTCTTACAGCCGATGAAGAAGCCGAAGCAGGGAAACTAAAAGATACTGTCTATTCCCAATGGAGCTGGAATTACGGCGCATCTCCTCCCCACAATATCCGCAAGGTCCGCAGAATCGAAGGCTGCGGGAAAATCGAGATACTGCTTGATGTGGGGAAGGGGGGGATAATAAACAATATCGTTTTTTATGGCGATTTCTTTGGCAATGATGATCCCGCTGAGTTAGCTGAAATGATTAAAGGGCATCATTACGAATACAATGAATTGGCGGATACGGTTAACGGCATTGACATTTCCCGCTTTTTCCACAGCCTTAACGCAAAAACTTTTTTGTATATACTATTTGAATAAAGACCCCCGCCCTAATGGGCTAAACTTGACCCGCTTAATGCCATAAAAGCGGGTTGTATGCAGCCCTGCCGGGGCTAGAGTGGCCTAAAGCTAAAACTCAAAAGTACACATTTTATTGGGTCTACGCTATGCTGCATTACTCATCTACCCGCTCACCTGTTCGCGGGAATTTGTTTAGCGGGTCGTGGCATTTTTTGACGGACGCTATAGAAACCGCTTTTGCGGTTAATCAAAAGAGTCGCCGTTTCTCGGTCCACGCCGTGCGCCCCGGCAGAACTGTATACAGCCCACTTTGCCGCCGCTCCATGTGCGGGTCATGTTTTACAATTATCGTAAAGACCTCTCCAGCATAAGCCTCAGCCTGACCCGTTCTGTTGTAACAGGCCGGCGCGGGGAGGGCGGCGGGGCGGCGGAAACATTTGGAATTCCCCGACGCAGCAGACCAGCGGGAAAAAGT
>JGI24695J34938_10003190_pt1 | contig 11628 bp, 12 predicted proteins | sample TergutCo191P3_FD_34938 | JGI IMG/M metagenome (IMG submission 34938) | reverse complement strand
TTCTCCAACATAGAAGCTAACAAACGACGGCTGGAAACTCCTATGTAAAAATCATTTTCCGTCAAGCCAAAATCAAACAGCATGCTCGCAATCGCAGAAATCAAATCAGCTTCTGCGCTAATGCTCTCCGTTCCTATTATATCCAAATTCAATTGGAAAAATTCACGAAGCCTTCCTTTCTGTGCACGCTCGTAGCGAAACAAACGGGGAATTGAAAACCACTTGAAGGGCTTTCTAAGTTCGTTGCCTTTTTGAATAACCATTCTTGCAAGCGTGGGGGTCATTTCCGGGCGCAAAGCCAAAGCTCGGTCGCCTTTGTCCATAAAATTGTAAAGCTGAGAAACAATCTCTTCGCCGCTTTTTCCGGTATAAAGTTCCAAATGCTCAAAAATCGGCCCTTCGTATTCTTCATATCCGAATTTCAAAGCGGCACTGCGCCATACTGAAAAAATATGATTTTGTACCCTCATATCAACAGGATAAAAATCTCTTGTCCCTTTTGGCAGTTGCGGAGTTTGAATTTTCAAAATAAATACCCCAAAGATAGTTTTCCGTAAATATTTTGCATATCATCTGCTATGCCTGTGAAATTGCTTGAGAAAACTGATACAAGTCCGTAGTTAAAATCAAAGCAGAGTAAAATGCGTTCATTATAGGGCAAAAAATTCAAGCCCATGCTTAAGCCTATATCATGGTTGCGGAGTTCGCTTGAAAAATCATATTCTTCACGACGAGTAATTTCCAGTGGTACGCCGCTGTTCAAAATACCATCGTTAGCTGCGCCCTTAAATTTGCCACTCAGCAAATAGGCGTAATAGGCTCCGGCATAAACGGCAAAGTTCTCAGTTAATGTGTAGCGAGCTAAAATTGGCAAATTCAAATAGTTAAAATTCATTTCCGTATCAACAATTCCACTAAACCTTCCGCGAAACTCTCCGAAATTCATGGAATATTCTTTTACGGAAGCTGTGCTTTTCATGCTTTTGTTTTCCAACCTAAGACCTGCTGAAACCCCAACTTTTTCGCTGATTCTGTTAATAGCATCTATTCCTATAGAAGGAGCAAGTCCTGGACTGTAGCTTTCTACTTTGACTATGTTATTTGGCATTGGGAACGGCATTGTTCCGCCAAGGTTAAGTCCGAGTAAAATTAAAAAAGAAAGGTCCAGCATTTTAATAATCCACAAATTCTACTTCGTCAATGATTAATTTGGTGCCTATTTTGCCGGCATAGCTACCACCATCTTTGCTTGCGGCAAAAGTTACGGCTAATTTGTAATTATGTTTTTGAAAATCAGGTTCCTCTTTATAGGGACCGAATGTAATTTCAAACTTATGAAATTTATCGCCTGCAGTTTCCGTGCAAGGTTCCAAACTGGCTGTTGCCAAAACTAAATCAGAGCCTTCTATGGTTTCAACATTTAATGTAATATTATTATCGCTTCGGTAAAATTCAGCTTTTATGGTGCAGACATCTTTTCTGCTTTTGTCTTCCGCTGGTTGACCTTTGATCATAAAAGTTCCCGGACCTTCCTTATATTTGTAAAAACCCGTTATGCTTTTTGGCTTGGCAGAATAATTTCTCCCCAATTCTGTTGCTATTAATTCATTAGTCATAGCTTTTGTTACATTGAAGTTGCCATAAAATAAATTTCCGGAGAGCAGAGATACGTCTCGCCCGAACACATCGCCTGGACCAGCCATTGTTTCTAAAAGCACTGCATTGCCAATGTCCCCAATTGTATCTTTTGTCGGATAGTTTTTTGGGTTAGAATGATCCACTCCTTTAGATGAAAATTGAAGAGCCATTTTAATTCCTGCATTGCCGCTTGCCCATTTTGAATTTGAACCAGTCGGAATGTAATATCCATTTTGGTCATTCCAAACTTCAAAGCTGAATTTTTTTGGCTCAGTTGTATCTATTTTAACATTGTAAATTCTCACATCTCCATTTTCTGCGGTAACCTTAAACCCTTCAACCCAGTTTGAGTTTATGTAAGACACCACCGCATTTTGCGAGTGTTTTATAATCGGTTCAGCTTCCAAAAGCTTATCGTAGTCTTCCGGGGTTATGTATATGTATATTGAATCCAGATCATGCCGTATGGTAATCTCTATTGAGCTTATGTCTGAAAAGGTGATGCTGTTAATGTAGTTTTCACTGCTCTTAACATCGTCTGAAGAACAAGAAGCAAATAGACTTATGAGTATGCCTATTAAAACAAATGTAATTTTTTTCATACTATAAAAATACAATTTTTAGAGCCTTCAAGGCCTCTTTTGCGGCATTCTGCTCGGCTTCTTTTTTGGATAGGCCAATGCCCTTACCTAGCTGCTTGCCGTTGGCGCTTACCGCCATTTTGAACTTTCTTTTGTGAATCTCACCCCACTCGTCCAGAGCCTCATATAGAGGAGCTCCAAGTCCAAGCTCTTGGATTTTTTCGTTCAGCAGTGTTTTGGGATTCTGAAATATTTCGCTTTGCAGAATATCTTGTTCTTTTGAGAACAGAAATTCCGCAAGGATTTCCCTGCATTTCTCAATACCAGCATCAAGATACACTGCGCCTATCAACGCCTCAAACACATCAGCCAGCAGTGCAGGGTTCTTTTTGTCCACCTCTTTTGCCGCTATTAAATACGAATGCAATTTCAGTTGCCGAGCCACACCTGCAAGGACAGTACCGCTAACGATAGCAGATTTCTTCTTGGAGAGCATACCCTCGTTTTCCCTGCCGTATTTTAAAAACAAAAATTCCGCTGTCAGAAAACTGACAACGGAATCACCAAAAAATTCCAAACGCTCATAAGTTTCGCAATCTAAAACCGAAGTGGATTGTTTGCAAGAGCTATGAGTAAAGGCTTGCCGGAGCAAACCTTCATTCTTAAAGGAGTAATTTAAAACCTGCTCCAGCTTACGCATTTGCGAGGTAATTAATAACATCCCCTACGGTTTGGAACTTTTCCGATTCGGTATCGGGAATTTCAACTTTGAACTCGTCTTCCAGGCCCATTATAAGCTCGGTACGGTCTAGAGAGTCAGCTCCCAGATCTGCTGTAAAGGATGCTCCTTCTACAATCTGCTCTTCCTTGACCTCTAGCTTGTCAAGGATAACTTTTTTTACGCGGTTGGCAATATCTTCATTAGCCATTTTCTGATCTCCTTATAATAGGGTGGAATTGATGTTTGTTAAAATATAGAAAATTAAGCTGAAAGCCTAAGCTCCTAGTCCGCCGTCCACGCCAAGTACTTGACCTGTGATGTAAGATGCCGCGTCCGAAGCCAAAAAAGCCACGGCATGAGCCACGTCCCGAGGGTTGCCCAACTCTTGAAGCGGGATAGCTTCTTTGTATTTCTTTATGGCATCGGGATTTTCCGCTGCAAGCTTGTCTGTCATAGCAGTTCTGATGAAGCCTGGGGCCACGGCATTGACCGTTACGCCGCATTTTGCAAAGTCCATAGCATTGGATTTGGTTAAGCCTATCAAGCCTGCTTTGGAGGCTGCATAGTTAGCTTGCCCGGCTTGGCAACGAATACCGTTTATGGAGGCTATGTTTATTATGCGCCCTGAGCGGTTGCGCAGGTAATGCGGGCTTATGGCTTTCGTGCAAATAAAAGCACCTCGCAAATTTATATTCAGAACAGAATCAAAATCGTCTTGCTTCATGCGGAAGATCAGGCTGTCTCTGGTTATGCCGGCATTGTTGACCAAAATGTCGATTTTACCAAAGTCTGCGAGTACCTGTTTAAACACTTCGCTTACGGCTTCGGGATTAGACACATCGCAGGCATAGCCTTTGCAGGTGACTCCGAGAGCTTCCACCTCTTTTATGGACGATTCGTCGCCCAATTGAACATCCAGAATGGCTACATTTGCTCCGTTCTCAGCCAAAACTTTTGAAATCTCCAGCCCAATGCCACGGGTAGCCCCCGTAACAATAGCATTTTTACCTTTTAAATTTACCATAAAGTGAATATAGAAAACTTCTTTTTCTATATTCCTTTTCCATGAGCGAAATTGATTTCAATGACAACTGGAAACTGGTTTGGGACCCTGAGGGGAAAGGGGTGGCAGGGCGCTGGTTTGCAGAAATCCCCGATAGTGCCAAAAGTGTGAAGATTCCGCATCTTTGGAGTGAAAATTTGGCTAATACTGCCTTTTATTATAAAAAATTTTCATTGCCGGGCAAAGATAAAAGATTGATTCTTCGCTTTGAACAGGCGGCGGTTTATGCTGTGGTTTGGGTGAACGGGAAATTGGTTGGAGATCATTTTGGAGCCAGCACCTCTTTTGAATTTGATATTTCTCAATATGTAAAAACAAGCAGCGAAAATTTGCTGTGCGTTAAAGTTTCAACCGTTTCAAGCCAGGGAGCTTTTGAGCTTATGGCTGGCGGAGATCTTATACCTGCAGAGACTATGCCCCTTGGCTTGCCTTGGAAGCGTGCCCCGTTTGCCGGGTTCACAGGCAATGTGACTTTGCTAAGCGCGGAGAGAGCTTTGCTAACCGGCATGGAAATAGCCGCAGATGCCGACTATGGGCAAGTGAATTTGAAAATGTCATTCAACAATCCGCGTAACTATGCGGCAAAACTGAAGATATTTGCTCGCAATCCGAAATTGGAAGTTTCGCTGCTGCAAAAGGAGATTAAACTTGAAAAAGAAAATGCGAATATAATATTGCAGTTCGGGTTCAAAGACATAAAATTGTGGTCCGTAGAAGACCCCAATGTATATGCGCTGGAAGTTCGCTTGGAAGGCGCAAATTACATGGCTTCAAATTTTGGTTTTAAAAAATTTGATTGCAAGCAAGGCGATTTTTATTTGAACGATTCAATAGTAAAAATACAGGGCATAGTATATAGCCAGCGCAAAGAAGCGCCCATATTAAAAGATTTGGAACAGATCAAAAAAATGGGCTTTAACGCTGTTCGTACCGGGGGGGCCTCCTTCAACAGGCAGGCACTTGAACTTTGCGACAAGCTGGGGTTGCTGGTATTCCAGGAATTTCCCATTTGCGATGAGCAGTCCGGTAAAATGGGCTTGGAGGCAGTAAAGGCTATTGCTCCTGAAATTGTGTGCACAAGCGCAAACAACCCGTCTTTGGCTGCCTGGGTATTAGGCTCTGATAACGGCAGATTAATTTTGGAAAACGGCGCAAAGCTTTTGAGTCGCATAGATACTTTGGAAAGTTGCCATCCTGCCATCAGCAATATAAACAATGTTTCAATAGACAACGATCAGAACTTTAAGCACGGCCATGAAAAAACATTCGGCGCAACCGGCAAAGTTATGGGAGTGACCGAAGGAAATGTTGTTGCTCATTCCTCGCATCGCCTTTCGTTGAGAATGTTCGGCGGAGTTCCGTTCTCATTGTTTTTATCTCGCTATGGTCTTTCGGAAGATGAGGATTTTATAATACCGGATCCGTTCTTCGGTGATGCCTGGCTACAAGACAACTACAAATCGTTTACGGATGATATAAAGAAGAACGGAAAAGTTTTGCTATCCATAAAAGTGAGCCCAAAAATACAGGCTTCCACGCCTGAAGTGAAAAAGTTCATTACCAAGGAAGCTAAGGAAATTTGGCCAACTGCAGAGGCTTTTGCTAAATGCTCAAATGAGCTGGCACTGTCGGGGCTTGAGCAGAATATTCAATGCTTGCAGAGTAGCCCTCTTGTAAGCGGTTATTTTCTTGAGGAGTGGGCTGATTTCAATAGAGATTTTATTGCGAAGTCCACCAAGTTGTTGATGAGCGGTTTGGAAAGGGTAGTTGGCAAAGGCGAGAGTGTTTCATTCCAGTTGAGTCTTTTAAATGAAAAAAGATTAGATGCTGCGAATGTGACTGCTCAGCTTTTGGATAAGGCAGGCAAAGTTGCTGTTTCGCAGAGCAAGAGTTTTGCCACGCCAAAGCTTGCGCTTGCGCTTTTGGGAGACCTTAGCGTAAAGGCTCCGCAAAAAACAGGTTCTTACAGTTTGAAGCTAACGCTTTCGGATGAAGGGAAAGATATTTACTCAATGGAAGAGCCTATAGAAGTGGTGGAAACTCCGAATATCAAAGCCGCTCTTGTAAAATCCGAGTTTTTAGATGCGGCAGAGAACTCTGCGGAAATAGTCAAAATGATAAACGGCAAAAAACCTGTGCTGTTCACTGCGGCTCTCAGTTCTTGGGCAGACAGTTCTATTTTGGAATCAGTTGCCAGTGCGGTTAAAGCCGGCAAGATTCTGTTTATTTCGGATATAATTCCGGAAGACATTAAATTGCTTAACAGCAGTTCTTCATTTAATTGTTCGTTGGAATATTTTTATTCTTCGGGAGTTGGCGGTGTAGCTACACACTATATCCCCAAAAAATCTCCGTTAAAGGAAGAACTTTTTGAAAAATCCGTATTAGACAAAACCTGTTCCGCTATTGTGCCCAGCCTTTCCATGCACGAAATCAAGGATGCAAATAGCTTGGTATATTCTGTTTCCATAAAAAACGGCGAATTGCAAACCGGCGTAGATGTGCAAATTATACCATTCGGAAAGGGCAAAATTATTTTCAGCACCTTGAATTTTGAGGGACTGGAAGCTTATGCGCTTACGAATAATATGTTTGCTAAAATTGTGAATTTGGTGATTGACGGGTAAATCACTTTTTTGCGGCAAAGAACAGTGTGGACAATAAAAGCAACACCGATAGCATATAGAATATTCCCAGGTTTTTAGACCAGGTGTATTCCTGCATCAAACGCAGGTTGTAAAAAGCTGCGAGCAAAGTTTCACTGGATTCCCAAGCTCTTGATTGAGCATTGTTCCATTCATCCTGATTGCAGTTGTCTTCACCCAAGCAACGTATTCTTGAGGCAATACTCAGCTCCATTTCGTCGAGAGCATTCGTATTCGGAACCTCAATCTCTTGGCTGCTTAATGCGTAAAATTGTTCCTTTATGGAAACTATAAGAGCGTGCTGAATGTTTAAATTATCTTTTGCTGAGCCAAAACGTGAATCCAGAATCCTGTATTCGGAGATATTGGCAATTATCTGTTCATAGACAAAAGGAGAATTTACATACAAACGATAGTAAAAATAAGAAAGAACAAAAATAGAAGCAAGAGCGAGGAGCCCCGCCAACAAGCTAAAACGTCTGAACAACAATTCTTTCAACATATCACTTTTACCATGCTAAAGCGTAAATATACGAATGCAGCCATGGTGCTATGCCACAGAAGAGAACCGCAAAACCTAAAACAGCAAGTGCTGCCTTTTGCACCGCACTGACCTTCAGCGGAGCCAAATCTTCTCCTCCTTCGCTAACCCACGCTGCTTTTATCACTTGCAAATAATAATACAAAGCTATAACGCTGTTTATCGCGGCAAAACCTACAAGCACATAATTGCCCACAGAGGCAGCGCTTGCAAACACCATCCACTTGCCTATAAAACCTGCCAGCGGCGGAATGCCAGCCAAGCTAAACGCCGCTATTGCAAACAAAACCGCAAGCGTTGGATTCTCCTTTGAAAGCCCTCTTAGAGAATCGAAGCTTTCCTTGCGATTTTTGCCTATCACGCCGATTAAAGAGAACATAAGGTAATTTGAAAGCGCATAAAGAAACAGATAATAAACAAAAGACGATGCTCCAAGGCGTATATCTCCGCACAAACCTATTAAAATGTAACCCGCTTGAGCGATGGAGCTATATGCCATAAATCTGCGCAACCTGCTCTGTTTTAATGCTCCCAAATTGCCGATGAATATGGTTGCCATTGCAAGCACGGAAAATATAACATGGAATATAATGCCCATATCTGCCAGAGGCCCATAAACTAAAACTCCCAAAAATGCAAGCGAAACGGCTTTTGAAGTGACAGACAAATAGGCTGCTACCGAAGTCGGAGCTCCTTCGTAAACATCAGGGGCCCAGGTGTGAAATGGGAATAATGTGAGTTTAAAGCCTACGCCAACCACTATAAAAAACACGCCTATCAACAATAGATTCAAATCTACGCCGGATGTATTATGCACGGCGTAAAAAAGAGCTTGATAAGAAAGCGCTCCGGCAAATCCGTACAAATAGCTCATGCCGAACAGCAATACCGCTGTGGCTATTGAGCCCATTAAAACATATTTGAGTGCGGCCTCCGAACCTTTTGATGAAAGCTTGTTCCAAGTGACCAAAAAATACATGGGCATTGTCGCAAGCTCAAGCCCTATAAACAGCGATACAAGCTCGTTAGCCGAAACCACAAGCATGCCGCCCACAGCTACGAACAGCATTGCAGCCAAAAATTCCGGCCTGCTGCGCAAATTGTAGCCACCGCTTAGAACAGAAGCAAAAAAGAAAGATATAAGCAAAAGTTCTCTGATTAAAATTCCAAAACTATTGACATGCCACGTTAGCAGGCTCGCGCTTATCTCGGTAGCTTCTTGCCCGCATATCGAAAACCCAACATAAAGCACAGCCAAAACCGCAGCACTGGTGTTAGCCAAGGTAATGCAAGCTCTTTGCGAAAACAACCCAATGGCTAAAACCAAAAAGGGCAACGATATAAACGCAAAATCTAAAATTAAAAACGGTGACATTAAAATGTAATGTAGAAAATCACCGCTGTCATTTTTCAAAATAACACAGAAAGTGCTCCTTCAAAATCCAGTCCAAATTGTCCAGAATCTGCGGCAAAAGCAAAATGCCGCTACTGCTCAGGCGCTCTGCCAGATTTTCTGCCGTGAAACTTTGCTCAATTTTCCTCGCTTCCGGCACATAGCTTAAATGCCAAGGCTCCGGTTGTACCCTTCCAACGCCGGGTAAAAAAACTCGCCTGAAATCAAATAAATTTGTGTCCAGCCATTTGTGAAAATTTCCGAACACGCCATAAGACTCCTCTATTGTCAGCTCCGCCTCGTAATCTTTTGGAACAGCTGCCGCATCTATAACATCGATGTCTGTTCCCCATTCGTGACGGCTTGTGCCGGGCAATGCGCTCCAGAGCAGAATAGTTTTCATAAGTTCTTGTTCGGATAGTTCGGCGATGTTTACAGTTTCTCCGTTTTTGTTTAATACCTTTCTTTTTCCTGCGACCTTTTCATTCCAGATTGTCAATTGCCGTTCAAAACTGCGATATCCGCTATCAATTTTCGGTTCAAAGCCGTGTTTTTTTGCGCAAGCGTAAAGATTTTCAAAAGCGGCGATGGTTTGTAGCTTTAGCATGCTATCGTGGAATTGGGATTTGCGTGAGTTTTGGCGCAGTTTTACCGTCTGCGATACGCATGGTTTCTTTGAGAGTTGTGCGGAGTGTTAAGTTGTCGCCTGCGCTTTCCCATTTGCCTGAGTTCAGCCACAAAACAGTTTCTCCGTTTTGGCTTATAAAAATACCGGCAACAGTTCCATAGCGAAAGAATTTACCATTATCCCCGTTCCATGTTTCTGCGGTATAACCTAAGCGAACTCTTTCAAGCATTGTTTCCCAAGCCCTGCCAAAGGCGGCTTCCGGGCTTATCACGCCTTTTTTGAGTTGTGAAGAAATTTCACGCAGTGCGTCTGCGGCTTCGGAGTTTTTATGAGGGAATCCCTGTTCAACGAATATGGCCAGCGAGTCTATTGTAAGTACCAGGTCTTCTATGTATTTTGTTTTGCGGTTTTCAAAGAAGCGAGTTGTTCCTAATGCTCTTTGCCTTGCGCCTTTCAGTTTTTCTATTTCTGCTTTAAGAGAATCTATTTGCCCGGAAAGTTCTTTTGCCTGCTCTTCAAAAATAGCGGTTTTCTGCTTTGCGTTTTCCACATAAGCGGCGTGCCTTTTGGCTTCTGCCTCTGTTAAGCTTTTTTCCCTTTCGGTTTCTGCTTTTACGGTTTTTATATTACGCTGAATTTCAGCAACGCTCTCCTGTGCAAAGAGAGGGAGGGCGGCAAAAAGAAGCAATATGGCTTGGCGCATGGAAAGAATATAGAAATTTCTATATTTAAACCATGAAATATTTTTTACTTCTTTTAAGTTTTCTTTTGCTCTGTTCTTGCGGTGCATATGATGACGATGCTGCTGATCGTAGGTATTTTTACTATACTTTGGAGGGAGAATGGGTAAGGGAGAAATCCGGTTTGCCTGAAGATACCCTTAATGCCAAAATACTAATTGATTATAAATATATAACTATAACAGGCAAAAGTCCTTATTTTGCATATGCGGATGTTTCGTTGAATACACCGTTAGAGGGCTATGATACTGTGAATGAAAATAATGACAGTTTAATATTTATGCTTGATTGGGACGGTTGGAAAAGTTTTGCATACAGCATTTTTATAACCGGTAGCTATAATAATCGGGACACAACGCTAATTTTTAAAGCTACAGAGACTTATCCGCAAAACGAAAGATTTAAGAGACCTCGTTAAAAAACCTCTTATATCCGTTTCGTATTTCCGTGAAATTTTTCGGTTCTTTTCTGAAGTCCGCATCATCTTTGTGAATGTTATACAGTCCGTTGTTTGCGGTTTTTTCAGTTTTCAGTCCTTCTATATTAATTTTGAAAAAATCTCCGATGGCTTTTATGAGCATATTTGCAGCGTTTATTCTCGCTTCTGCGTTGTGACCTGCTATGTGCGGCGTGGCTATTTTAATCAAGGGTAAAAGAGTTGTGTCTATATTTGGTTCATTCTCCCACACGTCAATAATTGCTCCTGCCAAATGTCCATTTTGCAAAGCACGCCTCAAGGCTTCGCTGTCGCATACTGCGCCTCGTGCCGCATTTATAAGCCATGAGCCTTTATTCATTTTTTTGAAAAAATCATCGTTTACCAAATGCCTGGTGTCTTCTTGAAGAGGGCAGTGCAGAGTTATTATGTCTGCATCGAAAATATTGTCGTGCATATTTTTTGGCGGGTCGCAGAGCAAGAGTTTCATTCCCAATTTCTCCGCTGCCTTTTTCACCTCACCACCGGTAGCTCCAACCCCGACAATGCCAAGCGATGAAGCTCCGATTTCAATTAGCGCAGAGTTTACATATTCCGCAACGGACTTTGCATTGCTGCCATGCGCAGTTGCCACGAAAATTCCGTGTTGCTCGCAAAAATCAGTGTCTATATGCTCAAATCCCGATGTCACGGTTCCTATGAACTTCACATTTGTGCCGAGCATGGTTTCTGCGCCGTATTTTCTGGTTGAGCGAACGATTAAGGCTTGCGTATCTTTGAGGCTTTCTTTGACGATGTCGCTTGAATTCAGGTATTGAACGGCGAAGTGCGGCTCAAATATGCCGTGCAAAGATTTAATAGCCGAGTCTATTGTAAGCATAAAAGTTTATTGAAATATTTTTGCACTCTTATTTTTGCAGAATTTATTTTATCTGATTCTGGGATTAAGCAAAAAATATCCGGGTGTTTTGCCATGCTCAAAAGTAAAAAATCATCTTTGAGTTTTTCAAACTTCTTTCTATCAAAAGGAACATCTAAATTGCCGAAATAGTAGGGGAGTTTTGGGATTACATCTTTAAATGCGTCCACATAGCAATAATAAGGCAATTTTTCTGTTTCTATATAAATTGTATTGGCTGTGTCTTCTTTTATAAAAGTACGGGAACGTTTTAAAGCGTTGATGTCTCGCATTGCGAAAAATTTGAATTTGCCTTTTTTTGCAGAAGGATATTTTGAAATATA
>JGI24695J34938_10003188_pt1 | contig 11630 bp, 9 predicted proteins | sample TergutCo191P3_FD_34938 | JGI IMG/M metagenome (IMG submission 34938) | reverse complement strand
TATAAAGCGGAAGCTGAGGGCATCAGCGTAGAAGATATTATCAACAAGTTGATGTATGACTAACAGTTATTATATTGATTCTCACGCACATCTCTACAGGGAATATTACCCCAACGACTTTCAGGAAGTGATGCAGCGTGCTGTGGAACAGCAGGTAGAAAAGGTCATTTTGCCTTGTGTCTCTGCCGAATCGCTACCTGATATTTTTGAGGCGGTGGAACAATTTCCAAAGCATCTTTTCCCGCTCATAGGACTACACCCCACCGATGTGAATCAAGATTTTAAAAGCCAACTGGCAATTTTGGAAAAACATTTAACCCACCCATCTGTAGTGGGTATTGGAGAAACCGGCATCGATCTCTATCACGACACCACATATTATGCAGAACAACTTGTTGCCTTTGAGACCCAACTGAATTGGGCGAAAGAGATGCAGTTGCCACTTTCCATCCATATTAGAGATGGATTTAACGAAGCCCTGTCTGTGTTAAAAAAATTTAAAAATGCTCCTTTGCGGGGTATCCTGCACTGTTTTTCCGGAGGCATCCAAGAAGCCAAATGGGCGATTGACAATGGCTTTCTCCTGGGCATCAGCGGCGTAGTTACCTTCAAGAAAAACAAATTGCAAGATATTGTAAAAGAGGTAGGCATTACTGCTTTAGCATTAGAAACCGACGCACCGTTCTTAGCGCCTGACCCTTATCGCGGCAAACGCAACGAAAGCGCTTATATTCCGATTATTGCGGAGAAGGTTGCCGAAGTGTTAGAAGTTTCTGTAAAAGAGGTATTGGAATGTACGACGGAAAATGTTGAGAGGGTTTTTCAACAAATCGCATAGAGGTGGAATCTATAAAGTCTCGCCGGTTTGTGTTTCTTAAAAAAATGCTAAAATCTCAGGCTAAAACTCCTACTATCACATTTTTTATATTTTTGCCGACTAATAAAACATAATTATTCATTATTAAAAAAGTTTAAAAATATGAGAAAATTAGCTCTATTATCATTTACTGCATTTATTGCACTTATTTTAAGTAGTTGTGGATTAGGAAAAATGGTTCCTACTAATAAAATTGCTTTAAAACTCGAAAATCCAGACTTGGAAAACCATGGAGGTAAGGTTGAATACGTAGTGAAAGGAGAGGTTCCTCCTAAATTTATCAAGAAGAAAGCTTCTGTTGAGTTTCAAGTGCCAGTGTTTATGAGTGATGATGGTAATGATAAAACAGAAATCAAGACAATAAAATTGGTAGGCGAGAAATCGAAAGAACAAGGTACTGTTATACCGTTTAAAACCGGAGGCTCTTTCACCGTTTCAGGAAACTTCCCTTTCAATAATAAATTGGAAGATAAGGGCATTTACGGAATAGGAACAGCAAGAGCCGGAAAAAAAGAGTTTACGTACCCGCCTATTAGAATTGGTGAAGGAATCTCAAATACCTCTGCACGTATTGGATTGAACCCAACCTTGAGCGATAAAGCCGGAAATGGTACTTCCCTTTTATACGCAGCTCATAACTACAAACCTGAATTTGAAACACAAACCGGTAATATTTACTTTGAAGTAAATCAATCAAATTTAAACTGGAATTTACCATTGAATAAAAGCAAGGAGGCAAAACAAGTATTAGCAGATCTTAAAGACTATATCATCAACGCATTTGAAACGCATAAAAAGATTCAAAAAATTGCTATCTCCGGCTGGGCTTCTCCGGAAGGTGAAGAATCTTTAAATCAAGGACTTTCTGAAAAACGTTTTGATCAAGGTAAAAAATGGTTAGACAATCAAATTGAAGACTGGAGAAAAGAATACGCTAAGAAAAACAAACTGAAACTGAAAGATGTACATGCTCCTGAAATAGTTTTTGATAATGCTGCCAAAGGCGAAGACTGGTCAGGTTTTGAAGTTGCTGTTGAAAAATCAAGCATCAAAGAAAAAAACCAAATATTAAATGTCGTTCGTTCTCAAAGAGAATCTTCTGCAAGAGAACAAAAAATCAGAGAAATGACCGACATTTATACCGAAATTGCTAATGTAATACTTCCTCCGCTCCGCCGCGCTGAAATTGCAATAACTTGCAATAAACACAACTACACAGATGAAGAGATTGCAAAATTGGCGCTCACTGATCCTTCAAAATTGTCTGCCAATGAAAAAATGTATGCTGCTGCCTTAAACGATAACTTAAAAAATAAAGAAACTATCTATTTGGATATTATCACAGATGAAGGATCACAAAACGACTGGAGAGCTTATAACAACTTGGGTATTCTTGCTATTAATGAATATTTGCAAACTGCCCAAAAATCTAATCTTGAACTTGCTCAAAATTACTTAGATAAAGCAAATGCCATCTCTCCTAATAATGGTATAGCATTAAACAATGCAGCTATTCTGTATTTCCTTGATGGTAAAAAGAATGAAGCCAAAAAAACGTTTGAAAGTTCTCAAAAAGCACAGATAGAACCTGTTAAACAAGATTATAACTTGGGACTTTTCAAAGTTTTAGAAGGTAATTATGCAGAAGCAAAACAAGCTATGGGTTCTCGCAGTTGCGACTACGGCGTAGCACTAACTCAACTCTTGCAAAAAGACTATCAGGCTGCTAAAGCAACTATTGATTGTGTGCAACCCAAAGATGCTAAAGCATACTACTTGGCTGCTATTATTGATGCACGTCAAAAAGATGAAAACAGCGCTATTAACAATCTTTCTAAAGCTATTGAATTGGATAAAACCTATATTTCTGATGCTCAAAAAGATGCTGAATTTAAACGGATCAAAAATAGTCCCGAATTTAAAAAATTGGTAACAGTTTACGTTAAAATTAAAGAATAAAAATATTTATTTAAACGGTGTTATCTTCATTAAAAAATTTAATAGATAAACTTTCACAAAAATCCATTCTTCAAAAAGAGGAATGGATTTTTTTACTTTCGAACAGAAACAGTGAACTAGAAACATACACTTTTGAAAAAGCACGACAAGTTGTTATACAACACTATGGCAACAAGGTCTTTGCACGCGGGTTAATTGAGTTTACCAATTATTGTAAAAACAACTGCTTCTACTGTGGCATCCGTTGCGAAAATAGAAAGGTGGAACGCTACAGATTGACCAAAGAGGAAATCTTAGCTTGCTGCAGAAATGGCAATGAATTAGGCTTCAAAACCTTTGTATTGCAAGGCGGTGAAGACCCTTTTTTTACCGACGAACGCATCTTGGAAATCATCTCCACCATAAAGCAAGCGTTTCCTGATCATGCGCTCACGCTATCTTTTGGTGAAAGGAGTTTCGCCTCCTATTTGGCGTTTAAAAATGCAGGAGCAGACCGCTATTTGTTGCGCCATGAAACTGCAAATTCGAAACACTACCGTCAACTGCATCCCAAAAACCTGTCGGATATCCCCCGTAAACAATGCTTACTTGATTTAAAACAAATTGGGTTTCAAACAGGCACAGGTTTCATGGTTGGTTCTCCGTATCAAACTATTGAAAATTTGGCGGACGATATGCTCTTTATTGCCGATTTTCAGCCTCAGATGTTGGGGATCGGTCCGTTTATTCCCCATGAGGATACGCCTTTTGCTGATTTTCCTGCAGGCAGTGTGGAACTCACGCTGTTTCTGCTGGCGCTTTCGCGCTTACTGTTGCCGCAGGTATTGCTTCCTGCGACCACTGCAATGGGCACGTTAGACCCGCAGGGGCGCGAAAAAGCCGTACTGGCAGGCGCTAATGTGGTGATGCCGAACCTCTCGCCATTATCTGTCCGCAAACAATATATGCTGTATAACAATAAAATAGCTACAGGCTTGGAAGCTGCAGAGGGTGTACAAAAATTAGCCGACAGCATGGCTGCTATCGGCTATGAGTTGGTGCATGAGCGTGGGGATTACTGTTAAAACCATTTAACAGCACTCCAAGTGTTTTCTTTGTTATGAAAGTGCTAAACCAATAAACACCTTTTAATCCGTAAAATTACTAAATAATATTTTTTAATATTTTTGCTGCACCTAACAAATCTCTTAAACATGATTACATTATTGAGTGACTGGAAATTACGAGATCCTTATATCGGTATTTTTAAAGGGCAACTGTTAAAACAATTACCCAACACCCAAATTGTGGATATTACCCATAATTTAGAGTTGTATAACCTCTCGCAAACTGCATTTATTGCTAAAAACAGCTACTCTTTTTTTCCTGAAGAGAGCCTGCATATCATTCTTTCGGGATTATCGTTTTCTAAAGACACAAAACCCATACTGCTTGTTCATAATGGGCACTTTTTTTTAGGAGAAGACACCGGCGTCTTTTCCATGATGTTTTATGCTGAAACAAATTGGAATGCCTATCAATATGCAGGAGATATGGTGCTTAGTATTACTGAAAAAATGGTGACGATGGCTGCGTGGGTGTTCCAAAATTCCTATCTTGAGCATACAACGCCTTATCCTGAATTAAAACTCCAAATTAGCCATCTATCTGAACCTGATTATAATACGGAAAAAAAAATAATATGCGGAAAAATTGCCTATATTGATTCTTGTTGCAATGCGGTAACCAACATCCCCATTGCCATGTTTGAGGCGGTTGGAAAAAAAGATTTCACCGCCATTGTGGCTACCAATCGTCCGTTAAGAATTACCCGCTGTCATCCTTTTTATAATGCTAAAGAATCAGATTTATTTCTGACTTACAATCAGTTAGGTTTTTTGGAAATCACTTTATTTAATGGAAACATTGCCGCAATCGCCGACATTAAAGTGGGACTGGATATTGAAATTCGTTTTTTGTAATCTTAATATGATAAAAAAAACGCTGTCTCTGTTGTTCTTTACCTCATGTTTGTTTCTTTCTCACGCTCAAGAAGAAAATAAACACTATATCGTTAAAAATGAAAAAGATACGCTTTGTTCGCATTATTATGAATTCATAGTGGTTGATTTTGATGTGAGTCAAAAATCGGGCTGTGAATTTATTATTACACAATTACTGAATAAAACAACCTATCTTTTGGAAGACTCGCTATCCTATATATGGAAAGTGTTTAATGATGATGCAAGTCTCTATCTTATTTTTACCGAAGAAGATCCCGATGTTTTTCTTTACTATCCGGGAAATTATCATATTGCATTGATTGCTACCAATAAACAAGGGTGCTCCGACACATTAGTGAAACACAATGTAATTGTCTTAGATAAAATTCCCCATATAGACTTTACTTTTTCTCCCGAAAATGCCCTGTTTGCAGAATATTTTGGAGAAGTGGAATTTACGAACCTCACCGATCCCAAACTTTTAAACGACTCCACAGTGCAATGGTACTGGGACATGGGCGATTCTGTTACCAACATGAATGCCCGCTCGCCGCTGCATCTTTTCAGTATGTGGGGAGATTATCACACCACTTTTCATTTAAAAACCAAAAACGGTTGCAAAGTAGCGCTAACCAAAACGGTAACTATTGAGGCTGACCTGTTTTTTCCGGATACTTTGAGAAAACTTTTTTCCACTACTCCTGACATTTTTGCTATTAACAACCTCAACACGCACATTCCCCAAAATGACCCAGACCAATTTAGAACCAACCACTTGTTTGTTTATAATGATATGGGAAAGATGGTATATGAGCAGAAAAATTACGATTCATATATCAAAAATAATGTTATTGTAGAAGGTGTTCATTCATTAAGTGTTACGATTTTGGATGCAGGAGTTTATTTTTATTCTTTTTATTACAAAGGGAAGAATAAAAGGGTGCATTATAATGGGGTATTTTGGGTGATTTAGATTAATAATTTAGAGGTAAAATATTTAAGGAATAGGTTTCTTTATTAAGATAAGGCAACAGAAAGGACAGTTTTTCTAAGTTACCCTTGAAAAAAATATGGTATTTTTTTCTTAATCATTTTATTCCATATTGTTTTTTATATATTTTTGCCGACTATTATAAAGAAAAATAATTATTTAATTAAGTAGAAGATTATCATGTATTTGACACCGGAAATTAAACAACAAATTTTTGCCGATTTTGGAAACGGCACAACGGATACCGGCTCCGCAGAAAGCCAAGTGGCTTTGTTCACACACAGAATTAAGCACCTTACCGAACATTTGAAGAAAAATAAAAAAGACTTATCTACTAAACGTTCGCTGATTAACTTGGTAGGGAAACGTAGAAGGATGTTAGAATATCTCAAGCAACAAGATATTGAACGTTACAGAGCGATTATCAAGAAGTTAGGAATTAGAAAGTAATAAATGAGACAAAAAATATCAAAAAAGGCATTTCATTTTGAAAGTGCCTTTTTTTGCATTAATAATCACTATTTTAAACACACAAGAAATATTAAACTGATTTAACAAGAATAATAAGTATGATTGGAATTACAAAAAAATTTGATTTAGGTGACGGACGAGAAGTTACCATTGAAACAGGAAAATTAGCAAAACAAGCCGACGGATCAGCCGTAGTGAGAATGGGAGATACGATGTTGCTGGCTACAGTATGCTGCAAAAAAGAAGCGGTAGAGAATACAGACTTTATGCCTTTGCAAGTTGAATATCAAGAGAAGTATGCGGCTTTGGGAAGATTCCCAGGCGGCTTCTTCAAACGCGAAAGCAGACCTTCGGAATACGAAATTCTGATTGCCCGTTTGGTGGACAGAGCCCTGCGCCCACTTTTCCCCGATAACTTTCACGCAGAAACACAAGTGTTGGTAACCCTCATTTCAGGCGACAAAAACAACCTCCCCGATGCGTTAGCTTGCTTGGCAGCATCCTCTGCATTAGCAGTTTCCAATATCCCGTTCTTGGGACCAATTTCGGAAGCCCGCGTGGGAAGGATTAATGGAAAAATGGTAATCAACCCCACCGTTCAGGAAATGGAAAACTCTGATATTGACATGATTGTTGCTGCATCAATGGAAAATATCATGATGGTGGAAGGTGAAATGAAAGAGATTTCGGAAGCCGATATGGTAGCCGCGCTCAATTTTGCACACGAAGCCATTAAAATACAGTGCCAAGCGCAATTAGATTTGGCAGCAATGGTGGAAAAGGCAAACCCCAAACGCGAATATTGCCATGAAAAGAACGATGAAGATTTGCGCGAACTGGTGCACAAAGCCACTTACGACAAGGTATATGCCATTGCCAAGGCACAAACCACAAAACATGAAAGAGCCGACGCTTTTACTGCCGTTTTAGATGAATTTATTGAAACAATTTCCGAAGAGGAACGCGACGAAAAGTTGCCGTTGGTGAAACGCTATTATCATGACGTTGAGTATGATGCAATGCGCAATATGATTTTAAACGACAGAACCCGTTTAGACGGTCGTACGTTGGATCAAATTCGCCCGATATGGATTGAAACCAACTATTTACCTTCTGTACATGGCTCTGCCATTTTCACAAGAGGTGAAACACAATCGCTAACTACTTGTACATTAGGAACAAAATTAGACGAACAAACCATTGACGGTGCTGTGATTGAAGGTTCCAGCCGCTTTATCCTGCATTACAACTTCCCGCCGTTTTCGGTAGGCGAAGTGAAAAGAGTGGGCAGCGCAGGACGCCGCGAAATTGGACACGGAAATTTGGCGCACCGCGCTTTAAAACCGATGATTCCTTTTGAAAGCACTGATTTTCCATATACCGTGCGCCTCGTTTCCGATATCTTGGAATCGAACGGAAGTTCTTCTATGGCAACTGTTTGTGCCGGAACATTAGCTTTGATGGATTGCGGTGTGAAGATAAAAAAACCGGTTTCAGGAATTGCCATGGGTTTAATTACGGATGAAAAAACCGGAAATTACGCCATTTTATCAGATATTTTGGGCGACGAAGACCACTTGGGCGACATGGATTTTAAAGTTTGTGGCACCAAAGATGGTATTACCGCTTGCCAAATGGATATCAAAATCAACGGTTTATCTTCCGAAATTATGGCAGAAGCGTTGGAACAGGCACGCAAAGGTCGTCTGTACATCTTAGACAAAATAAATGAAGCGATGCCGGCGCCACGCGAAGACTACAAACCGTTTGTACCGCGTATTGTACAAGTAATTATTCAGAAAGAGTTTATTGGCGCAGTGATTGGAACAGGCGGCAAAGTGATTCAGGAGTTACAACGCGAAACCAATACGGTGATCAATATTGAAGAAAAAGACGGCATGGGTATTGTAGATGTGGCTGCTGCCAATCTTGAAGATATTGAGCGTGCCGTAGCCAGAATTAAAGGGCTGAGCACAGCTCCCGAAGTGGGCGAAGTGTATGACGGCGTGGTGAAAGGTATCCAGACCTTCGGCGCATTTGTTGAATTTTTGCCTAACGTTGAAGGTTTGCTTCACGTTTCTGAAATCGCATATCAACGCATTGAGAATGTGAGTGATGTACTGAAAGAAGGAGATGAGGTGAAAGTGAAACTCGTTGCCATTGATGATAAGGGTAAATTCAAACTTTCGCTTAGAGCGCTGTTACCGAAACCTGAAGGCTGGGTAGAAGCGCCGCCAAGAGCGCCAAGGAGCGATAGAGGTGATAGGGGTGATAGGGGTGATAGGGGTGATAGACGTCCCGCCGGCAATAACGGCAATAACAACAGAAGTCGTCCTCCAAGAAGATCATAATAACATGAAGAAACTTATTGTTTTATCGCTTATTGTAAGCGCTTTATGCGTGTTTGGTTGTAATAGCAAAAAAGAGATTCACAACGAATTAAATCAAAAAGAGATGATTACAAAAGATATTATTTTTATTCCGGAAGGTGTTTGCAGTCAGCAAATTGACATTTCTGTAGTAAACGACACCATCCGCAGTGTGGTATTTACGAAAGGTTGTCCGGGCAACACATTAGCTGTATCTCATTTAATTGAAGGAATGCACATAGATGACGCCATTGCCAAATTGGATGGGATTATGTGTCGGGAAAAACCTACTTCTTGCCCCGATCAACTGGCGCGGGCGTTGAAGTCGATGAAATAAAATTTCGTGCATATTTGCACCCTACATTAATATAGTTCTAATGAGTGTTGAAAACAAACTGTTTCAAGAGTTTCCGCCGGTACGCACCGAGCAATGGGAAGAAGTGATTATCAAAGATTTAAAAGGCGCCGATTATCAAAAAAAATTGGTATGGCGCACCGATGAGGGGTTTCAAGTGCGTCCCTACTATCGCGCCGAAGATCTCAATTCGTTAGACTATTTGGAAACACTGCCCAATCAATTTCCTTATACACGTGGTTTTAAAACGAAAAATAACCAATGGAATATTGTGCAGGAAATTACCGAAAAAGATCCGCAAAAGGCAAACGCCATCGCCAAAAATGCACTGAATAAAGGCGCAGATACCGTTTCGTTTTGCACAAAAAATGTTACCTCTTATCAAGATGTAAAAACATTATTACACCATATTGATTTGGAAACCAAAGGCGTACAATTCAGGTGCGCCGTTTCCTATATTGAATTGGTGAAATGGTTCATTCAATTTGTTGAAGAACAAAAATTTGATAAGAAAAAAATAACCGCTGCCATTGATTTTGATGCCATCGTTTTTGCTTTAAAAAAAGGAAAATTCTACAAAGATAAAGATGCAGATTTACAGGAAATTGTAGAATTGATTGCCTTAACGTCGGAATTTCCTCATTTTAAAATTGTGAATGTTAATGGTTTGGCAATGCACAATGCAGGCGCCACCATTGTTCAGGAATTGGGCTACACACTGGCTGTTGCCAATGAATATATGGCATTTGCCACCAACAAAGGAATTACTTCAGAAAAGATGGCATCTAAAATGCAATTTACGCTTTCAGTAGGGTCCAACTATTTTATGGAAATTGCCAAATTGAGGGCTGTGCGTTTGTTATGGGCAACCTTAATTGAGCAGTACCATCCGGCTTGCGATTGCGCTTACCAATTAACTCTCAATACGGTAGCATCTTCGTGGAATAAGACATTGTACGACCCGTATGTGAATATGTTGCGCTCTACCACAGAGGCTATGTCCGCTGCTTTGGGTGGTGCCGACTCTATTGCCCTAAAGCCTTTTGATGTGGCTTATAAACAAGAAGATGAATTTTCAAGCAGAATCAGCAGGAATACGCAAATTATCTTAAAAGAGGAGTCGTATTTTGATAAGGTTGTTGATCCTGCAGCAGGTTCATATTATATTGAAAATCTAACACATTCCATTATTGAACACGCTTGGAAATTGTTTCAGGATGTGGAAATCGGAGGCGGTTTTATCGTTTCTATGGAGGCAGGCAAGGTGAAAGCTGATATTGAACAAAGTGCACAAAAACGCGACATGGATATTGCAACACGCAAGTATATTTTGCTGGGAACAAACCAATACCCAAATATCAATGAAAGTATGCTGGATAAAATTGTAGAGGCTAAAACGTGTAATGCCGAGGGTTTGAAGTCATATCGCGGTGCAGCAGCGTTTGAAACATTACGTTTGCAAACAGAAGCCTATGCAAAGCAAAACCACCGTCCTAAGGTATTTTTGCTGAAAGTGGGTAATTTGGCAATGCGTCAGGCAAGAGCCGGTTTCATTACCAACTTTTTCGGCTGTGCAGGTTACGAGATTTTGGACAATGCAGGATTCTCCTGCGCCGATGAAAGCGTAAAAGTTGCCCTAAATGCTGTTCCCGACCTCATCGTTTTGTGTAGTTCAGATGAAGAATACGCTACTATGGGGGTTGAAATCGCTCAAAAAATAAAGAAAATAACAAAAAAAATACCGGTTTTAATTGCCGGAAATCCAACTGAAATCATTGATACACTGAATGAAGCAGGTGTTGATGACTACATCCACGTGAAAAATAATGTTATAGAAAAGCTGAACCAATACAATAAAATGTTATTTTCGCCGTGTTATATTTCATGACTAACCGCCTGTTAAAGGCATTAGTATATTTTTATTTTATTTCTCTGTGTGGTGCCTGCCTGTCCTCTAAGGATAAGGCAGGTACTTTTTTGTGCCTTACCGATTCTTATCAACGGGAGATAAAATTAGACAAAGCGCCGGAAAAGATTATTTCGCTTTCGCCCGGCATTACGGAAATGATATTTCTGCTGCATGCCGAAGATAAATTGATTGGCATCTCCGATTATTGCAATTTTCCAGAAGAAACTGAAAACATGAGAAAAGTTGGTGGTTTGCAAAATATCAATATCGAAACTATCATTTCACTACAACCAGATGTGGTGCTCATTGGCTCTATTATCCCCAAAAAAGAGGTAGAAAAGTTGGAAAAATCGGGGCTTACGGTAATTGCCCTGAAACAGGAAGAAAACTTAGAGGGGGTGTTAAAAGTAATGGAAACACTTGGAAAAATTGTAGATAACCCTCAGGGTGCCGATTCTATTGTTCAGTTTTATAGTGCTCAATTAGAACGGTTTAAAAAAAACACAGATGGCGCAATTTATACTGGACACCAGAACCCCACCGTATATTACGTGGTCGGTTTTGGCGCAGCCGGCGATTTCACAGCGCCCGCAAACTCCCACATCAACGAAATAATCCGGTATGCAGGCGGAAGAAACATTGGAGACACGCTATCCACGTGGAACATCAGCCGTGAGTATTTGTTTACTCAAAATCCTGATCTTATTTTTATTCGCA
>JGI24695J34938_10003183_pt1 | contig 11654 bp, 9 predicted proteins | sample TergutCo191P3_FD_34938 | JGI IMG/M metagenome (IMG submission 34938) | reverse complement strand
GGGGGGGGGGGGTAGCTATCGTTCTGATAGGTTTGATTTTGATACTTACCGGTTGTCCGGGCGGATCACGATCAAATGATCCTAATTATGCAATCGATATTTCTATCTTCCACGAAACAGGAAATCATCCGCAGCCTGCCGCAAATCATCCAATCTATGCATATCTTAAAGACAAACTGAATGTTACTTTCACTTGGGACATTCTTGTCGGTGATATAGCTCAAAGACGCGGTACAATGGTTGCCGGCGGTGATTATCCTGATATCCTTGAATTAAGAGGAAACGAATGGATTGATGCCGGAGCTTTAATACCTTTGGAAGATTTAATCGAACAATACGGACCTAGAATTAAAGCGCTTTACAAAGATGTCTGGAATCAGATGAAATCCGCCGACGGTCATATTTATTATCTTGTAAATTACGGCGTATTCCAGGGTATTGATCATACACCGGATTATAATCAAACGGCTTTCTGGATTCAGAAAGATATTTTAAAACAAGCCGGTTATCCGAAAGTAGTCACATTGGATGACTATTTTGGTCTAATAGAAAATTATTATAGAAGAAATCCGACCATTAACGGTCAGCCTACTATTCCTTTCACAGTTCTTACACATGACTGGCGCGCATTCGAGTTATGGAATCCGCCTAACTTCCTTGCTGGTAATCCAAATGACGGAAACGGCGTAATTAATCCTAATACTTATGAATATAAAACCTTCTTTACAATGGATATTTCCAAACGCTGGTTCCAGTACTTTAACGGACTTAATGCCCGCGGTCTCATTGACAGAACAGCCTTTACCGATAATTACGATCAATATCAGGCAAAAATTGCCGCAGGTCGTGTATTGGGTCAGAGCGTTCAGGGCTGGCAGTTTATGTATTCAGCAGACCTTGCAAATCGTGACAGGGGCGAAAATAACAGAACAATGGCTCCTCTTGCTGTAGTATTTGATTCCAGTATCAAACCATGGTACCGCAACGTAACAATTCCCAACCTCCTTCGCGGAATGGGTATCAGCGTCAGCGCGAAAGATCCTGTAAGGATTATCAGATTTATCAACGAGCTTCTTGCTGAAGATGTTCAGCGGGTATTAAGATGGGGTCTTGAAGGTCAGCACTGGCAATATGGTTCTGACGGCGTGCCGTATCGTACACAGCAGCAGAGAGATAACTGGCAGAATGATAACTGGCAAACTCTGAACCGCGCAAGGCTTATGGACGATATTTTCCCGAAAATTGAAGGTTCTTTCTCTGATGGTAATCCCAGTGATTTAAATTATTTGCTTTCTGAAAGAACAGCGACTCTTCTTCCCGAAGACATTGAATTATATAATGCTTACGGGGTAGGCGGTACAAATCAGTTAATGGATCCAAATCCAAGACCAAATAATCCCTGGTTCCCGTCATGGAATGTTCCGACTCCTCCAGAAGGATCAGCAGCACAAATCGCTCTTACCCGCTGTGAAGAAACCATGAAACAGCGTCTGCCTCAGATAATTCTCGCTTCGCCGGGAGACTTTGAAAGGCTGTGGAATGCTTATGTGCAGGAAATGACCGTTACCAACCGTATCGCTGATTATGAAGCGTATATGCAGCAGCAGGTTGATTTACGCATGAAATCTTTAGGGTACAGCGTCCCCAGCAGGTAAAAATCAATTCATAAAACGGAGGTATAATGCCTCCGTTTTTTTTTATTTTATTAAAATTTATTAAAACACAGGCAGGCTTATAGTGAATAGAACGACAACTTTCGTCATATTTTTAATAATGACTATATTGATGGGAGCTATTATCCTTGCTTTTTATTATAAAAGGAAAAACTTTTTTGTTAATTTAGGCAGGCAGCGCCAGCTTCTTTACATGAGTCTGCCGATTGTACTTTATGTAATACTTTTTACCTATGTCCCCCTTTGGGGCTGGACTATGGGGTTTCAGCATTACAGACCTCAGAGATCTTTTTCCGCTCAGGAATGGGCAGGTCTTCATTGGTTTAAATTTTTATTTGAAGATCAGGTGTTTTTAAGAACGATACGAAACACTATCGTCATGAGCGTTATTAATACCACTCTTGGTTTTATTACAGCTATAGGTCTTGCGCTCCTGCTTAATGAAGTCAGAAAAATTCTTTTTAAACGGTTTATTCAAACAATTTCTTATCTTCCCCATTTTCTTTCATGGGTTATAGTAACAGGGCTTGTATCCGCTATGCTTTCTACAGACTCAGGAGCCATTAACAGCGCGTTTATGGCTCTTGGTTTTATAAAGGAGCCGATATTATGGCTTGCAGAGCCTAAATATTTCTGGGGAATAATCGGCGTTACTTATGTGTGGAAGGAAGTCGGCTGGAATACAATTATTTATCTTGCCGCGATGGCAGGAGTTGATCCTAATTTATACGAAGCCGCAGAAATTGACGGCTGTAACCGCTATCAGAAAATGTGGCGCATAACACTCCCGTGCATAAAGCCGACAATTATCATTTTGTTAATTATGAGTATAGGACGCATCCTTGACGCTGGTTTTGAAATGCAGTATTTGCTGCGCAACGGACTTGTCGCGAATGTATCCGATACCATCGATGTATATGTTCTTATTTTCGGTCTAAGCAGATCCAATTTCTCTCTTGCTACAGCCGCAGGTATGTTTAAAAATGTGGTTAATATTACTCTAATATTTATCGCCAATGAAATTGCCAAAAGAGCGGGCGAGGAGCGTTTAATATGATAAAGCAATATACCATATCCAAAATTGAAAATATTATTTTTCACACAATTAATACGGCATTTCTGCTATTAATCGCGTTTATTACGCTTTATCCTTTCTGGAACACAATAATGATCTCCTTAAATGATGCGCAGGATACTCTCCGCGGCGGAATCACTTTTTTTCCAAGAAAATTTTCTCTTTTTAATTATGAAGTCATTTTTCAGACAGGAGCCATTCCCCGCGCTTTTTTTGTTTCTGTCGCGAGGACCGCAATAAATCTTTTTACAAGCGTGTTTTTTACAGCGATGCTTGCTTATGCGCTTTCCAGAAAAGAATTTATATTACGGAAACCTTTTACATTCATCATCATTCTTTCCATGTATGTAAACGCGGGGTTAATACCTTCTTACTTTCTGATCCGCAGTCTTGGCATGATAAATACATTCTGGGTTTATGTAATTCCCGGAATCGTAAACGCGTTTAATTTTGTTGTTATGCGGACATATATGGCTTCGATACCGGAAAGCATCATTGAATCGGCGCGTATTGACGGATACGGAGATTTTTATATTTTTATGCGTATAATACTGCCGCTGTGTCTTCCGGTACTGGCGACAATAGGTCTCTTTGTCGCGGTCGGTTCATGGAACGCATGGTTTGATACAATGATTTATAACTCGGGAAGAGTGAATTTGCATACGCTTCAATACAAATTGATGGAATACCTGCAATCAAGTCAGGCTCAAAGCCGCGGAGCTAGCGGAGGATCAATGGCTTTAGCCGCTCAGGTAGGCGGATCAACCATGGTAACGCCGATGAGCATACGCGCCGCAATTACAGTAGTGGCGTCCTTACCGATTCTCGCGATTTATCCGTTTATGCAGAGGTATTTTGTTGTTGGTCTTAATGTAGGCGGAGTTAAGGAATAGAGGTTGTTCCTTCACTATTTATACATAATCGCCAATATGTCGGCTGCGCACAGCCTTGGCAGCTAGGATGGCTGAAGGTATAACACGGGTTTTGTGACGAGTCCGCTTGTTCGTTTAGGCTGCTATGCTTTATTTTTTATTGATAATTTTTAATCATTATTATAGCTAAGCGGATTCACTTACACATCTTTTGTTGTCGCAGCCATAGACGCCGCCAAGTCTGTGCGCAGCCGACATATTGGCGATTTAATTATAAAGAAATGTTTAAATAAGTATTCGTTCAAAACATCCTTTAATTCATTTGTAATTAGATTACCAATATGGCATACGCGCAAAGCATTGGCAGCGTCTGTGGCTGCGATAACAATAGTTGTGTTACCAAGTCCGCTAAGCATCAATACTGTAGGCAAAGTTTTATTATAACAAAGTACAGCTGCCTAGACGAAGTAGCGGACTCGTCACAAAACACTGTTAAAAATTCTGCCATTTAGCTGCCAAGGGTTTGCGCGTATGCCTTATTGGTGATTACTTTTTTATAATTAAAAACTGGTTTGGAATAACCTTTATTTAAGTATCATATTACGTAATGCTATAAATGACGGCTTTTCGCTGTTGTCGGTACGGAGGAAACCTGCGGGTGCGTGAAGCCATGCGTCATCCGTGCCAGACCAGTTTGTTATCGCTTCTACCTGAGGATGGTTAATGAGTATTTCGTACATTTCAAGCATTTCATTTTTTTGACGATCTTCTCCCTCAGGTGTTGTCTGCCATTCTTCAACCTGCCAATCGTTAAGATCGACAATATGAGGCGGCATCAGTTCGCCTGAGATAATGGTGTTCTCTGTAAAATGAAGCGGCAGTTTAAAGCGCGAAAAACGCGATAAAACATCGTTTAATTTTTCCGCTCCCCAATAACCCTGATGCTGATGCGATTGAATGCCGATAACATCAATAGGAATGCCTGCTTGTAAACATTTATCAATTAAAATTTCATAATCGTTCGATGTATCAAAATCATTTAGTATTAATACTGCGTCCGGATTTGCCCGCCGCGCAGCATTAAAAACCTCTTTTACAATTCGCACCTGACCGTATTCTTTGCATATTCTGGTGATTGCGTTGTCGTATTTATCAAAGACGGGCATTATTACAACTTCGTTGATTACATCCCAGATATCAATTAAACCCGCAAAGGCTGATACATCGCGTTCAATGCGCTCAATTACTTTTTTTAATATTTCTGAATTTGAATAATTCATAAGCCAGGGAGCGCAGACTGTGTGCCAGCAAAGAGGATGACCTTTTGTTGTTATGTTTTTTTCCTTAAACCATTTGGCTCCGGCTTTAAGGCGCTTTTCATCAGGTTTGCCTTCTTCCGGCTCGTAACGCCCAAGGTAAAAAGGCAATGTCGCGTAATTATGAAAACCAAAGAGTTTGTTTAATTTATCGCTTAGGTAAGCGGCTCTCGCCTCATCAATACTGCCTGCCGCAAGTTCAACAGCTTCAAAGCCGCCGCAACCAAAAAGCATTTTCTTTTTCGTATTCATTAGTTACCGCTCGTTTCACTTTCTAATGATTCCCTGAGCGAAGAGTCTTCATGGATAACGCCTGCATCGGGAAACGCGGTTTCAAAGACTTCATCGTAAAAAATTGAATCAGAATAATATTCCAATGCTGATTTTAACAGAGCTTCTCTCTGGCTTGCTTGTCTTTCCGCTGTCAGGGTCAGCGCAGTCTGCAGGAGAATTGCGGATTGAATATCAGAGTCTCTTCTTGAAAAAGTATCATTGCGAATATAGTTGTTATTTTCCGCGATGTACTGCCGCCTTCCTATGTCGTAACCTCTGATTTGAACGAAACCGTCAGTTTCACTTTCGGGATAATAAACGATTACCGATCTTCGCGTTAAAACTGTGCCGGATACATCAACTATTCTTGCTGTTCTGTATAAGTTGACATTTTCGCCGATAATAACCGCAAGCTCGCCAGCCGCAGCAATCTGCCACGCAAGAGCGTAGCCTTCGGTGTTGTTGCTTAAACGCCGTACTTCAGTAAAATCATAAACCCTGTTATCGCTTTCCAGAAGCATACGCCTTGTGTTTCCGATAAGCAGTCTTTCACCGAGAGCGATTGATGCAGACCATTTTGTTTTTGTAGTTTCATCTCCGGTATCATCACCTGACATAATATAAAAACCCGCGTTTGTAAACAGGCAAAAACCTTGAGCCGTTGCGCTTGATGCCGAACCTGAAGAGTTATAATCATATTCGCCTTCAATAAAGTGATCAGTAAAATCATTTTCCGGTTTTTCTTCTTTTTTGCATGAATTAAAAAATATAACACTAATAATAAGTAATATAATAATAAGTTTCTTCTTCATTTTTCTCTCCTTATCAAAATAAAATACCTACAAATAAAATACTACAGATTATTAACATTGACAACCGAGAATAAACCTTTTATTATGTTTTTATGGCTGGGAATACTAATAATGGGGACATGGATCCCGATCTTGCCGCTCTTTTGGGAACCGCAGGTTCTAACAGCGGTCCGCTTCCGGATTTTAACGATTTATTCGGCGATAAAAACCAGGATGATTTTGCAAATATTTCAAGTTCATCAGGAGGAGATGTCGATCTCAGCGCGTCCGGTTTTCCGCCGGTTACAAAGCGCCTTGAAGAAAAGGGACATAGTTATTTTGCCGATCCCAATTACTATAAATCGGTTCTTTCCAATGAAGGCGAAATAGCCCAGAGAGTACACGGCATTCTGCAAAAATATTTAACGGCAAAAGATCCAAAAGATCGCAGCGTATTTCGTCAGCAGTTTATATCGCCTTATTGGGAATTTCTTTTTAATATTGCGCGGAAATCCTCAGGAAGGCTTCCTCCGAGCAAAAAGTATCTGCTTCGTTTTTCGCTTCTGCATCCCTCATTTATTAATCCTGAGACAAGAGACTTTTTCAGCAAAGTTGTTGATGATAATCCGCTGGATCAGCCGGTTTATTATCTTGATGAATGGTTCAACGGTATTGGAGCAGGTAAAATGCGCCCGTCAAGCACGGACGAAGTAAGAGTTGCAAAAGGCAACAATCAGTCAAAAATATCGCAGCTTCTTGAAAAAGCACAGGGTAAACTTGACGGTTCCAGAGCTATTTTAAAAGCAAAAAACAGGGAGCGCGATGATATCGAAAAAATTCTTCGCGACAGGATAAACTCGATTTATGAACGTATCCCACTGAGGGAAATGACCGATGTAAGCGACTGCCTTTCCGAAGGGCAAAAAATGGCAATCAACGAAATTCAAAATTTGCTAAAATTGATGATGAAAAATGATCACGAACTTGAAGTAAGCATCAGGGATTATGCCAGCTCAGAAACGGATGTTCAGCATTTACAGGAAAAACTTGCCGCAGAAGGCGGCTCTGCCACAGTAGATTTAGGAGCTATTGATACCGAATGTGAAACAATCCGTCAAATGGCGAAAATGACGATAGGACGGCAGGGAAATCACTTTCCCATACTGACTGCGGAATATTATCACAGCGTCCCAAATGAAGTCGCAACCCGGGAAAATATTATTTCCATGCTTGCAAGAATCGAAACTATTGATAAAGAAGCATTTTGCCGCGTATATAAAAACCGTTTAAACCGCATCACTCCGTTTGTTTTATTGATTCCGACTTACGGTGATATGGGTTTCTGCTGGGAACCGTTTGATCGTTACAACCGCGCAACAAGCCGCGGCCGTATTATTGTTCCGATGTATCCCAGGAATTTATATCTTGCCGTTCTTACGGCAGTTGCAGATCTACGCTGGCAGGTAGCAAAAGAAAAAGCGTCGTTCTACTGGATGGAAGAAGGGCTTACAGGTCACTACTATCAGTGGTTTCAGTCTCAAAAATTAAAAGGCGATATTAAAGAGTATTTTATCCGTGATTACATTCTTTGGATGACAAAAGAAGCAGAAGGTATTCAAAAACTTGATAAAGATGTCCGCGGCACTTTCTGGCGGCACATGCCATTTGCGCAGGAAATTAAAGACAAGCTTAAAAACCGCAATCTTGTTTATCAGGAATTATATCAGCGTGATCAGAACCGCGCCATGTCTGACGGATATTGATATAGGTTGTCTAAAACTATTATTATAAAATCTGTTAACATAAGCATCAATGTGGCGGCTGCGCAAAGCCTTGGCGGCTAGGATGGCAGAAGTATAACACGGGTTTAGCGACGAGTCCGCTTGTTCGTTTAGGCAGAAAGGCTGTTTTTTTCATTGAAAGTTTTTGATGCATCATTAATGCTAAGCGGATTCACATACATATCTTTCTTTATCGCAGCCATAGACGCCGCCAAGTCTGAGCGCAGCCGCCATATTGGCAGATATGTTAATAAAAAATATTTTGTTTTTAACAGGCGCTGTTTTATAAAATTTCTTTCAGTATTTTAAAAATATCTCCCTCGGCAACCGGCCAGGGCGAATTTGCCGTAAAGTCAAGATTACGCGCTGTTTCTGCTGCGGCTGTTATGCGATCTAAAGTGATGTTGTATGATTTTAAGTCCTGCGGAATATTAAACGCTGTCATTATTTTGCGAATGTTGTCTGTGCAGGCGGACGCGGCTTCGGATGTAGATACGGCTTTTACGTTGGACAAGAGCGATGAGGTGCGCGCCATTTTTTCCGGGCGGGCGCTGACAAGCCGCTCTGCGATATGCGGAAAAAGCGCCGCCGAACATTGAGTTTTTGCCGCGGGAGAGCGCGCATTAATTGCCGCTGACAGAGCGGCGCCGATTCCCGGTGAACTTACGGCAGAGCCAATCGCGCAGAGAAAATTCGCCTGGGCAAAAAGTTCAGCGCTAAATCCGTTAACTGCGTCAACCGGACCTTTTAATAATTTGGCGTAAAAACTTAAAGCCTTTTCCAGCACTGTGTCAGAGAAAAAATTCGCTTTTGATGAGCAGTACGCCTCTATGGCGTTAAAGAATCCTTCCAAAACAGAAGCAGCCGCGTTGTTAGCTGAAAGAAATTTTAATAAACCTGTATCGATGATTACCGCTGTGTAAAGATTTTCGGGAGATGCGGCAGTTTTTATCATCCTGCTTCGCGGATCCGCAGCTATAAAAAATTTCGTTAATGAAAAAGCGTTCATTCCTTCTGTTGGAATTGCGAGTAACGGTACGAATTTGTTTTGATTGCTGCGTCCGTCGAGCAGTTCATAAGAGGAAATTCTTGTCGGCGCCATAATTGCCGCCATGCGCGCTATAATCTGAGTATTCAATCCGCCGAAACCGATGATCGCGTCACAGTGCGCCGCGCAGCTAAGCTCTACAATATTTTCTGCCATTTCAACAGTTGATTCTTCTTCGATACCGTCAAATATAATCGCTTCAAGTCTTGAGTCTTCCAGAATTTCCTTTAAACGGTTTACAGCATGCGCTTCCAAAGTGCGATCAGCGGCAACCATAATACGCGAACCGTGACGGCTTGCGATTGTTCCAGCCATGCTTAATGTATCAGCGCCGATAAGTATTTCCGGATCAAATTTAAATGAAATATCCATATCTTCCTTAAAAAAAAAGCGCTTGATCAACTGGGCTTACCCAGCGATCAAACGCTATTGCTGCTTATTAAAAACCTACGCGAACCATGCGCTTACGATATTATCTGCAGTAGCCTTGATTACCCTGTCATTTATATATGACGGATCTTCAATTTTTTGCCTTAGTTCGGCAATCCGGGCTTCATCAAGTTCCGGGGCGGCTTTAATAAGTTCCAAGACCTGATATCTTTCAGCCTGTTCTTTCGCCTGAGCGGACAGAGTGATAGTATCAGCCTTTTCATTCCCCCCCACTTGTTCACTCCTTCCTGGCTTCTTGCCGGAAAGAATGGGTTCTACATGACCTATTCTGTTTACTGTCATAACCTTACCCTACCTATACCCTATTATCGGTAAATCTCTACTATAAGTTTACTAACTATTTTAAATAATTACCAGATATATATATGGAAAATTCGCCGATTTGCTCATTTTTTTTACCTATTTTTTCTAGGATTTCCGCAGCGCCGCCTCTCAGGTATTCCTCATGAATCTTGGTCATTTCCCTGCCAAGGCATATATATCTCTCGCTATCAATTTCGGCAATGTCGCCCAACAGCTTAAGTATTCTGAACGGAGATTCGTAAATAATACTGGCGGCTTCCATCGCCATAAGTTCGCGTAACCGGTTCTTTCTGCGCCCGGGTTTTGGCGATAAAAATCCTTCAAAAATTACAGTTTTATCTCTGCCGCCCGCAACGCTTAAAAGAGCGGCGAAAGCTGAAGGTCCAGGAATGGGGACAACATCATGTCCTGCCTGCGTTGCGGCTCTTACAAGCGCCGCCCCAGGATCGCTAAGCGCGGGAGTGCCGGCATCGCTTGCGTACGCCACTGTCTGTCCCAAATTTAGCGCGTTTACCGCTTTTTCCGCCGCAAATTCCTCGTTTTGAGAGCGGCAGGAAATCAATTTTACTCTTATCCCAAAATGAGTGAGCAGTTTCAATGTGCGGCGGGTATCCTCGCAAGCCACAAGATCAACGTTTTTCAGCGTTTCAACTGCGCGAAAACTAATATCGCCCAAATTGCCGATTGGCGTTGCGATAATGTAAAGAACGGACATAATCAGAGTATATCATGGTGTCAGTCACCTTTTCCATGCTTGCCTGTCACCTTTTTGACTTATAACACAAAATGCCGTATTATACTGCTCATGGGAGATATCGTCCAAATATTAATTTTTGTTATTCTCGGGATAATTCTTCTTTGGTTTGGGCATTTTTTGTTTTTTGGAGAAATGTCGCCGATTTATCCGTATCTTCCATGGAGTAAAAAAAAGGTAATAAAAAAAGGAAAGCCCGGCGATCCTCAGATTTGTCCTGTATGTTCAATGGTTATGCTGAAAGGCGATCTTGTTAAAACTGTGGCTTTCCCTTCCGGCAAGTTTAAATCGGATCGTTTGATGCATATTAAAGGCTGTTATAATTGTCTCGAAAAAGACCTCCCGCGCAAGTGTCCCGTCTGTAATACGAAAATGTCTCTGGATGATTATCTTATCGCGCGTATGTTTGAACGCGCTAACCGGAAGAATCATGTTCATGTTCTGGGCTGTAATAAGTGCAGAAAATCATAAAATTCGCTTAAATTGTGAACATGGATTATAATTACCACATGGAAGCAATTAATATAAAAGCCGATTTACAAAAACTTGGGATTAAAGAAACCGATACCATTGTTATTCATTCATCGTATAAAGCGCTTTGCGGGAAAAAAAATATCGATCCGCTTGTTATTATAAAAGCGTTTAAAGATACGGTAAAATCCGGCACATTAATGCTTCCGGCTTTAAGTTATGAAAGCGTAACCCCGAAAAACAGGACTTTCGACGTTTTAAATACGCCAAGCTGCGTGGGTGTATTGCCGGAAGTTATGCGAAATTCTGACGGAGTATTCAGGAGCGTTCATCCAACGCACAGTATTACCGTCTGGGGAAAAGACGCAAAGGAAATCGCAGATGCGCACATAAAAGATTTTACGCCTGTCGGCGCTAATTCTCCGCTTCATGAATTAAGACGCAGAAAAGGAAAAATTGTGATGCTCGGCTGCGGACTTGAACCTAATACTTCGATGCACGGCGTTGAAGAGATGACTGCGCCTGAATATCTTTACGGACGAAATTATGATTATGAACTTATCCTGTCCGGCGGCAGCCGCTTAAAAACAAATGTTTTATCGCATAACTTTAAGGGCGTCGTGCAGCGTTACGATAAAATTATCAATGTTCTTGATAAATGCGATTATTCTTACGGCGATGTGTTAAACGCCGAATGTTATGTGCTAGACGCCGAAGCTGTTTGGGAGAAGGCGCTTGTTAAACTGAGAAAGAGCCCGTTGTTTTTTATTGATAAAAAAAATAAAAAGGATAAAAGCCGGTGAAAACATTAATCCTGCCTTTGGATGAAAGACCTTGTAATTATTTA
>JGI24695J34938_10003179_pt1 | contig 11660 bp, 11 predicted proteins | sample TergutCo191P3_FD_34938 | JGI IMG/M metagenome (IMG submission 34938) | reverse complement strand
GCAACGGAAATTTTCGTGTCTATTTTTTGCAAAGCGGCAATCAGTTCTTTTGTCACGCATCCGGTTACCAGCATTGGAAATTCCGGGTAATCGTTTTTTGCATTTCTCACAGCTTTCAATGCAGAGCTATCGCCTTTCACGGTACAAATATTCAGAATAACAGCGTCAAAATCAATTTCAGAAATCAAGCCAGCAATCTGCTCGCTCTCACTCATATTTGCGCTGCAACCTTGGGAGATAAGGATGATTTTTGCTGTTTTCATTATTTAAAATATAGTAAACGCTGATTTAGTCGCTTTGGGAAGTTTGAGTTTTTCAAAATTTACTATATTATCCGAATGGCTATCCGCTTTAACATGAACTTGCAAAAGGCTATTGAATGTGTCCTCTGGCTTATCCAAAGAGGGGGCATGAACAATTGCAATATGTATAATATATGGAAAATGCTCTATGCCGCAGAAAAATACAGCCTTAATAAATATGGTTGCCCTATAACAGGCGATAATTACTTTGCCATGAAGCATGGAACTGTGCCGAGCAAACTGTATAATATGGCTAAAATTAGCCAAGCTGGAATGGGATTTTACAGATTTGACAATTTTTTAGTCGCAGAACGAGAAGCTGAGGAAGGTTATTTATCAGATGCTAACATGGAAGCTTTGGAATTTGGCTATAAAGAATATGCAGGTTTGACTTTTGATGAAGTGGAAAAGAAAAATCACGAAGAGGCAGCTTGGAAGAAAAATTATATTTCTGATACCAGTGCATTTATACCTTTTGAAGACATAATTGAGGAAGACTGGGTAAAAGAAGATTTGGAAGGTGTTGCCCACCGCATGGTGTTGTGATGGCTGCAATATCCGATGTATATATAATAAATGTAACCGACAAAATAGAGTACCGCAAAACGAAGCATTGTGTTTGCATCTCGGTGTCTAAAAATAAAGGTCTTTTGATAAATACGAAAAATCGTGGTATTTATAACGAATTGGAAATAAACTCTGAAACCTATAGTTTTTTAAATGGCACAAATCGTTTTGTAGCCTGTGCGCTTCCTATAGAGTTTAAAGATAACGAAATTGTTAAAAAGGAAGGTAGTCTTAACCATGCTGATATGCTAAGAATCGTTGAGAAATTAAAGAGCGTAAAAACCAAACAAATTCTGATACAGTTGAAAGACATTATCGCCGAACTGGAAAGCTGGCTGACGAATTATAATGAAAATAAATTGGCTGATGCTTTTGGAAAGAGGTAGCCATTTATTTTTTTGAGACCTTTGGCTTTAACTTTAAATTCACATCAGTATGATCGGAAACAAAAACAACTGTATCCGCATCTTCATGCTTATCAAGCGTCGCTTTTATCTTTACACTACCTCTCTTAAAAAAGCGCGATGGGCATGTGGTAACGCAAGTGATTCCGTCAAAACTTACAGATGCTCCCGGAGGCTCGCTTGTGACATTCACTACATGCATCTTTTGTTTCAGTTTTACAGTCACAAGCTGGTTTGGTAACGCAATTACAAAGCTTGTATCCACTGTGTAATGATCATCCAAAGCAACAGAAAGCCTAAAACGATTCTCATAAAGCGAAATCACGCATGGCGTTTCTTGGCAACCTTGATAAGGCATTCCATTCAACAGCACAGAAGCTCCGGCAGGCTCCGTAACTATTTGAGCAATGTAATTGCCACTCGCAGCCGGAAGTTGAAGGACAGGAACTTGCGCAGATACCGGCAACATTCTCTTGAACAAATCAGGCGTTTTTTCATCCAAAACAGCAAGCAGTCCATATATATCTTTCGCATTCCCCGTAAACGAACTCACTAAAATTCCCTTCTCGCTATCATAAAGCTCAACCTTAATCGTATAATTTTTTCCAAAACGCCCTATGCGACCCTGAGCAATATAATCAGCAGTTATCGCTCTGCCAATCTTAACCAAACAACCATCTAATTCATCGCATATTCTAATCGCTTCTTCTGGACTTGGGAAAAGAGATAAAATGCTTTGCGAGGTCATCACAGCGTAATTCTTTTGAGGCAAATTCTTAGCCGCAATCTCTCGCAATCTATCTGTTAAATGATTTAATTCTGAAATTTTTATAGAAGGCTCTTCGTCATCAACAGTATTTAGTATCGCAATCTGCTTTTGCTGTGCGTAAGCTGCAAAAGTTAAAAGCAATATGGTGAAGAGGAACTGTGGCATTATCTCAAATTCCTCTTATCAAGTTCGGCCATGCACAAGAACATCAATGGTTCCAAAGCTTTGTATTCCAAATCTATATTCCACTTGCCGAGTTCGTCTGCCAGCTCAGGCGTAAATATCGGAGCTGCATGATTTCCACCGTCTCCGGCTTTTAATATTCTGCAAAGTATGTCTGCAAAACTCACCAACGCTACCAACGGCTTGTTTATCTCCGCTCTTGGCAAATTGTGATGGTAAAGCATAACCTCAGAAATTGAACGGGGCAAAAGCCAGGTCTCTGCAAGCCTCGCTCCTGTTTGTCCGTGATCTTCGCCTAAGAGTTCTTTTTCTGCAACATACAATTCACATGGGCGCTCTTTGCTCAACGCTATTGCCTGCTCAAATTCCTTTCCAACATATTGAAGCAAAACCGTTTTTCCCAAATCGTGCAAAAGACCGGCGGTAAAAGCATCTGTTACTAAACTTGGCTCGTATCTCTGCGCAACCAAGCGAGCCACAATACCTACCGCATAACAATGATCCCAAATTTTCTGAGAATCTACTTTTGAATTTTTCAGCTCAAAAACTCTGGACATCGAAGTTTCCATGCAAATTTCCTTTGCCTGCTCAACACCGAGCTTGTCAATTGCGCTGTGAATTCCTGTGACAGATTCACCTCTGGAATTTATCATTCGCAAAAGACGTGCCGTTAAAATAGGATCTGCGGAAATTATTTGCTCCAATGCTTCTCTCTGATCTTTTTCGTCGTCAATCAACTCAAAAAGTTGACCGGCAACGGTAGGGAGCGTTGGCAAGCTGATCAAGCTTTTGGTTATTTTTTTTATATACTCGGTGTGCACGCTTTAAATTATACCTCTACATTTGCCTTTCTCGGACTGATGCGTTTACGAAAAACATAATAACTCCAACTTTGATATGCTATGATAATCGGAACAAAAACTGCTGCGACTATGCTCATCAATTTCAATGTATAGGCAGAAGATGCCGCATTCCATACGGTTAAACTTTGCTCGGGAGATACGGAAGATACAAGAACATTCGGGTACATGGCACAAAACAAAGCCGCAACACTGCTCGCTGTGCAAAGCGCAACGCAGATAAATGCCGTTCTCAAATAATGCTTTGTCACTAAGATGGCAGCACCAGAAATCAAAGCTAAAGAGAGCAGGCAAATAATTGTGTATTTCACCGCTAAAATCGTTGCTATTGCAAATAGAAACACGGTGACGATAATCGCAATTTTTGAAAACTTGAACGCCCGCAACTGCAACTCACCTTCTATTTTCAAAGTCAAAAACAGAGCTCCGTTTGTCAAAAACAAAGATAGGCAGAGCACACCGCCAAACAACGCATAAGGCTTAACCAAATCAAAAAAAGTTCCCGTGAAATTTCCGTTCTCCACAGGAATGCCTATCGCCATATTCGCCATTGCAACTCCGAACAGCAATGCCGCCAAAAAACTGCCTGCGGCAATAGCAATATCGCACACAAGTCGAGCTCTCGGAAAATCTGCTCTGTGCCTGATTTCAAAAGTGACTCCTCTTACAATCAAAGCCAAAAGCACAATCACAAGCGGCAAATAAAGTGCGCTGAAAAACGTAGCATACCAAAGCGGAAATGCCGCAAGCATCGCACCGCCCGCTGTTAAAAGCCAAACTTCATTCCCATCCCAATGCGGACTTATGGCAAAAATATAAGTTCCACGCTCACGTTCATTTTTTCCCAAAAATAACTGTAAAATTCCAACGCCAAAATCGAAACCTTCCAAAAAGAAAAAGCCCACCCACAATACCGCAATAAGCACAAACCACAAAACTTCCAAACTCATGCCGCCCTCCGTGGTATGCCGCTGCTATGATCCACGCAACCGCGATAAATTTCGCGACGCATTAAAATAAAAGTTATAACCGCCATTGCTGCATAGATAACCGAAAATGCAAACAGAGAAAACATCACGCTGCCGTTTGAAACTCCAACAGACACGGCTTTTTCAGTAGGCATTAAGCCATAAACTATCCAAGGCTGGCGCCCGACTTCCGCTATAATCCACCCGGCTGTATTTGCAAGGTAAGGCAACGATATTCCAAAAACCATCAGTATCAGAGCTTTTTTGTGCATGGGTTTTTGCATAAGCACAAGCCTAAACAGGCTGTAAAGAAGAATGCACATCATAGCAATTGAGCAACCGACCATAACTCTGAACGAAAGGTATGTGATCCACACCGGCGGAATATAATCTCCGGGGCCATAGCGATATTCAAAGGCTTTCTGCAGTTCGTTCATTCCTTTGACTTCACCGCTGGGTTTGTTGTAAACCATAACGCTTAGCATTGCCGGCATTTCAATTCCCGGTAAAATCGAAAGAGGCGCAGGATCAGCGGTTTCTTTTAGATTCTCCATAGCCGCGAATTTCATAGGCTGCAATTTGGCTACGGACTGCCCTTGCAAATGCCCGCTAAAAGCAACAAGCACCACTCCGATAAACCCTATTAGCATTGCACGTTTAAAACTTTTCTCAAACAGAGGAACATCTTTTGAGCCTTCACGAATTTTCCATGCAGAAACTCCCAAAACAAAAAACGCTCCGGTGCATACGGCTCCGGATATAACATGCGGATACTGGTGCAAAAAATACGGATTTGTGATCAATGCTAAAAAATCTGTAAGTTCGGCACGTCCGTTGTTGAACACGTAGCCAACGGGATTTTGCATAAAACTGTTAGCTATGAGAATCCAGATCGCAGAGATACATGAAGCGGCAAACACAAGCCATATACATGCGAGATGAATAGCTTTTGGCAAAATGCTCCGACCAAAAATCCAAAGTCCCAAAAAAGTGCTTTCCACAAAAAATGCGAGCAACCCTTCTATGGCAAGCGGCACGCCAAACACATCCCCGACAAATCGGCTATACTCAGACCAGTTCATGCCAAACTGAAATTCCAGCACAATGCCGGTCACAACGCCCACAGCGAAATTCAGCAAAAACAATCTGCCCCAAAACCTGGCAATCCGTTCATCTTCCAAATTACCGCTTCTGTAAGACTCAGTTTCCCATATTGCAACAAAAAGCCCCAAGCCTATTGTCAAGGGCACAAATATAAAATGATATATCGTCGTTACAGCAAACTGCAAACGTGACAAAAAGACAATTTCATCCATTATTTCTTTCCTTGGAGGCTCCTGGAAACAGATAAAGCCGCACCCTTTTCCAAAAGAGCAAGCCGCTTCTCCATATCACGAACCTCGACATCTAAAGCGTCTTCTTCAAGAGTTTTTCCAGCTTTCTCAGTCGCACTGTTTAACTCGCTCATATTAGCCTCCGTTTATTCATAAGATACAAATTCCTCACCACAATAACATAATCCTAGAGCAAAAAGCGCTCTTGCCAAAAAACGAATACTCTGTGCTAATCGCATAATGTGCTGCGCTATAAGTGATTGCCGGCGTTAACGAATATTTCATCTTTGCGCCCTTCAAAAATGACTTTGGTGTATTGTAATTATTATATGGTGTATTATGATCAATTTCACTACCTTCATCCGTGCCTTTCCACGCCCATTCCTGCCCTATCTGAATTTGGAAAGCCTCTTTGTGTTTTGCGTAAAGAAGCCAGTTTATAGTTTGGCTATTTGGGCCATTCGGTGCGCCTATTGGATATCCAAGGTGTGCTATTTGAGCAGTGTTTTCTATGAAATGAGAATATACATAAGGTTCAACTCTTGCGTATTCGGCAATGCTTCCAACCTTGAGATTTTCAAAATTCCCAGCGTAAGCTAAGCCTGCCATCCACGCCCATTTTGCTTGAACATATTCATTGCGCACTAAACTTGCAGGGCTTTGCAAATCGTCAATAAAAAATTCTGAGTAAACTCTAAAGCCATGAGGCAAGCGTTGGCTGAAATCTATGCTCAAAGAACCGTTGTTGTTTTCTTCGGTAAAATTTCCCTTTTCAATAAACAACGGTACTATAGGCACAAAAAGCCATGGTTTGTTTAAGTTGTATAGAACCGTTAACTCATTTATGCCAATTTGCGTATTTCCAAAATTTAATTCATAACGATGTCCGTAAAGATTTCTGCTTTTCATATTTATGGCGTCTGTGGAGGCTTGCGTAGAGTTTCTACCGTCAGCAATGCTCAAATCGCCATAAAGACTTATAACCGTGAACGGGCCTACACTTGTGGAAAAAAGCATTTGATTAAATGGAACTGCATTTTTATTTAACGAAAGATTATGAAAATATCCAGGCCCCCAGTGCGGAGCATCGCGCGCAAAGCCCAAATGGCCAAAATTCATGCGAATGTTTAAAAGCCCTCTGTATCTGGAATAACTTGAATATTTAATCTCTTCAGGCATATCTTTGTCTCCCTGTTTATCCAAGAACTCCCTGTCCCAAGATCTGGGAGGATCCGCAGAATGCCTCTCCGTAAACATGCGAGCGTCCAGCCAAAAGTCAATAGAATCCTTATAACCCCGTATAAACACCCCACCTTCATAACTGCGAATGGTATCACCGAGATCATCACCCCCACGCATATCAAAAGCCAAACTGGGACTGAGAGCAATCATAGAAGATTTATCAGGCGCAATCCAACGCAGCAGGGGCAACCCACCGTGATAGCTCTTACTGCGCACATCCCTAAAATGCGCAACAGAATCCCCCAAAGTCACATTATGATGCGTATAAAGATCCGGCGTATAATCCAATGTCCGCAAAGTATAAGGTCTATCCGCAGCAAACACCGATGCAGCGCAAAGAACAAACAGCAAAGAATTTCTTATCATTCGCCTTTATATCCCAATTTCTCAGCTTTCCGTTTGAGCTCCGTTGCTTTTTTCTTATCTCTCTTTTTCTCGTAAACATCGCCCATATCGTAATAAGCTTCCGCAAGAGACTCTTTAAATTCCGGTGACTTTTCAAAAAGCTCAATCGCTTTTTTATAATTCTTAATAGCATTATCGTAATCTTTCTTGCCTACATGAACAAACCCCATAGTGTGATATGCATACGGATAATTGGGGTTAAGTTTAATTGACTTTTGAGCGTATTCAATAGCTTTCTTGTAATCCTTTTTTAAAGCATAAAGCCATGCGCTGCTGTTATATGCAACTGCACCGGCAGCAGATTCAAGATTTTTTTCATTATGTTCTATCGCTTTGTCGTAATCAAGATTCTCAAAAGCCGCAAACCAGGTATTGTTATATGCTTCCGTATAATTATGGTTTAATTCAATAGCTTTCTTGCAGTTCTCTATCGCTTTGGCATAATCCGATTTGGCAGCATAAGCCAAACCCATATTGAAATAAGCTTCCGCATAATTTGGTTTTAGTTTAATAGCCTTCTTATAATACTCTATAGACCCGTCTATATTTTGCCGCACATAAAAAGCAAGGCCCTTTTCGTGATATGCTTCAGACCTGTCCTTTGCATATTCAAAATATTTTTCCATATATTCTTTTTCTTTTTCCAAGTCCTGTTTATGATAATAAATATTTGACATATTGTTATATGCGCTTGACATATCAGGCTTTAATATAAGGGCTTTTTTGTAATATTCCAAGGCTTTGTCGTAATCCTGCGCATAATAGTGAGCATTTGCATTTGCCAGTTCCATGTTGCTCTTAGCTTCTGCAAAATCAGGTTTTATTTCAAGGGCTTTTGCATAATGCTCTATTGCCGCATTATAATTTCCGTCCATGTCGGCTACATAAGCTTTTAAAAAGAAATCTTCCGCTGTTTGCGAAGCAGACATTCTCTCAAACGTTTTTTGAATTTCCCGTTTGAAACTGTCAGAAACATCTTGCGGAGAGACAAGCATTATCGCATTCATGAATTCCTCATGCTGTTTTTGGATTTCTCTATTAAACTTTTCACGTTCAATTTTGGCAAGTTCCTTCTCGTTTGTTTCGGCTTTGTGAGTCTGCCGCAGCAATGCAATAATCAGAATTACGATACAAGCTGCTACCAGCAGTATTATTTTTGTTTTTGGATGGGTCAAGATCATGACCGTAATGTAGAAATTTGGAGAAACTTTTTCTATGTTCTTCGCATGAAACCTGTCTTATTTGCAGCAGTTCTCTTTTTTGCTACTCTCGCAGATGCCAGCGGCCTTTTTACGCATGGTCCCGGCATAACAGACAACATACCGTCAAGCGACTCCATTCTTTACCTCACGCTTGACGCCTGCGACTCCCGCCCAAACGGATATGATGCCAAACTTATCAATTTTCTTCGCAAAGAGCGAATTCCCGCAACTCTTTTTCTGAATTTGCACTGGATTAAAGCGAATTCAAAAATAACGCTGGACCTTGCCGGGGACACGCTTTTCAAGATTGAAAACCACGGAGCACGCCACAGACCGGCTAGCATCACCGGTAAGCTTGCTTATGATATCAAGGGCGCAAAATCCAAGAAAGAGCTGATAAACGATATCCTTCCCAATCAGGAAAAAATTCTAGAGCTAACTAAACGCAAATCAACATGGTTTCGTTCCGGCACTGCGCATTATGAAGCCGAAGCCGTGAATGAAATTCTCGCGCTTGGGATAAAGATAGCCGGTTTTGCTATAAATGCGGACTATGGTGCCATGGCCACGGCAAGTACTATTGAAAAGTCAATAGCCAAAGCTCATCCCGGAGATATAATTCTTGCGCACATGAACCGTCCTGAATCTCAAACTTTTGCGGGGCTGTCAAAAGCACTTTTGAAAATGAAAGCACAGGGCTATAAATTTGAAAAACTTCCGGATTAGGAGATATTTTTTCTACCTTCAACCCTATGCCAAAATACGCACCACAAGAAATAGAAGTCAAATGGCAAAATTACTGGGAAGAGCATAATACTTTCCGTACTCCGGAGCCAAAAGACAAGTCCAAAAAATTCTACTGCTTGGATATGTTTCCATACCCCAGCGGTGCCGGCCTGCACGTTGGCCATCCCGAAGGCTACACAGCCACCGATATAATTTGCCGCTATAAAAGAGCAAGCGCATTTCAGGTTCTGCACCCGATGGGTTGGGACGCCTTTGGCCTTCCCGCCGAGCAATACGCTATACAAACCGGCACGCACCCTGCCGTGACCACTCAAAAAAATTGCGACACATTCCGCCGCCAAATAAAACGGCTGGGCCTCTCCTACGACTGGGAAAGAGAAATAAACACCACAGACCCAAAATACTACAAATGGACTCAATGGATTTTTTCAAAGCTCTACGACACTTGGTTTGACCCCGAGCAAAACAGAGGCCGCCCGATAAGCGAATTGCCTGCAACGGAAAACATAGAAGAAAAGCGCCTAGCCTATTACGCAAACGCTCAGGTATGGTGGTGCCGCAAATGCAAAACCGTATGCGCAAACGAAGAAGTGCTTGCTGATGGCTCCCACGAAAAATGCGGAACCTTTGAGGTTGAGCATCGCAATTTAAAACAATGGCAGTTGCGCATTCCGTTATACGCAGAACGCCTGCTGAGCGGCTTGGATAATCTGGACTGGCCGGCCGGCATAAAAGATATGCAACGGAATTGGATTGGAAAATCCAACGGTGCAACGGTGGACTTTGCAATTGCAAACGCATCACTGCGTGTTTACACCACACGACCCGACACGTTGTTCGGCGCAACCTACATGGTAATTGCTCCCGAACATCCGCAAACCGCAACTCTAACCACACCAAGCCAAAAAGCCGCCGTAGAAGCCTATGTAAAATCCGCCGCATTAAAAAGCGAACTTGACCGCACAGAACTTGCAAAAGAAAAAACCGGCGTGTTTACAGGTTCTTACGCAACCAACCCCGTAAACGGAAAAGAAATTCCTGTTTGGGTAGCAGACTATGTTTTAATGGGCTACGGCACCGGCGCAATAATGGCCGTGCCTGCGCACGACACTCGCGATTTTGAGTTCGCAAAAAAATTCGACATACCTGTGATCTGCATAATGGAACCGGACGCAAGCTGCCCCGCAGAATTAAAGGAAAAAGTCCTAGCAGGCGAGGCTTGCTGGACAAATGACGGAAAATATATTCGCTCTGCAAGCGATGAACTTAGCCTTGACGGACTTTCAAAAAAAGATGGCATCGCAAAAATCACAGCATGGCTTGAAAGCAAAAAAATAGGCAAAGCCACAACCAATTATAAAATCAGAGACTGGCTCTTTAGCCGCCAACGTTATTGGGGTGAACCATTCCCAATAATCCACTGGGAAAACGGAGAAATTTCTCTGGTTGACGAAAAAGAATATCCCGTGCTTTTGCCCGAACTCTCAGACTACAAACCCGGAGATGGAGGCATATCGCCGTTGGCAAATGCAACCGACTGGATAAGCGTAAACGCAAATGGCCGCAAAGGAACAAGAGAGCTGAACACCATGCCTCAATGGGCAGGCAGCTGCTGGTATTATCTGCGCTACATTGACCCGCACAATGAGGCCGCTTTTGTGGGCAAGGAACTGGAAAATTTCTGGATGCCGGTGGACTTGTATGTGGGTGGCGCAGAACACGCCGTTTTGCATTTGCTCTACAGCCGCTTTTGGCACAAAGTACTTTTTGACTTGGGTTTTGTTTCCACAGACGAGCCCTTTCAAAAACTGTTCAACCAAGGCATGATTCTAGCATTCGCCTATGAAACCGCCGCAGGCGCAAAAGTGCCAAGCGACGAGGTAGAAGAAAAATACGGCAAATTTTATCGCAAAGGCACAGACGAAGAGCTAAAGCAAATAATTGCGAAAATGAGCAAAAGCCTGAAAAACGTGGTAAACCCTGACGACGTTGTAAACCAATACGGCGCAGACTCGCTACGCCTTTACGAAATGTTTATGGGGCCGCTGGACGCAGTTAAACCCTGGCAACCACAAGGCATAGAAGGCATGTACCGTTTTTTGAGCCGTGCCATGCGCTCCATTGCCGGAGACGAAGGCACACCCGAATACACAAACGACACTCCGTCGGAAGAGCTTACCCGCCTTATGCACCAGAGCATTCTCAAGGTCACCGACGATATTGAAAATATGCGCTTTAACACGGCCATCAGCCAGCTTATGGTTTTCAACAACGAGTTGATAAAGCAAACCGTGCGCTACCGTGAGCCTTGCGAGGTTTTTGTAAAGCTTTTGCACCCCTTTGCGCCGCACCTTTGCGAGGAATTGTGGCAAATTTTGGGGCATGGCGAGAGCTTAACCGGCGTGGCATGGCCCACCGGAAACGCAGAGCTTGCCGCAGAAGACACCGCAGAAATTGTGTTCCAAGTGAATGGCAAAGTGCGAGCCAGAGCGAAGCTTTCCAAGAGTCTTGGCAAAGAGGAGCTGGAAAAAATCGCCATGCAAACCGAGGCTATCAAAGCTAACATCGCAGATAAAAAAATTGCTAAGGTAATTGTTGTTCCGGGGAAGCTTGTTAATTTCTATATTCAATAAATATGATTTTAAGCGCTATGGCTATCATTTTTATACTTGGCTAT
>JGI24695J34938_10003178_pt1 | contig 11661 bp, 7 predicted proteins | sample TergutCo191P3_FD_34938 | JGI IMG/M metagenome (IMG submission 34938) | reverse complement strand
CTATTGTTTCCGCTTATCAGGGAAAAGTAGTTGCGTCTGCTTACTCTAGCACAATGGGTAATTATATTATGATTGATCATGGCGACGGAGTATATACAATTTATATGCATTGTTCGAAACTATATGTTTCGGAAGGAACCGAAGTCAGCAAAGGGCAAACAATCGCCGCAATCGGTTCGACCGGAAGATCGACAGGACCGCATCTCCATTTCAGCGTTCGGGTTGGCGGGCAATATGTTTCACCGTGGGGATACTTTGGCAGTTAACAGTGAACTCAGATTGGATACGAAATGATGTTTGATGAACAGAAAATAACAGAAACTCAAAAGCTTTATACAGAACGAAGAAAAGGATTTAACTCAGGGCTTATCTGCGGCATTATTTGCACTATTTTTATTGTTTTAGCGGGTCTTGGCGGACAATATTTATATGATACCATTGTCCTTAAAGCTGTCGTAGTTGATGATAACCAATATAATTCTGTTATTAATAAGCGGTCTATCAATAAAATCGAAGCAATGGAAGAAATAATCCAAACCCGCTTCTATCAAGTTGAAAATATCACAAATGAAGAACTGGAAGAAGGTCTTTACCGCGGTTTGATTAGTGCGCTTAATGATCCATATGCTGATTATTTTTCCAAAGATGAACTAATTATGGCACATGCTAGTATAGAAGGTGTTTTTTATGGTATCGGCGCACTTATCTCTTATGATGAAGAAAAAAATCTGGCAGTAATCAGCGGTATCCTTGAAGGAGGTTCGGCGGCGGAATCAGATTTGAGGGAAGGTGACTACATCATCATGGTTGACGATGTGGATGTTACTGCTTATTCGTCAGCCGAGGTCGTTTCTTTGGTTCGCGGGCAGGAAAATACTAAAGTTATGCTAACAATTTATCGTGAAGGAGTTTCTGATTACATTACCTTTGATTTAATCAGGAAGAAGGCATTAGAGAAAGCGACTGTCAGATCAGGATTTACAGAAGACGCCAATATTGGCTATATACGTATTTATGAGTTTGATAATATAACGATAAATCAGTTTAATGATGCTTTGGATGAGTTGATGGAGAATGGGATTCGCGGTTTGATTATCGACTTACGTTCTAATCCCGGCGGCAATATTAATTCAGTTAATGCGATTGCCCGCCGGATTTTACCCGAAGGGCTGATTGTTTATACAGAAGATCGGCAAGGTAAACGTGTCGAGTATACATGTGACGGTAAAAATGAATTAATGATCCCGTTGACTGTACTGGTCGATCAAGCAACTGCCAGTGCCGCCGAAATATTAGCGGGGGCAATTCAGGATTATCAAAAAGGAACCGTAATCGGCCAACAAACATTTGGCAAGGGAATAGTCCAGCAGATTGTCAATATGTCCGACAATACAGCCGTTAAACTAACCGTTAGTTCTTACTATACTCCGCTGGGGCGCAGTCTTAACGGAACAGGTGTCACCCCTGATATAATAGTCGAACTTAACCACAGCGCTTATTATGAGGATGATATTGACACTCAGTTTGAAGAAGCAATGAGGGTTTTGAAGGATAAGATTTATTAAATCCTCAAAGTTCTGCTAAAGGATTAGCTTTTTTACTTTTCTTCTCTTTCGCCAATATCTTATCTATATAATAACCCGTATAAGATCCTTTTACCTTCGCTACCTGTTCAGGGGTGCCGACGGCTACGACTGTGCCGCCGCGATCGCCGCCCTCCGGACCCATATCAATGATGTAATCAGCCGTTTTTATGACATCGAGATTATGCTCAATAACAACTACGGTATTGCCGCCGTTTGTCAGTTGATGAAGAATTTCGACCAGCTTATGCACGTCGGCAAAGTGAAGTCCCGTCGTGGGCTCATCAAGAATATAGATGGTTTTCCCTGTACTGCGGCGCGAAAGTTCGGTCGCCAATTTAACACGTTGGGCTTCTCCGCCTGAAAGCGTCGTCGCCGGCTGCCCCATCTTGATATAGGAAAGCCCTACTTCATGAAGTGTCGCAATTTTTCGCCGAATTGACGGTACGTTTTCGAAGAAGGTAAATGCTTCTTCAATCGTCATATCAAGAATATCGTAAATATTTTTCCCTTTATACCTGACATCTAAAGTCTCGCGGTTATAGCGTTTACCGCTGCAAACTTCACATGGCACATAGACGTCAGGGAGAAAGTGCATTTCTATCTTAATAATGCCATCACCCGAACAAGCTTCGCAACGGCCCCCTTTGACATTAAAGCTGAACCGTCCTTTTTTATAGCCCTTAATTTTAGCATCAGGGGTCGCGGCGAAAAGGTCACGAATCTGATCAAAAACACCTGTGTATGTCGCGGGGTTGGAACGCGGGGTGCGTCCGATCGGTGATTGGTCGATATCTATTACTTTATCAAGTTGTGAAATACCGGCTACTTCGCGGTGCTTCCCCGCAATTGTCCGCGCGCGGTTTAACTCTTTAGCTAATCTCTTATATAATATTTCATTGATTAATGAACTTTTACCCGAACCCGAAACACCTGTAATACAAGTCAATATACCAATCGGGATCTCTACGTCGATATTCTGTAAATTATTCTCGGCACCGCCGATAATCTTTAAATGTCCTGTTGCTTTACGCCGTACCTTGGGGATAGGAATCGATAATTTACCGCTGAGATATTGCCCGGTGATGGATTCCGGTGTATTCATAATATCTTCCGCACTGCCGACGGCTATTACTTCACCGCCGTGCGACCCCGCACCCGGACCGATATCGACAATATAGTCTGCGGACATCATCGTATCTTCATCGTGTTCGACGACTAAAAGGGTGTTCCCTAAATCGCGGAGATTTTTTAGGGTATTAAGCAGTTTATCATTATCCCTTTGATGTAAGCCAATACTGGGTTCATCAAGAATGTAACAAACGCCGACTAAACCTGAACCGATTTGGGTCGCCAAACGAATCCGTTGTGCTTCTCCGCCTGATAGTGATGATGTCGCCCGTGCCAAAGTCAGATAATTAAGCCCGACATCGATCAAAAAGCCAACCCGTGCCCGAATCTCTTTCAGAACTTGCTTACCAATCAAGCGTTGTTGCGGTGAAAGTTCTATATCCGTAAGAAAATCATACAGGGCATTTATTGACATTGATGTAATTTCATAGATATTGCGATCAGAAACCGTTACCGCGAGCGACTCCCTTTTAAGCCGCATCCCTTTACATTCATGGCAAGGGGTGATGCTCATAAAGCTTTCGTATTCGGCTTTCATCCCGTCAGATGAAGTTTCGCGATAGCGCCGTTCCATATTGCGGACAAGCCCTTCGAAAGCGACGGGATATACTCCCCTGCCTCTTTGACCCTGATAGTGAACCTCTACCTCTCTGCCGCCTGTCCCATAAATCAGGATATTTTTCACTTCCTCGGAAAGTGATTCAAATGGTGCATCAAGGCTAAAGTTATAAGCTGATGCCAAAGCCTTCAAAATAGCATTCGTGAAACTGCCGGGGTCGGAACTGGAATGCCAACCTGTGGATGTTATTGCACCGCCGTTGATACTCAGCTTCTTATCAGGAATCATTAGTTCAACCGAAAATTCCATCTTGTATCCCAGTCCGACACAGACGGGGCAAGCGCCGAAAGGATTATTAAATGAAAAACTTCGCGGTTCTATCTCATTAATACTGACGCCGCAGTCAGGGCAAGCGAAGCTAATGCTAAAGCTCATCGCATACCCCGGTACTTTTTCTCCGGCAGAGTTTTCGCTTTCCATCACATCAACGACCAGAAGTCCGTCGGCCAATTCCATAACGTTTTCGACCGAATCGGTCAATCGCTTCTCAATACCGCTTTTTACTACTAAGCGGTCAACAATAACTTCGATATTATGCTTAATATTCTTATCCAGCTTAATTTCTTCGGATAGCTCATATAGGCTTCCGTCAATTCTCACCCTGACATAACCGCTTCGTTTAGCGCGGTCAAAAACTTTCGTATGCTCACCTTTACGGCCGCGAACGACAGGTGCCAGCAATTGTATTCTGGTACCTTCCGGAAGTTCCATGATCTGATCGACCATTTCATCTATTGTTTGGCGGCGGATTTCTTTGCCGCATTCGGTGCAGTGGGGGATACCGATTCGGGCATAAAGCAGACGGAAATAGTCGTATATTTCTGTTACTGTCCCGACTGTCGAGCGCGGGTTTCTGTTGGTGGACTTCTGGTCGATGGAAATCGCGGGGGAAAGGCCTTCTATTTTTTCGACGTTGGGTTTTTCCATTTGCCCGAGGAATTGGCGGGCATATGATGAGAGTGATTCCATATAACGGCGCTGACCCTCGGCATAAATGGTGTCAAAAGCCAATGAAGATTTCCCTGAGCCTGATAAGCCCGTGAGGACGACTAGTTCATTGCGGGGGATGTCCAGATCGATTTGCTTTAGGTTGTGTTCGGCGGCGCCGCGGATTTTGATGAATCCACGTTGCTTTGGTTTTTGCTTTTCCATGATGGCTTTCTCCGTATCTGTTGGCTTATTCTATATCGTTTAGGTGCTTTTTTAGTTGGGTCATGTGGTCGCGGAGTTGGGCGGCTTTTTCGAAGTCTAACTCGGCGGCGGCTTTTTTCATGTTTTTCTGAACCTTGGCAATTGTTTTGATTAGTTCGGCTTGATCCATGGATTCGAAGTCTTTGGTGAAATCCATTTCTTCGGGGGGGACGTCTTTGGTGATACTGATTAGGTCGCGGACAGCTTTTCGGATTGATTGCGGGGTGATATTATTTTCTTCATTGTATTTTTGCTGGATTAGGCGGCGGCGGTTGGTTTCTTCAATCGCGGTTCGCATTGAGTCGGTGATGTGGTCGGCATACATGATAACATGGCCATCGACATTTCGTGCCGCCCGCCCGACCGTCTGGATGAGGGATGTGCCTGAGCGCAAAAACCCTTCCTTATCGGCATCTAAGATGGCGACGAGGGAAATTTCGGGGATGTCAAGACCCTCGCGAAGCAGGTTGATGCCGACTAAAACATCGAAAACATCAAGGCGCATATCACGGATTATTTCTGCTCTTTCGAGAGTTTCTATATCAGAATGGAGGTATTTGACACGGATTCCGACTTCACGCATGTAATTGGTCAAATCTTCCGCCATTTTCTTCGTTAATGTCGTGATCAGGACTTTTTGTTTAACAGCGGTAACTTTGTTTACCTCGGTAATTAAATCGTCAATTTGACCTTCAACGGGGCGAACGAAGATTTCCGGGTCGAGAAGCCCTGTCGGGCGGATGATTTGCTCGGCGCGAAAAAGTTCATGGCTTTCTTCATATACTGATGGTGTTGCTGAGACGAAGAGCATTTGGTTGATCCGGTCTTCGAACTCATGAAAAGCTAAGGGGCGGTTATCTTTCGCGGAAGGTAAACGGAAACCAAAATCGACGAGGGTCGTTTTGCGCGATTGGTCGCCTGCATGCATTCCGCGAATCTGAGGGATGGTCATATGTGATTCATCGATAATAATCAAGTAATCATCAGGAAAGAAATCCATTAAGGTAAACGGGGTTGCGCCTTCCGCTAAACCGTTGAGGTGGCGGGAGTAATTCTCAATTCCTGAGCAAAACCCGGTTTCTCTCAGCATTTCGATATCGAAATTGGTACGCTCGGAAATCCGCTGTGCTTCCAAGAGCTTGTCCTCGCTTTTAAAATAGCGAATCCGCTCTTCCAGTTCGGTTTCAATCTCTTTGAGTGCGGGTTCCATCGTACCTGCTTCTATTACATAATGGGAAGCAGGATAAATAAAGACATAATCAAGCACACTTTTCACTTTCCCGGTAAGCACATCAACTTCGGAAATTCTCTCAATTTCATCACCGAACAGTTCTACCCTGATCGCTGTATCCGAGGCGGCGGCAAGAAAAATTTCGATTACATCACCATGAACACGAAAAGTACCGCGCCGAAAATCCATTTCATTGCGATTATATTGAATCTCAACCAGCTTACGCAGTATATCATCACGTTCACGATTCTCCCCCGGGCGAAGTGACAAAGTCAGGTCGCGGTAATATTCGGGGCTACCGATTCCATAAATACAGGATACACTGGCGACGACGATTACATCACGGCGATCGACCAAAGAAGCGGTCGCCGAATGGCGAAGCTTGTCGATTTCATCATTGATGGAAGAATCTTTGGCAATGTAGGTATCAGAGGAAGGAACATATGCTTCAGGCTGGTAATAATCATAATATGAGACGAAATACTCCACGGCATTTTCGGGAAACATTTCTTTAAACTCGCCGTAAAGCTGTCCCGCAAGGGTTTTATTATGAGCAATGACTAAGGTCGGACGTTTTAATTCCTGAATAATATTAGCCATCGTAAATGTCTTACCGGAACCTGTTACGCCCAGAAGGGTCTGAAACTGATTCCCTTTCCGGAACCCCTCTATCAATGCGGCAATCGCTTCCGGCTGGTCGCCCGTCGGAACAAAAGGCGCTTGTAATTTAAAGTCCATCACATCAACTCCTGTTACACACTAAAATTCGCTTTCAGCTAGTATAGCATAAGAATTTTATTTTGTACAGCCCAAAAGCGAACTATTGTTCGCAAACTGTTGTTCTTTAAAAATAATTTGCCAATTATCCCTATAAATGATATAGTATAATTGTGTAAAGACAAAGGGAATAGGAGTGTATGAAGAAAAAATTTATATTAGTTGATGATAACCCAACCAATCTAACCGCCTGCGAATTGGCACTTAAGGGAAAATATGATATTTTTCCCGTTAACTCTGCCACGGATATGTTCGTTTTGCTTGAAAAAATGATACCGGATCTAATCTTACTTGATGTTGAGATGCCGATTATGACCGGTTATGAAGCCGCAAAAATCTTAAAGAAGAATTCTAAATATAAAGATATCCCGCTGATTTTTTTGACCGCTAAGGACGACCTAGAAAGCGAATTGGAAGGTTTAAATCTTGGCGCCTTTGATTACATTAAGAAACCCATTATCAAGACATTAATTCTGCGCCGCATTGAAACAGTCCTATCTTTAATTGATGTCCAGAAAAAGCTGACGATTAGCAATGAATCAATCAGCAATTTACTGGAAATGAAAACTAATGAAGTGGCGCTTAGACGCGCCGCCGAAGAAAACGCCATTAAAGCGTCGATGGCTAAAGGCGAGTTTTTGTCACGGATGAGCCATGAAATCCGTACCCCTCTAAATGCCATCATCGGGATGATTGAAATCGCTTCACGAACAGACGACAAGGATAAAATCCGTATTTGCTTGAAGAAAGCGGACTCGGCATCGAAACAGCTTCTCAGCTTAGTTAACGATATTTTGGATATCTCGAAAATTGAAGAAGGAAAGCTTGAATTGGCTAAGAATGAGTTCTCTTTCCGAAAAATGATCAATAATGTCATTAATGTCGTAAAAATCAAAGCGGATGAAAAAAATATCGACCTTGCGGTCAATCTGTCTGATAATATTTCTCCTTATTTTAGTACTGATGAACTGCGCTTATCACAGGTAATTACGAACTTATTAGCGAACGCCGTCAAATTTACCCCTGAAAAAGGGCGGGTTGAAATCAATGCCGCGGAGATCTGCGATAACGGCGATTCAGCGGTTCTTCGCGTTGAAATTGCTGACAACGGGATTGGGATCGAAAAGAAGCAGCAGGAGAATCTATTCCAACCCTTTGAACAAGCCAATAATAATATCTCACAAAAATTCGGCGGAACAGGTTTAGGTCTGGCGATTTCCAAGCAGATTGTCGAAATGATGGATGGCAAGATATGGGTTGAATCGGATTATAATCAAGGTGCTAAATTTATTTTCACGATAAATATCGAAAAAAGCGACGGAAATAGCTTTAACGATGGCTTTAATGACCCTAATGGCGAGCAATATGATTTTAGCCAAAATACGATTTTGGTCGCCGAAGATGTCGAAATAAACCGCGAAATCATTCAAGCTATTTTGGAAGAAACGAAAATAATCATTGATTTCGCCGAAAACGGGCAGGAAGCCGTTGATAAATTTACCGCCAACCCTGACCGCTACGATTTGATTTTGATGGATGTGCAAATGCCTGTTATGGACGGTCATATCGCAACGAAAAAGATCCGTGAAATGGAGATACCCCGCGCCTATGATATTGCGATTATCGCTATGACGGCTAATGTTTTCAAAGAAGATATCGAAGCTTGCCTCAATTCCGGGATGAACGGACATATCGGGAAGCCGATTTCTATTGAGGTTTTAATGGAGATTCTTTATAAGTGGCTGGTTTTAATCGGACGTTGATACTTTCGAAACAGCGCACCGAAGCTTTCTAAACTCGAACCCTCAAACTCCCGCAGACTCAGCATGAATGCGCCGCATTTAGTGCCTTATAATTAAGGCATAGAAGTGCTACCGATATAACCCTATCTTAAGATAGGTGGCTAGCCACTCAAACTATATTGTAAAAATAGACCGCAAAGTTTGGTTGCTTGGGCGGTCTATTTTGGTGATTCTTTTCGTCCTATTTCATATCCCAATGCTGATACCTGTGAAGGTTTTTTCGATTTTTTTCGATTTTTACGTTTTTCCTTGTTTTTACATATTGTTTCCCGGATAGAACTCCCGGCCGCAATGACATTTTTTCGGCGGTTCGGGCTTCATGGGCGGGCGCGGACGCGGACGCGGCGGGCAAACCTCCGGCCGGTCGGGATGGCAATTATTATCAGGCCCCATCGGGCAACACACGCAATAAGTCGGCTTCGTGAAATCCTTGGCGTGCTGCATCTTTACCTTCAACAGAAATTGTAAGTCAATGATTTTGTCGATTACTGAAGCTACGCTATTATTTACGGCAATAACTTCACATAAATCAGTACATTTCTTCGCAAGTACATACTGTATTTTTTCACCTTCCGCATTGATTATGTGACTGAGGGCGCTTTCTTCCATGGCGATAGAGGTTAAGATGGCGTTGACGGCTTCATCACGGGTTAAGATTGTATCGCTGTCGGGAAATTTCGGTAACGACATTAATATTTCTCCTGCTGCGCAACTTTACAATTATTTTATGCTAACTTCTTTTTTGTGTGCAGACTACGGCGTAGCCGTGAATAATAAGATGCCGACAGTAACGTTTTGTCGATTAAGGCAATATAATGTATAAAGGCAATCTCCAAAACCTAGTTTCACACGATTTTTCGCGGTGTAAAAACCCATAAACTCAAGCTTTTTCCACCACAAAAATCAGTTCAACTTGGGTTTTCGGAGGTAGCATAAAAACTAATTTGGAGGTTTTAAAATTATGTCAATGCCCAAATTTCCGGAAATTCCCGGCTTGAGCCTTGAAGATTCCATGGTTCAGATCATTTCATCGATCGCGATGGAAGAGCTTGCACTCAGTCATATTATAAATAGCGAGGGAGAAAAGATCCAGTATGTTTTGGGAACGCTCGAAACCGGTACCGGATCTTCCGGCCAGAAGATTAGCCTTGAAGATATACTTAAGGTAAACGAAAGCGTTAAGGATATGTTGGGGGCCGTTTCAATGAATCAGATGTTCCTGCTCGGTAAGTTATCCGCGGCAATGGATGCTTATTCTAAACTAAAAGCCGGCGCCCAAAAATCATAATGGAGGTAAACAACCATGTCTATGCCCAAATTTCCGGAAAATCCGGACTTAAACCTTGAGGACTCAGTGGTACAGATCATTTCATCCATCGCGATGGAAGAACTGGCCCTCAGTCACGTCTTAAATGCCGAAGGTGAAAAGCTACAATATGTTCTCGGCACCCTTGGCTCCGGGAACCAACCGCCCCACCCTCCGACCGTAACGGAGATTCTTAAAGTAAATGAAAGTGTCAAAAATATGCTTTCGACAGTTTCGATGAACCAGATGTTTTTGTTGGGAAAAATGTCTTCAGCGATGGATGCTTATTCCAAGCTAAAAGAAGGGATGGTTACCACTGATAGCGTAACAATACTTGGCGGCGACCAAAAAATTAATGTGGGAGAAAAATATACCCCGAAATATGAAATCGTCCCGCCCAACAGCAGTGAGCGGCCGCATTGGAGTTCGAGTGACGAGAGCGTCGCAAAGGTTGACCAAAACGGGGTAATCACCGGCGTCGGTGAAGGTGCGGCGATTATTACCATCACCTCCGGCGATCACAGCGACAGTATCACTATTGTGGTTACGAAGCCGGTGTCCCGGGATTTACCGCTGAAAAACGGGGAAGGGCCCTACGATACCCGCATTGATCCCAACGGTGATCTGGACAAAAGCTTCTCGCTGATGATAAAGCTAAAGTTTGAATACGGTTCAGACATTCCGGCGTTCACGCTCTTTGCCAACGGTTCGATCAAACTGCAAGATGTCTTGTCAGGAAATGATTATGACGGCTTACGTGTTAGGCCGGAAAGACCGGATCATGATCCGCACTTCTGGATCGGGGTCGATAAAGCCGGCGATCCGGCGATTATGTACGACTGCTTCCCGGAAAAATCCGTGTGGGAAGCCCTACCGCCCTTACAGAATCCCGTAATAGAAGAGACGCTGATTCTCAGTAAACCCGGATTCAACGATGTGAAAATTCGCGTAATTTTACGCTATGACGGCTCGTTGTATTCGGGAGGATAATACCCAAGCAGGAGAAAAAATCTATGATTAAAATTGTAAAACAGGTAAGACGAGGCGATGCGGATATTATATTGCCGCAACCAAATAAATATCGCGTAATCGAAAAGGGCAATAGTTTCACGCTCAGCGGCGCCAATTTTTTCGACGGTGAAAGTAGCAACAGTGCGGTTGCGTCCCTGAAAATTGCCAACGGCAGCGCCACCGTCACGGGCAACAAGGCGGGCTGCGTTGTAATCGGAGTCGGCAGCAAAAGCGGTATCGTGGCGCTATACAACTATCAAATCAGCGATTCGCAGCTTATCAGCGAGTATGTGCTGGCGCAAGGCGGCGAAATATATTTCGCCGAAGATGGGGTTACCAAAAGCAGCCCGGTAAGTACCGTGCCGAAAAAGGCGATTGATACGATTATCTGGGAGTCTTTCGATCCGGAGGTCGCGGAGGTCATGCCGAACGGAAGCATAAAATCCGTGGGCCGCGGCGCCACCATTATCCGCGGCGGCTTCATTGATATTTGGGGAGTGGAAAGGGAAATTTCCCTGCTGGTCGGTGTAGAGTCGCCGCTCGGAAAAAATGACCTCAGCACCTTGTTGGAGTTGATCCAAAAAGGCGAAATTATATTGGGGGAAGTACCGAGCCAATATACGCCTGAAAGCCTTAACCACCTCGAAACGGCGAAAGAAAACGGTATCGATGTGGTAAACAGCGAAAACGCGACCATAAACTCGATACTAGAAGCGATCAAGGATTTATTGGACGCGCTAACCGGCTTGACCAGGAAACCTTGTAACGGAGCCAATATCCTCCAAGGCGACGACGGAGATTATTATAAAGAAGTCGGGCATCCGCCCCACGTTTATGAAGTCGTCAATCCGGACGGCAGTTCTAAGTATGAACCGCCTCGGTATGTTTACGCGCCTGACGATAATCCCGGAAACGGAAAAGATCGCCCCGCGAAAAATAAAAACGACTCATTTTGGGTAGAAGATCCCGCCGGCAGCAATATTTACAAGAAAGTATACAAGGACGGTAAT
>JGI24695J34938_10003177_pt1 | contig 11667 bp, 8 predicted proteins | sample TergutCo191P3_FD_34938 | JGI IMG/M metagenome (IMG submission 34938) | reverse complement strand
GTAAAGCGAACGCGCTCCACCGGATCGTGTAACATGGATGTTTCCTGATTTAAGAGTTTTATTTCTCCGAATCCAAGGAGAGCTTTGATAGCCGCTACGCGAACATCAGGATCAACATCCTTTAGCGCTGTTCGTATTTCTTTCATAAAGGATTCATTTTTTGTAATCGGAAGAATTGTAATAATTGACGCGCGTATCCTCGAATCCGCTGCAGCGAGAAGACCGCGGACTTTTCCTTCAAACATATCCGCGGGATAATCCGCGATAAGACGGGCAAAATCTTCTATTTCGTTTAACGTTAAAGTCGGAAGGCTCTCCAGAATTCTTTGAAGGCAGAACGGCAGCTTAAGGCTTCCGAAAATTTTAAGCGCCGAGATGCGGACTATATGTGGATAATCGGCGCGGCTGCCGTTCAGTATGTTTAATATTCTTGGAATAATTATATCAGGGCTGAAAGAGCCGAGGATTTTTTCCAGTTCTTCCCGCGCTGGAAAAGCTGTGTTCTCAAGATAACGGAAAAGATCGCCTGAAAATATACTTTCCGCTTTAGGTGAAATCTGCGGCAGAAGAAGATCGAGATAAACGCGGTCCGTTTCTCTTCTTGTAAGTTCTTCCGCGAGTATTTCATACGCTTTATAATTTCCGTTATTAACAACAGCTTCAAGAGTTTTTGCGTAGATTTCTACAGTCGAAGGATCGGGTTTTTTTCCGCTGAAAAACGCGAAAACTTTTTTCTCAAGACAGCAAATATGCTCATGAGTTCCGTTCATGGACGGTCTTATGCCTGAAAGAAGACGCGCCGCCGCGAGAAGGGGGGCGCCGTCTCCTGTCGGGTATTCGTTAAGGAAACCTGATACATTAACATCAAGCGCTTTTTGAAGAAGCGCAATGCTGTGATCCATAGCCGCCGGATCGTCTAACGTATTTTTTTCCATAAGAGAAGCAAGCACTCCGCATTTATCCAAAAATACCGCGGCAGGATAACTTAATGATTGGTTGGAGCTTTCAAGAGACGACATCGCGAAAATTCTGTCTTCCTGACAAGCAGGATCAAGCAGTTCCAGTACGCGGACAGTTTCATCATCTGTTAATGCCGCGTCTTTTGGATTGTAGCGGCTGACAAATTCTTTTCCTATCCGCTTACGCGCCGCTTCACGGACTTCATAAACAGGATCATGAATTAATTTGTCCCACAGAATGTCCCATGTTTTATCTTCTTCAAAGGATATATTTTCTGTTAAAATTTTTCTTATTAATGAATGAGAATCTACAAGCCCGTCTTCCATGCATCTTTCCGTAAGCGTTTCTTTGTCCAGTAATAAAATCTTGTACGCGAAATAACGCGCAGACCACTCAGGCTCGCCTGTTAATTCCCTGAGAAGTGCGCTGCCGCTTTCAAGGAAACTTTTTCCGAAAGACGAATCGAATTCTTCGCCTTTGCATGAATCCGCAAGAAGCCGGATTGCTTTTTCTTCACTTTCATTTTGAACCCAAGTATTAAAAACTTTTTGCAGGCGGGGATGGCGTCCTGCCGCGATGAATGCCTTAAACAGATATGAACGCGGACAGTATAAAAGAACGCGCCTTAAATCAACGGTTCCCGGAAGATTAGAACATGTCAGCTTTTGCAGCCACTTGTCGGCAAGCCCCGTTTCCTGAACTACTCGAGGACCCATCTGCCGCGAATACCTTTCCATGCGTTTCGAGTAACGTATAAGTTTATTCGGCGGATAGCGCTTTTCAAATATTTTTATGGCTTCCTTTATTTCGGTTTCATTCTGCGCTTTGATTATTCTGCGCAGGCGGAATTTGAAAATTCTGATGTGTATAAACCAAATTATAAAAAACACAAGCAGAAGCAGCGCCGGAAGAGCTGCAATAAATACCCATGACGGCAGTCCCGATAAAGCATTAATGAAATCCAACATAATTATTAACTCCTTTATTTCGTTCCTAAAACATTGTATATTTGAATTGGTTTTTCTTTTCCTTTTACGCGGACAGGCGGCCTTTCTTCAAAACGGAATTTATCGCCAAGCTGATTTCGCGTTGACTGTGAAATAATAACTTCGTCAGCTCCCGCTACGCCTTCAAGCCTTGCGGCTAGATTGACGGTATCGCCGATAACCGAATAATCCATCCGCTGCATGCTTCCTAGGTTTCCCGCTACAAGCGGGCCTGTGTTGATTCCTATTCCCACGCGAAGGCGTGACGCGACATTGCGGAAGAACTTTCTTTTGGAAGATCGTATCATCTCCTGAATGGAAAGCGCGCACAGTACAGCGTTAACAGCGTCTTCTTTATCTGGCAGCATGGGAACGCCCCAAACAGCCATTATGCAGTCGCCGATAAATTTATCAATATATCCTTTGTATCGTATAACGTTCTCAACCGCTTCGCTGAAATATTCGTTAAGGATTTCTACGATTGCTTCCGGCTCGCGGCTTTCCGAAAAACTTGTATAGCCGCGTATATCCGCGAAAAATACTGTCGCGTTTCTTTTATCGCCTCCCAATTTTACTTTATCGGGCGTTTCCATCATGCTCTCCATTACTTCATTTGACATATAACGGCAGAACATATCTTTTATAATGCGTCTTTCTTCCGTCACAGCCTGCACAGTCTGCTTCAATTCTTTTTCCCGCGTCTGATTTGTAAAAAGCATAGTCAGCCCTTCTTTTTTTCCGCGCGGAGTTTTAAGCGGCGTAACATTCAGTGAGTAATCCAGTTCTTTCTCTCCCCTGCGGTAAATGCCCTCAAGCCCGATGATTTCGTTTCCTCCTTCAAGGCTGTTGATAATATTTTTTAAGGTGTTAGACGAAAGCGCGTTCTTGAAAATCTTTTCAAAACCGCGGCCTAAATCTTCTTCTTTTAAGCCCATCGCGAGAGCCGCGGGTTCGTTAAAGTAATAAATCAGCCCCTGCGCGTCAGTTGTTACAACCATATTTGTCATGGAGTTAAAAACATTTTCCTGATACCGCTCAAGAGAATCGATTTTTTTTGAAGACTCGCGCGTCTCATCAAGAAGCTTGGAAGTCTGCATCGCTCCTGCCGCGAGTTTCGTATAACATTCCAGAAAGTGAAAGCGGTGACGGTTAAAAAAACAAGGCTTTTTTGATCCTGTAAATAAAATGCCGATCTCGCGCGGAGAGCTTACAATCGGGAGCGCCATTCCGCTTTTCATTTCCGGATTGATAAGAACTTCCTGCAAGAACCTGACCATTTCATTTGACCGGTCATGTGTTATTTTGCTGTTATTATAAATTAACGCTTCGCGGCATTCGCGTAAAAAACGGACAAGCTCGCTTGAACCTGAGATTGTTTCCGGTACGGGATATCTTCCTCTCTTAAAAACTAATTTAAGATCGCTCTTTTTATCCGAAGGATCAAGCAAAATATAAAATGCCGTAAGGTCTGCCCTCGAAATATCCTGCGCTTGTTCCACAAATACATTTACAAGGTCTTTGAAATTTTTTTCTCTTGCTAATAACGCTCCGGCGCGTACCAAATCCTGATCCGTAGGCATATTGGAGTTATCATTATCAACAGTTGTTTTTTTCAAGGCTGCCGGATTTTTTTTCTTTTTCAGGATTAGCATATTATGTTATAATTTTATTTTGTAACGGTTATTTTGTCAAATAATATGTTTTTCTTTTTTAATTATTAATAAATAATAAAAATCGTAAAATGTTGAAATGTACGCCTTAAAAGGAATTTTTGGGGGTTTGTCAGAGAAAAAGCGCCCGTAAACATCGTCTTTGCATGTTTGCTGATACCGCGCAAGGCAGCGTTTTCTCTGGCATCTTATTAATTATTTTTCTTTTGCTCTAAACTCTGTCTTTGGTTGTTCATGCGGCGGTCATGAAAATTTCCAAAATTCTGGTTTTGACCAATTACCGGAAAATCATAAGTTCGACTGTCTATTGTAAGTTTTTTAGGCTGAATAAAGTTCCTGAACCGGAACCCTTCGATAGAAACCGCCGCTCCTTCCTGCAGTCCGATTATAAAACCGATATAACGATTCAGCATTGGAACAATAAAAACGCTTTTGTCATCGTCCGCGGTTTGAATTGCGACAAAGCCTTTTTCTAATTTCAAAGTACCGTTGACAGCTATCTCTTTAATTTCCGGGCGGCGGAAGTTACCCTGATCATTTCTGTTTTGCGGATTGAATTGATGGTGATGTTTGTTTCTATCATGAGGATAAAATTTGTGACGATGCTCGTTTCTGTTTTGCGGATTCATTTCGCGCGGATGCTCGTTTCTTGTTAGACGATCAATCTCCCGCTGTTCATTATTTGCCTGAGAATTGGTATTTCCCCGCTGCTCTCTGATTGGCTGCGCGGAAGCCATGCCCGCTGTTAAAATGGCGATAAACAGGAAAACTGTTAATTTCTTCATACACACCTCCGTATAATTGTCGTGTAATATCTGCCGTTATAATGGCATATATATCTATAACCAAAAATTTAATGATGTGTTACAAATTTATTACATGAAAAATATTATAAATTCCTTAAAATATCTGTAACCTTTTTATTTCTGAAAGATACATAGCTGTCCGCGAATTTAATTTAAAATCTAAAATGAATAAAATTTTATCCGTGCTGAGCTGAGAGCGTTATCAGAGAAATTAATAATGATAAAGCAAGAATCACGATAAACGCAATTAACGCGGGAAAAAATCCAAAGCTGATAACCAGCCAAATGCCTATTGTGTTGAAAACTGAGCGGTAAAGGAAGACAAATCCATGAAAGATGATGGGTAAAATTGGCAGCAGTAAAAAGAAAAAATAGCGCGGCTTCTTTTTCGCGCGGTATCGCCATGCTATAATAATTACAATTACAGCCATAGGAAGGAAAAATAAAGCTGAGCCGATGCGGTTAATAATTTCCGCGTGAAATATCTGGGAAATATAACCTGAAGAATCAAGTTTTTTTGAGGCGGAATAAAGATCAAGTATCTGAAGATTCGGCAGTCCCCGCCTTACATTCGTTATGAGTAAAAAATCCTCGTAATTAATGTCAACTATAATTCCGCCGGGCGTTTCCGCGCCGGCAAGCCACTCGGCTTTTGCGCCTCTTTCTTCGCTGTCGCGATCCAGCGCGTGAGTCAGGATGAGTATCTGCGGTTTATCGTTTAATAAAAACGGCATGATTTTCGCATAACGCGACATGACGCTTGCCTGAAGATTATTTAACGCATCGAATTTCATGTATTCAAATCCCATGCCGTATGCTATGTCCGATGATATTGTAAGCGTAGAAAAACGCAATACCGCTCTTCCCCTGTTTTCAACCGGCAGAGAAAAAAGCGCTCCGTTTATTATCTCTCCTAATGATAAATTCATTTCGTCTATAAAAAACGCTACGCTGTTCGCGCCGCGCTCGCTTACCGCGAGAAATTTCGCCGCGTCAGGATCATCGGGAGTTAAAGCTAAAAGTTCCTGAAAAATATAATACGCTTCTATCCATTCATCGGAATTCATAGCGTTATACCCTGAAAGTTTCATGTTATAAAGTTCGGCAAGCTTTTCCTCTCTGCGCGTCGGAGCCTGAGACGCAATCATGTTCCACGCGTCGCTTGCCTGCCGCGCGGCGTTTGTCTGCTGAACGCTGCCTGCGGGTGATAAGCGCACTCCAAGATTAGCAAGCCAATGACTGTCAAAGTAACGCTTTTCGTTAAACGCTTTTACGCTCATTTCAATTGCCTGCGTGGCGTCAACCGGATTTTGATCTTCAGATAACGCGAACTCTTTTTGATACGCGCCGCTTGCCTCACGCTTATTTTTGGCTAACGCGGACCGTGCATGCGCTCTTTCATCGCTTTCTTCAAAATTATCTTCTTCTATATTAATCGCTATCTTGTCTTTTATTTTTTCTAAATCTTCATTCTTAAACCAAATACGATCGCAAATTGCGACAAATTGCGCCGCTTCTTTCCATTCTCCGGCTTCTATGCTTTCCAGCGCGTGCTTTTTTGCCTGCTTGTATAAATCGCCGCTGAAACGGTAATTTTCTTCGCTGTTTTTTACAACCGGAAAAGCAAGGAAGAAAATGATTGCGTATAACACCGCGGCGATAATCGCGGTAGTTACAGAATTTAAAATACGCTTAAAAAAAACGTCAGAAAACCTATGATAATTTTCTTCAAATGTCCCTAGTCCGAAAGGTATAATAAGAGCTGAAAGAGCAAGAGCCGGAAATAAATAAAAAAATTCCAGCGCACCCTGAACAAGCCGCCAGTTACGCGCATAGATCGGCAGCGGTGATTCTGAGCCGGGAAAAATAAAACGGAAGATCATTATAAGAAGAAAAGCCGCAAGCGTATAAATAAAAAATATTATCTGAGGGCTTCGGAGCTTATCTGTGTTAATCGTCATCAGTAACCTTCCTTCTTGCGGCAAAAGAAAGCAGCAAATAAATGTATACTAACGCGCCAAAACCAAAGAAAGACAAAGGAAGCGCAAGCGTAACAGGTATTCTGTTATTCAGAAAAGAAGTAATTAATTCCTGAGTTTCTGAAGAATTAAAAAATGTTCCAAGCGCGAGAATGCCCCTGAACGCAAGAGTTGCGAGAAATAAATTCGCAAGAGGCCATACGCTGAATTTAAATAAATATCCTAACGCGGATAAAATAAAAATGAATGAACCTATATAAATTAAATATTGTAAAATTCCTTCATTAAATTTCTGCTGAAAAATATCGGCATTTAATTTTATATCGATCCCAAGGCTTTTTAAGAACCACGGAGTATCATCGCTGAACGGAACAGGCGGGAAAGTCCGATCAATATTTCCCAGAGCAGAATTTGTATTTACAGAATCGTAAAAAATCAGCGGCTGTCCCGGTATCGCGGTAACGTGCGGTCCAAGAGGGTTTAACGTACCTTCAAGAAGAATAACCGAAGTTACATTTCTGTTTAATGAATTGGAAAGAATCAAACCTTTATCGCCCAATTTGACTCCGGCAGTCTGCGCAGGCAGCGCGGGCTTCCAGTAATTCAAGGCGGCGAAAATACCATAACAAAAACCTAACGATAAAACAATTACGCAGATAATCGACGCTAAAGGAAAGAAATTCCTTCTGATAATATAATTTAATGTTATTAATATTGAGGAGAACAGAGTCAGCGACAAAGCCCAGCGGGCGGCGGCAATTATCAATGTTAAAGTAGTTTCCGGCTTTGGCGGCAGATTTTTTACCCACTCAACCCATAAATTCAAAAACATTAAACTTGCGGCTGTCACAAAAATGATGATGAATGTGAAAGTAAAAAATAGTATTAACTTGGCTAAATTCTTCACACTTTACAGATTAACACGGCAAGAGCTTGCGCGCAAGAGTTTTTTTATGTTGAGAAAAGTTTGAAAACAGTCCATAATTAGGTATGGATACTCAAATTGCGGTTTTGGGAGCCGGCGCGTGGGGAACGGCAATCGGAAAAGTTATTGCCGAAAAAGGAAAAGATGTTGTCATTTGGAGCTTTGAAGAAGAAACCAGAGATAACATCAATCAGAAACAGGAAAATATCAGGTATTTGCCAGATGTTACGCTGCCGAAAACGCTGAGAGCGACTTCTGATATTTCTGAGGCGGCTGAAGGAAAACAGTTTTTAATTTACGCTGTTCCGTCTATGTTTCTTCTTGACACGTTAAAAAAATCACTTTCCTTGAATTCCGTCAGGGAAGGGAAGACGCTCATCTCTGTGATAACAAAAGGTTTTCTGCCAAGCGATAACGGTCCGCGGCTGATTGTTGAAACTATGGAAGATTACCTGCCCGGTTTTTTCCGCAAGTCCCTTGTCTATATTTCAGGTCCAAGCCACGCTGAAGAAGTATCGAGAGGAAAAATCACAGGTCTTATCGCGGCAAGCGAGAATGCCAAGAATGCCATCCGTTTCAGATACCTTTTAAAAAATCCACGGCTTTTTGTATATTCGTCTCTTGATATCCGCGGAGTGCAGGTAGCGGCAGCCGCGAAAAATGTCATAGCCATCGCCTTTGGAATATTAGAAGCTATTAAAAGTTCGGCAGAGCAGCCGCGCATGGATGATCGGGAAGACAGAGGATACGCCGAGCTGCTCGGAGACGGAACAGAATCTCTTCTACTGGCAGCGGGGTTAAACGAAATTCAAATTCTCGGCAGAGCGTTAGGTGCAACTCATCCTGAGACATTTACGTCAATTTCAGGAATCGGCGATTTGGATGTTACATGCCGTTCCGTTCACGGAAGAAACCGCCGTTTCGGCAGGGAAATAATCGAGAAAAATATTCTTTTATCTTATAATAATATTGATGATCTTTTGTCGCGTATCGGAGAAGTCGGTTATTTGCCGGAAGGCATCGCAGCGGCGAAATATATCCGTATTCTCGCGGAAAGACATAATCTTAAAATGCCGATATGCGTAAGCCTGTGCAAATTATTAAACCGCGAACTTGAACCGATGGAATTCTGCAAAAATTTACTGATAGACTGGAACCTTAGATAAGCCTTTCCGGCTTAATCATGTTAAACGACATTAAAGAGAGAGACAGCAATGTTTGAAAAATTATCTAATAAAATTACCGATGCTTTCCGTTTTGTTACGGGAAAATCATCAATCAGCGAAAAAAATATTGAAGACGCGGTTGATGCAATTAAAATGGCATTGCTTGAAGCGGATGTAAACCTGCGCGTTGTGCGCCGTTTTGTCAACTCAACAATTGAAGAGGCAAAGGGCGAAAAAGTTCTGCGCTCCGTTGATCCCGGCCAGCAATTTATAAAAATAGTGCATGATAAACTTGTTTCCTTTCTCGGAGATGCAGATCCGGCAAGCCGCGCATTAAAACTGCGCGGACCAGATGTTATTTCTACTATCTTAATGCTTGGTTTGCAGGGCTCCGGTAAAACAACAAGCTCCGCAAAACTTGCGCTGCGCCTAAAAAAAGAAGGACGCAAACCGCTTCTTGTCGCGTGCGATCTTGTGCGCCCTGCCGCGATGGAACAGCTCGCGGTTCTCGGAGAACAGATTGGAATTCCTGTTCACGCGGAAAGAGGTTCCGGAGAAGATGGCGCTAAAGACAGCGTCAAGGTGTATCAGAACGCGCTTCTTTGGGCAAAACAAAATATGATTGACACGCTGATCATCGACACAACAGGCCGCCTGCAAATTGACGAGCCGATGATGCAGGAACTGTCCTGCTTAAAAATTGCGTCTAACCCGGATGAAATGCTCCTTGTCGCTGACGCGATGACAGGACAGTCCGCCGCCGACATAGCTAAAACATTTGATGAAAAAATAGGGTTAACAGGAGTTGTTTTAAGCAAGTTTGATTCCGACGCGCGCGGCGGCGCGGCTCTTTCATTAAAGACCGTTACGGGCAAACCTTTGAAGTTTACGGGAACAGGCGAGAAGCCCGAAGACTTTGAACCTTTTTATCCCGAAAGAATAGCAGGCCGCATTCTCGGCATGGGCGATGTTGTCAGCCTTGTAGAAAAAGCGCAGGAAGTAATTGATCAAAAAGAAGCGGTTGAACTCCAAAAAAAGATGGAGAAAGAAAACTTCACTCTTGATGACTGGCTTAATCAAATCCGCGCCATGAAAAAAATGGGCAGCCTTCAAAAAATGCTTGAAATGATTCCCGGAATGCAGGGGCAGATCAGCGAGGATGACATTAATAAAGCGGAATTAAAACAGCAGGAAGCGATTTTAAGCTCGATGACTCTCAAGGAGCGCAATAATCATTTAATAATCGGACCGCCGCGCCGCAGCCGCATCGCGCGCGGTTCTGGAACATCTGTCGCGGAAGTAGCTCGTCTTTTAAAAAAGTTTGAGAAAATGCGCGGCATGATGAAAAAAATGGCAAAAGGCGCGAAAGGCGGAATGCCCGGTATGCAAAGCATGCCTCCCGGAATGGGCTGGTAATTTTTACTTCCATCCAAACTTTTGTAAATCCACTTTTCCGTCATCTGAAACTTTCACGCCTTCGCCGCGCAAAAGCGTTATCTGCAAATTCTTTCCTTCGTCTGCCAAAGCAATGCTGCCGTTGGATCGGATAATTCTGTACCACGGAAGATTAAATTTTTCCGACATGGAATGCAGAATCCTCACAGTCTGACGCGCTCCGTTTGAAATTCCTGCTTTAAGCGCAATATCACGGTAACTTGAAACTTTGCCTTTGGGAATTGCGAGAATTTGATCGATAATTCTCCGCGTAGAGTCTGTCATTATTTTTTTTCTACTGATTTGAACTGTTCACGGACATCATAAAAAACCTCCGCGATTAAAGGATCGAACATTTCACCGGTACTGTCCATGATTATTTTTACCGCTTCTTCGGGAGCAAACGGTTTTTTATACGGACGCTCGGAAATAAGAGCGTTGTATACATCAATGATTGCCATAATGCGCCCTTGAATTGGTATGTGCAATCTGTCCAGTCTGTGCGGATATCCTTTCCCGTCCCAGCGTTCATGATGATAACCCGCGAATAATTTAGCGCTGTTTAAGAACTCGACAACATTTCCTGTTTTAGAAATAATTTTGTCTATGATACGCTCGCCTTCTGCCGCGTGTGTTTTAATAATTTCAAATTCTTCGTCTGTTAATTTTGAGGGCTTGTTTAAAAGAGCGTCCGGAATCGCGATTTTTCCAATATCATGCAGGCACGATGAAGAACATAGAATATCCAAATCCAGTTTTTTAAGTTCCGCCGAATATACGCCGCGCTCAGTCATAACATCCAGCAAAATTTTTATATATGCCGAAATATATTCAATATGCTCTCTTATTTCCTTAGCGCGGTTCTTTACAATATCAGATAAATCTAAGTTTTCCATTTAATACTCCTTATACTAAAATCAAACCTGTTTATTATATTTCGATGATACACAGGCTGCTTATTAGGTATTGTTATATCTTAGCATGAATATTGTTAAACGGCAAGGATAATTTTAGGCGGTGGGGAGGGGATTTGGAATAGCATCAAAGTATTTCTGGGTTTTTTTTTGTTATTACTATTTTTTTACATTATTATATTTATTTTTGATATTATACCATTATAAATGGGTGAACTCATTATATAAAATAAATAAAATAGAAGCAAGAAAATTCATTAAGAAAATTCTCTTTTTATATTTGTACATACTCATTATCATTAAAATAATTTTTTATTATTTCGCAGGAAATCATTTATTTTTAATATATTAATGTTGAGGGTTTAATCTTCATAATATCTATGTCCGGCTGATAAATTAATATATCTTACTGTTTTTGTTTGTTTTTCAAAAAATTGCTTTTCTAGCATTTAATTCATTTCTTTCCTATTAAAAATGTTTACAACAATAAACAATAAAATACCATACTACTATACAAACATCAATATTTCATGCTATCCTACCCCCATGCCCTTATCCTGGAATGACATAAAAACAAGAGCCGCCTCATTCGTACTGGACTGGTCGCCTGTCTTAACAGGCGAAGACAAAGCCGCAACAATAAAAGAAAAAGCCGAAGCACAAACATTTGAAACCGAATTCTTAAAGATTTTCGGAGTAGACAGAAAAAAAGTTGCGCTCTTTGAAAAAGAAGTAATAAAAGAAAACACAACAGATAAAGGCTATATCGATCTTTTCTGGAAAGGTCAAATCATTATCGAAATGAAAACTCCCGGTAAGGATTTGGA
>JGI24695J34938_10003170_pt1 | contig 11686 bp, 12 predicted proteins | sample TergutCo191P3_FD_34938 | JGI IMG/M metagenome (IMG submission 34938) | reverse complement strand
GGCGCATGGGATTATGGTCCGCTGGGCATTGAATTAAAGAATCGTATTCAAGGCGCGTGGTGGAAAGAAATGACGCAGCTTCATGACGATATTGTCGGGCTGGATGCCGCCATATTGATGCACCCCCGCACATGGGAAGCCTCGGGACACGTCGAAAATTTTACCGACCCGCTTGTCGATTGCAAAAAGTGCAAATCCCGTTTTCGCGCAGATCAAATCCCTGAGGAAAATCTATCCGCAAAAAAATGCCCTGACTGCGGCGGCGAACTTACCGATACCCGTAAATTTAACCTGATGTTTAAATCAAGAATCGGTCCTGCCGAAGATACGTCGAGCATTATTTACCTTCGCCCGGAAACCGCGCAGGGTATTTATGTAAACTATAAAAATATTATCCAATCCAACAGAATGAAAATCCCGTTCGGCATTGCGCAAGTCGGCAAGGCGTTCCGTAACGAAATCACAACCAAAAACTTTATTTTCCGCACCTGCGAATTTGAGCAGATGGAAATGCAGTACTTTGTAAAACCCGGCTCGGATGTTGAATGGTTCGACACATGGCGCAAACGCCGCTGGGCATACTACGAAAAGCTCGGCGTAAAAATGGATCACCTGCGCTGGCACAAACACGATCAACTAGCTCACTACGCAAAAGAAGCGTACGACATTGAATACCTGTTCCCGATGGGTTGGCAGGAGCTTGAGGGCGTGCATAACCGAACCGATTACGATCTTGGCAGACACGCGGAGTTTTCCGGTAAGGATATGCAGTACATTGATCAGGACGCGGGTAACGAACGCTACATTCCGTACATCATCGAAACATCAGCAGGACTTACACGAAACCTGTTAATGATTCTCTGCGATGCCTACGATGAAGAACAGGTTGCCGACAAAGGAAACGAAGACGATTGGCGTACAGTCCTGCGCTTCCATCCCAACCTTGCGCCTGTTACTGTTGCGATTCTTCCGCTTATGAAAAAAGACGGACTTGCAGAACTTGCACAAGATATTCGTAAAGAGCTTAAAGAGGACTATGCCACCGATTACGATCAATCAGGAGCGATAGGCAGACGTTACCGCAGGCAAGATGAAGCGGGTACGCCTTTCTGCGTCACTGTGGATTATGAATCAAAAGAGGATAAAACAGTAACGCTTCGTTTCCGCGACTCGATGGAACAGGTAAGAGTACCGATAGCGGAACTTGCCGCAAGATTGAAACAGGAAATAAAGAGTTACAAGCGGATTAAATAAAACTTGCTAGAAGCGAAATGATGATGTATATTTGATGTATGGACGAGAAAGCTCTTTTTGATAAACTGGATAGAATTATTGCACTATTAGAAAAGGCTGGTAAGGAGCCTCCAGTATTAAAAAGAGTTACCGATGGTTTTGCGACCGGGGTTTGTATTTTGGGTATTCTTACAATTATAGAAATAATTAGATCATGGGTAACAGGAGGATAAAAAATATGGATGGAAAGACCATTTGGATACTTGTTTTGGCTATTGCATGTATAATCTCAAGCGGTATGATTTTTTATCTTTCGAATAAAATAAAAAAATTAGGTGGATGGTAAACCTTATTTTTTATATAACTAATGTTCCTATCAATCTGTCTTAACCCAACACTACAAAAAACTCTTCGCTATCCTTCGCTTGCATTGGGCGAAGTTAACCGCACTTCGGCGCATCGTCTTGATGCAAGCGGTAAAGGCGTTAACGTTACCCGCGTACTTACCCAATTGGGAAAAGAGGTGACGCAATCAATTCCAACGGCGACGCACCTTACCCATCTTGGCGGCGTTATGCGTCCGCTGTTCTTGTCGCTCTGTGAACAAGACGAGCTTAATGTTGAATGGGTAGAAAGCGATTCAGAAATTCGTTTTTGCTACACGGTTATAAATGAGAGCGACAAAAGCGTTACAGAACTTGTAGAGGAGTCGCAGCCTGTTGCCGCCGGAACTGAAGAGCGGCTGCTTGATAAATTTAATGAAATAATTTCGCGCCATGATACGTATAAGACAATTATAATTTCCGGCACGAAAGCGGCAGGGTATTCTGACGCTGTAATTCCCGCAATGGTAAAGAAGGCAAAAGAAAAAGGACTTCGCATTATCCTTGATATTAAAGGGAAAGACCTTATCGAGAGCTTGAAGTATGAGCCGGAAATTATTAAACCAAACCTTGAAGAATTTAAACAAACATTTAAGCTTGATACGGATAATTCTGATTTACACGAATTTGTTTTAGAACTGGCACGTAAACACAAGTGCCGCATTATTTTAACAAACGGCAGCCGTGAAATTGTCGCCGCGGATAGCAACGAAATATATAAGTATGAGATTCAGGCAGAGAGAACCGGTTCAGTACAGAACACCACAGGCTGCGGAGACGCATTTACCGCAGGACTCGCGGCGGCATTGAACAATAAAACGGATATTGGCAAAGAGGATTTTAATGCCGCTATTTATGAAGGCATTAGGTGCGGCGCATTGAATGCCGCGCTTGAAAGACCAGGTGTTATCATTTGCGATAAATAAAAGTATAGCCGCCTTCGTGAAGAACCAAAAGATTCCCCTGTACAAAATACGGCATATTAACAGTACTGGTTCCCGTTAATGTTAAGTAAGCACCCTGCGGAACAAAGCTTACAGGACCAATGACATTACCTGCATTATTAATCGTTACATTGTTGCCGGAAAATGTATAAGTAACTACAAGGTTCTCGTCTCTGATTGCCTGTTCATTGTAACTTTCTTCCGCGTTCATGATGGCGATTAAAGTCCATGTTCCCTGTAAAGCTCTTACCTCGGGTGTTTGCCTCTGGGCAAAAACGTTTACGCATACGATTGCAAAAACAGCCAGTAATAATATTGTCTTTTTCATTTGATAACTCCTATTTATCTTTATCAACCAAGCAAGTATTTTCGCAGTATGGTGAAAAACTCGTTCATGTCCAAAGGCTTTCCAACGTGATCATTCATTCCCGTTGCCAAACATTTCTCGATGTCTTCGCGGAAAACATTTGCGGTCATCGCAATGATCGGCGTCATTTCCAGTTTCTTTGTTTTTTCAATCTCGCGGATTCTGCGCGTTGCTTCGTAGCCGTCCATTTCCGGCATTTGCACGTCCATCAAAATTAGATCGTAACTGCCGCCAAACTTTTCAAACTTTTCAACGGCTTCCAATCCGTTACTGGCGATGTCAACTTCTAAAAGTGTCGGCTGCACAATTGCTTCTACAATCTCGCGGTTAACCTCGACATCTTCCGCAAGAAGAATTTTCCGCCCTTTAAAAATTTCAAAGTTGTCGGTGCGTTCTTTTTTATTATTCTGATCGAACCCGATGGATTCTGTTATCGCGTCTGCGATTGAAGACGGGAACAGCGGCTTGGATAAAAACTTGTCAACGCCTGCCTTTCTTGCTTCGTCGGCGACTACGCTCCACTCGCCTGCCGATATCATTATTATAACCGTATGTTCAGGCGATTCGGATTTTGCTTTTAATTCTCTTGCAAGCATGATGCCGTCCATGTCCGGCATTCTCCAATCAATAAAGTAAATGTCATACATGCCGTTCATGCCGATAAGCGCAAACGCTTCTTCGCCGCTTGATGCGACATCGCAGCTTATGCCAAAGCCGTTCATTACATCTTTAAAATATTCTATAACTTCTTTGTCATCATCAATTGCCATTATTTTGACATTGCCCCAGTCGATGCCAATTTCAGAAAGCTCAGGCGTTTTTCTTGTTCCGCGTTTTGCCTTGAATGTAAATGAGAATGTCGAACCCTTTCCCACTTGAGACTCAACACTGATACTGCCGCCCATAAGCTCGACAATATTTTTAGAGATAACAAGTCCAAGCCCCGTACCGCCGAATTTGCGCGATGTTCCCGATTCTGCCTGATGGAAGGAATTAAAAATCTGCTCATGCTGATCCTGCGCAATACCTATGCCTGAATCTATTATCGCAATATGTATAAAATACACATCGTCTTCTTTCTTGACAAAACGCGTATCAAGACGAACAGTGCCTTCCTCGGGCGTAAACTTTATGGCGTTGCCAAGCAGATTGGTAATTACCTGCGCAAGATGCTGATCGTCGCCGATTAAAACGCGCGGAATCGATTTATCGATATATACAGAAAGTTTTTGTTTTTTTTCTTCTGCGCGGAAAGCCACAATGTTGATCACACGCTGAATTGTTTTTTCAAAATCATACTCTTCATTGGCAAGCTCAAATTTATTCGCCTCAATTTTTGACATGTCTAAAATATCGTTGATTACGCCAAGCAAGTGCTGAGACGCGTTCTCGATTTTTTCGAAACAATAATCCTTGCGCGGAACATCGTCCGCTGTTTTTCCGATTAAGGTCATGCCGATGATTGCGTTCATCGGGGTGCGAATTTCGTGGCTCATATTGGCAAGGAACACGCTTTTAGAACGGCTGCCCTGTTCCGCCTGCTTTCTTGCTTCGATCAGTTCGGTGATGTCAACCGCATGTTGAAGATGCACCTTCCGTCCGTCAGGCCAGTCGATAAGGCAGTCGGAATGCTGTATGTGTTTGCCTAAAATCTCAACATAGTCATCCCATACGACAAGTTTATCGGGATTGTTTTTTAATTCATAACACGGGCAGAATCCGCACATTGAATTAAACCCGCGCAAAATTCTATAACAATACTCGCCTATAAAATCTTCGTTCTCCATTTTTAAAACTTTTCTCATGTAGCGGTTAACAAAAAGAAGCTCACCTGTTTCGGGAACGGTAATGTAAATCAAGGCATCGATGCCGTTTAATATGCTCTCTAAAGAATTAAATGCAAAATTTCTAAATTCAGTTGCGGCTGCCGCTTCCTGAGACTGGCGTTTATAAAGAATTCGGGCTTTGTTATATGCAATAAACAAGACGATTATTGCAGCCAAAAAAATCACAAGAATAATAACAAATACAGTCATTATGTTCTATTATAGAGCTACTTGAACAAAAAGAGCAAGCAAGTTAATGTGATGTTATGTCAAATACGCTGGAATCAGTCTTTATTTCTCTAAAACGGGCTCAGGCGAAGCTTGCAGGCGAAAACAGCGCGGCAAAAAACAAGGCTCTCGCCGCCGCCGCATGTGAAATTGACAAAAACAGAGCGTCAATTTTAGAAGCCAATGCGCGCGATGTAGAAAAAGCGCGGAATAGCGGCATGAAAGAAAGCCTTATCGATCGCCTGATGCTCAACGACAAGCGAATAGACGGCATCATCGAAGGCATCAATATAGTTATAAAACAGGATGACCCAATCGGCAAAGTGCAGACGGGCTGGACTCATCCCAATGGTATGCAAATTGAAAAAGTAACCGTTCCAATCGGCGTTGCGGCGATTATTTACGAATCACGCCCGAATGTTACAGCAGACTGCGCCGCTCTTGCTTACAAAGCCGGCTGCTCGATACTTCTTCGGGGCTCTTCTTCCGCGCTTGAATCAAACAAGGAACTTGTAAAAGCTATCAAGGCAGGGCTTGCGGCAGGCGGCGGAATAGCAGATGCCGTCGACCTTGCGCAATCGGGTGACAGAGACGAAGTTGATATAATACTTAAAGCGCGCGGTTTTATTGATGTTGTTCTGCCACGCGGCGGTCACGATTTAATCCGGCGTGTTGTAGAGAACGCGCGCATTCCCGTAATCGAAACAGGCGAAGGCAACTGTCACATTTATGTTGAGCCTTCATACATTGGAACAAAGGCGGAGCTTAACAATGCTGTCGATATTATTTTAAACGCAAAGCTTCAAAGACCCGGTGTTTGCAATGCGGTAGAAACTTTGCTTGTTCGCAAAGACGCTCTTGATACGCTTATGCCCGAGCTTGCAAACAGAATCGCAGGCAAGGCGGAACTTCGATGCGATGCCGCATCTAAAGCGGTAATCGGAACTCCGCCTGCAGAGCTTGTTGTAAAAGACGCAGTTGAGGAAGATTGGTCAACCGAGTTCCTGGATTATATTCTTGCGGTAAAAACGGTTTACACTTGTGATGACGCGATTGCTCATATCAACAGATACGGCACAAAACATTCAGAGGCGATTCTTACTAACGATCTGCAAGCCTCCAAAAATTTCTGCGCAAGGGTAGATGCCGCCTGCGTGTATGTCAACGCATCGACACGCTTTACAGACGGCGGTGAGTTTGGCTTTGGCGCAGAGCTTGGAATCAGCACGCAGAAATTCCATGTAAGGGGACCCATGGGTCTTAAAGCGCTCACGACAATAAAATATTTAATTACAGGCAGCGGACAGATAAGATGATTAAACAACTCATTGCTGATGCAAAAAAAATAATAATCAAAATCGGTTCCAACACTATTGCAGGTTCGGACGGGAAGATCAACTTTACTTTCCTTGACGAGTTTGCCGAACAGGCTGCGGCTCTTATGAAATTAGGCAAGCAGGTCATAGTTGTTTCATCGGGCGCTCAAGTGGCAGGTCTTTCTACCATGGACAAGTGGCCGCGCAAGAAAGACATTCATTACAGGCAGGCTCTTTGCGCGGTAGGTCAGGTACAGCTTATGAAGGCATGGCGGCGCGCCTTTGAGAAAGAAGATCTTTTCATTGCGCAGATACTTTTAACACGCGAAGACTTCAGCGATGCAAACAGAACGCTGAACATGCGCAACACTTTGTTTACATTGGTAGACGAGGGAATCATTCCCATCATTAACGAGAACGACACAGTTTCTGTAGAAGAAATAAAAATCGGCGACAATGACACATTGGCAGCGCGTTCTGCAATTCTCTGGAGCGCAGACCTTTTAATATTGTTCAGCGACATCGACGGCTTATTCAACAAGAACCCCAAAGAAGATTCAAGCGCGGTTCTTGTAGAGCAGGTACGGGACATTGCCGAAGTACGAAAGAATATTTCCATAGGAGCGACAAACAATTTCGGCACAGGCGGAATTGCGACAAAACTCGACGCCGCAGAAATGGCGCTCTCTTACGGCATACAAACGATTCTAGCAAACGGCGGTAAACCCCGCAGTCTGGAAGCTCTCGCGGCAGGCAATCAAAAAGGCACAGTATTTTTGGTATAGAATTTTTTTGGAACTGATTTAATGAAAAACGGAATCATCAGAACGGTTAACGGTCTTCCAGATTAAAATCTCTTTCCCCCCTTGGCGTTCTTAGCGAGCTTAGCGCCTTGGCGAGAGTCACATTCTCCGTGTCCTCCGTGGTTGAATAAAATATATGTACCTGCGCAAATCGTGGTGTTGGCGAGAGTCCGTTCTATCTATTCCTTCTCTTCTTTTTTGGCTTCGGCGCGATCTTTCATGTCGGCGATACCGATGAAGAGAGCAACCAAGCCGACAAGAATGGCAAGTACGGGAGCGGCGCCGCGAAGGAAGGTTAGGACATCTTCACCCCAGCCGAGTCCAAAGCCAAGGATCTCTTTTGGCAGAATGGCGAAGACGGCGGCGGCTATTACCAGAAGACCGAATATTACTGCTTTCATTTTTTTTCTCCTTATGATGAATATTAGTTATGTTTGGATTGTTTGTAAATCATAATTGCAAACGCCGCTATGAAAAAAAGCGACCTTACAGCCGAAAGTAATAACGAAATTAGCGGGACTGATCCGAAAATCATGAACTCTTCGCCCGTGATGCCAAAGTCTTTAAGGATTGAATAAACGGTTTCTATATAAAAAACAATTGTTCCAAAAATAACTAGCATCCACGCGGCGTCTCTGATCTTAGGCCATAACAAGATAGCTAAAAATGCGGCAATTGCGCCAAGAATCAACTGACTGGAAATGAAAATGATTTGTCCTGCGTCCATAAATATATTATTATTAAAGTACGGGAAATAATCAAGACATGAGCTATGATGAAAATATCGATGACGATTTTACCGGGCACAAATTGCTGCTGGTAGAAGACATGAAGATAAACCGCGAAATTGTGCTGATGCTGTTAAAATCGACACATCTGGAAATAGAATGCGCAGAAAACGGGCTTCAGGCTGTTGAAATGTTTATGCAAGAGCCGAATCGATACGAAATAATCTTTATGGATATTCATATGCCCGGAATGAACGGTTATGAAACGACGCGCGAAATCAGGCAATACGAGAACAAGCTGAAAAATGCGTCTTTTAAATTTTACGATCCGAATCACAAGCCTGTGCCGATAATTGCGATGACGGCAAACACAACCAAAGAGGATAACGAAAAAGGCGAAAGCGCAGGGATGAACGATCACATAGGGAAGCCGCTTGATTATGAACTTGTCGTTGAAAAACTTCGATGCCACTTGCGAGCAAATTAACTTGCCAGTTTATCCACAGCAAAGACCACCGCTTTTTCCAGCTCTTTTAGATTTTCGCGCTTGAGCACAGTCAACTGAAAAATCGCGGCCTCGACAAAACCATACAGGTAATCATGCGTCGTTTTTACATTGGCTTTTTTTAACTCGCCGGATTTAATTCCTTCGTTTACAAGCGAAGACAAAATGCGGTGAAGTTTAACCGTTCTGCGGCGAACCCGATCTTCGGGATTAACGCCGCTTTTTGACAAATGCAAAAGGTAATCAAGAACAACATAAAGAAGCTGTCTGCTCTGCTCAAGCTGTTTTAAAACCGCCAAAAGCACCTGAGAAATTTTATCGGCGCTGCTAAGATTTGAATCGGAACAGATCGAGTTAATGCTTTCTTCTACGCTTAGCAAAAGCTGCTTGATACTGTAGTTAAAAATCTCTTTTTTGTTTTTAAAATAAAGATATAAAATCGTTCTGGTAATTCCGCATTTGTCCGATATTTTTTGAAATGTCGCATTCTCAAAACCATCGTCTATAAAAACTGCGAGAGCTTTTTCCAGAATTTTTTGTCGTCGTTTATCGTGTTCAACCGCAACAGCCATTTACATCTCCCGCCTTATTATACATTATATTCATAAAAATAGGAAGGAATTGCACCATTACTAATTTCCTTGCAAGAATCCGCCTTTTTTCCAAAAAAGCTTTCAAAGCCGCTGTGATCTGTGATTACCGCGATTTTCCAGCCCGGAAACCTTGAGGTAAGACCCGCCATCTCTTTGTAAATTTCTTCCGCCGCGCTTTGATCGCCAAGCCGTTTGCCGTAGGGCGGATTTGTCAAAATAAAACCTGCATCCGAAAACGGAGATGCGGCTTCTTTCATTGGGACAGCTTTTAACTCGATGCCGGGCGCATCGTTCTTTGAACGTATTCCATGCTGAGGATCTCTGCCTTCGGCGATGTCACGAAGACGTGCGGCATTTGACTGAGCAATTGAAATTGTGCGAAGATCGTCGTCGCTGCCCGCGATTCTTACGATGCGGGTAAAATCGATCTTTGCGCGAAACTCATCGCGTACCCTTTGCTCGATTTGGGTATCGGCGATAAGCATGTCTTCTATTGCGAAATGTCTGCCAAGACCCGGCGCCATATCCCATGCATACATTGCCGCCTCGATTAAAATTGTACCGGAGCCGCAGAACGGATCGTATAACGGAAACTTTCGTTTCCATCCCGAGAGCAGTAAAATTGACGCTGCGGTTGTTTCGCGTAATGGAGCCGCGCCGCCTTCGCTTCTGTAACCGCGTTTAAATAAAGGATCGCCGCTTAAATCCAAAAGCAGCGAAACAAAATCTTTTTCTATATAAACGCGCAATTCCGCGATTTTTATCTGCGTATTTACAGCAGGCTCGGGCAGCCGGTTCATTTTGTATTTTTCGCAAAGACGCTGCGCCGCCGCCTTGTGTATCATTGATTGAATCGTTGTCTCTGCTTTTAGCTGAGATCGATTAACGCGAACCTTTGCGACTTTCAGCCCCATGCCTTTTGGCACAAGCTGTTCCCATTCAACACAGGATGCGCCTTCAAAAAGAGCGTCAAAATCCGTCGCTTTAAACTGAGCTGCCTCAAGAAGCACCCTGTCCGCGGCGCGAAGACCAATCAACGCCTGATACAACCCGCAAATATCCGTCGTAAAGCGCACTCTGCCGTACAGTGAATCATCAACTTTTAAGGCGCTTCCTTTAGACGCAAGTTTTTTTATCTCGTTTGATACAGCCTTTTCCGCGCCTACTGCGCATAAAGCAACTGCCGTTAATATTTTTTCCATTTGGGTAGTATAGCACAGGTGACAGTTATGGTGTTACAGCATTGCGATTTCATCCAAAGATAGCCCGGTGATTTTTTGTACAAATTCAGGCGTGGAACCCTCTGCAAGAAGATTACGTGCAATGGTAAGTTTTTCGTTTTTACTGCCTTTTTCTAAACCTTCAGTTAAACCTTTTTCTAAGCCTTCAGCTAAACCTTTTTCTAAGCCTTCAGCTAAACCTTTTTCTAAGCCTTCAGCTATGCCTTTTGCTAAACCTTCGGCTTTGGCGTCTTCTTCTCTTTGCTGATGAAGATAAATTTCATCCCACTTTGCGAGGTTTTTATGAAATTGATAGTCTCTTATCGATTCTATTAAACCCATTCTTTCTGTGCATTTTATCGGTTTTTTTAATTGTGGATATTTTTTTGCCAGCATTTCATATTCCTCCTTCTTCTTGCATTTTAAAAACCTTAGCCACGGCCATATTGCACTGTCTTCGTTTTCGGGTAACTTAGGTAGTTCAATAATAACCACTTTCAACAGATCTGTAAAGGATCGGTTTTTTTCATTTTTTAACTCATACACATTAAAATAATCGCTTTCGTCATTGAGTAAAACATGATCGCAAATTACTATGCTGATTACATGATTCAGCTTTCCGTAATTATCACCCCATTTTAATTGATCTCCAATGAGACGTGCGCCATAATATGTTACCCTATTTCTCATATTGGCTCTTTTCTCTACCTGAAGCTCAATATGGAAAATCTTGCCTGATTTTGTTTCAAGTTTTATATCCACAACCCCAGACTTGTCATTCCTTAACATCCTGCTTAACACAGGGTTTCTCACAGATAACCCGGCATATTCCTCACTCGGAATATTCAGGACAGTTTTTAAAAATGCCCTTGTGTTGTCAATGTTCCTGCGTTCGCCGAAGATCTGCTTAAAAGCAAAATCTTCAAGCGGAGAGACAAAAGTGTCTTTTTTCATAATTCTACCTCATATATAATTTTCCCGAGGCGTCGAAAGATACCCGGCAGAAAATCTTCATAATTGAAGATTTTCATACCCTTATATGGCATGAGAGTGCCATTTTGCTTTAGCGAAAACGAAAAAAAGTGAAAAAAAAGGTGACTGACACTGAGTCTGTCACCATAAGGGGGTGTATACTTTTTCATACACCGTTTAGAAAAATGTGGTTTTATTCTATATAATTGAATTTATATCTTGACACTTTTTATAAAATTGGAGTAAAATGATAAGTAATATATTGGAGATGGTTTTATTCAAGAGGAAAAATATGGGAAAATCCTTAGGTTTTAAATCGGAGAAGTTTCTGATATTGACGGGAAAATCCAACTATAAGATTTTTAGCTTTCTCGCCAAGTTAGGGGTTTTCACCTATGTGGACAATAAGGCACCCATCCTATTGAAAAATTCGTCAAATGCCTGTATATTAAGGTAGAGGGGAAAAGTCCCTTTAAATTAAGCACCTCGTATGAGGGGCTAAAAGTTAGAATGAGGAGAGAATTATGTTGAAGAAGTATGGATGGATCGCGGCGCTTTTCGTAGCAAT